>Ga0307437_1002016_pt1 | contig 12877 bp, 11 predicted proteins | sample SalMarWE160390MG_FD_202146 | JGI IMG/M metagenome (GOLD analysis project Ga0307437, IMG submission 202146) | Salt marsh sediment microbial communities from the Plum Island Ecosystem LTER, Massachusetts, United States - WE1603-90 | ecosystem: Environmental > Aquatic > Marine > Intertidal zone >...
CGGTTACATTCCAACAGTTACCTGGGGCAAAGCCAGATTCTCTGGCAAGTGTCCAGGGAAAACTAACAGATCAACAATTCAAAGACGTTCTGACACCGGGAACAGAACTTTATAAACGCTGGTGTGCGCAGGTTGACACTATTGCGTTCTATCTTAAAAAACTTCAGGACGCACATGTACCCATACTGTGGCGGCCGTACCATGAAATGAATGGCGGTTGGTTCTGGTGGGGAGGTCGTCGCGGTGAATACAGCACAAAAGCATTATACCTTCAGCTTTTCGATAGACTTGTAAATCATCACAAACTCAATAATCTAATCTGGGTCTGGAGCGTTGATAGACCAAGTAAACCCGGAATGGAGTTCTCGGAATATTATCCCGGAAACGAATACCTCGATGTTCTCGCACTTGATGTTTATAGAAGTGATTTTAAACAAACCTATTACAATGGTCTTATTGCTTTATCAAAAGGAAAACCGCTTGTCCTTGCGGAAGTGGGTAATCCTCCAACACTTGAAATTCTTGAAAAGCAACCAAAGTGGGGCTTTTATGTTATTTGGGCAGGAATGGTAAGAAATACTTTAAAAAAACAATATGAAAGACTACTTAATGCTCCGCAAATACTTAGTCTGGATGACTCTGTTTATATAGAAGTTATTAATCCGTTCCGAGCTGCATGCGGATTAGCTGCATTAACCCAAAAAGAAAAACAACCAACTGATTTTTCGGGAGAATGGATTTTCAATGAAGAAAAAAGCATTTTAGATAACTTTGGAGCAAGTTCCATACCCTATAAATTGAACATTTCTCAACAAGGAAATCATATTACTATAAAAAGAACTCAAATTTTAGAATATGCTGATGATGAAATTACAGAGGAGAAATTAACCCTCGACGGCAAAGAATACGAATCGGATTTCCGGAATTCTCCCCGTACAACTAAAGTGAACTGGTCTAAAGATGGCAAAACATTAATATTCGAATCCAGCGTCGAATTCAACATGGGTGGCAGGAAATCTAAAATGGTTACAAATGAAGTTTGGAGTTTAATAAAATATGGTGAAGTCCTACAGATTAAGCAATCCTCCACCTCATTTTGGGGCAAGAGAGATATAACGATATTTTTCGATAGAAAGTAAAACAGAACTACATCCATGCATAAGAAACCCATTGTAGTAATAAGCACATGTTTACTCGAAAAAGGTGAATAATCTCTTGACAACAGGAAATATAAACTATTTTTAAAGTAATAAAATGAAAACAATCTTAGAAATAATACTATACTCTTTCTTTGCAGGAATAACAGTATTTCTGGGTGGTATATTATCAAGGATATTTGAAAAATTTAAAAACTACTCGGCACACAAATTTATAACTCACTTTACAATAGCTTTTGGCGGAGGGATATTAATAGCCGCAGTTGCTTTTATTCTTATACCAAAAGGAATAGAACAACTATCTATTTTTCCTCTTATCTTAACTTTTATATGTGGAGTTCTCTTTTTCTGTATATTAGACTATAAAATCCATCAAAAAGGAGGTTCTTTTGCACAGATGATGGCAATGTTGATGGATTTCGTACCCGAAGCCATAGCTTTGGGAGGAGTTTTTGCTCATAACATTCGTCTAGGACTACTACTAGCTATTTATATAGGATTACAGAACTTACCTGAATCTTTTAACGCATATATAGAATTAAAACACTATAACCATTCTTCAAGAACATCCCTTACAATATTATTTTTATTAAGTTTTTCTGGAATAATTGCGGCTCTTATGGGTTATTTCCTCTTAAGAGATAAGATGAGTATTATTGCAGGTCTTATGGCTTTTTCCGGCGGAGGTATAGTTTTTTTAATGTTTCAAGACATCGCACCCTTATCAAAAATTAAAAACAGCTGGATTCCACCAATAGGCGCATCAATGGGATTTCTCATTGGAATAATCGGAGAGAAACTACTTGGATAAAAGTCATAAATTAATATAAATTTTTGAGAAAATGAATATTTTTTTAACTGGCGGAACAGGTTTTATCGGGTCATATGTTACCTTAGAACTTGTGAAACATAACCACAAAGTAACTATATTAGCCCGTAATCCGAATAAAATTCCTTATTTTAGAAAAATAAAACAGCTCAATATCGTAGAAGGCAAACTTTCCGATACAAAATTACTTGAAAAATTAATCAGGGAAAAAGATGCATGTATTCATATAGCATTAAATTATTCTAAACAAAAAACGGGATGGGAAGTTCTCGAGGACGACACGTTACCAACGGTATTTATGTCCAATATTGCTGCCCGGGAAAACGTAAAACATTTTATCTATACATCATCAACCTCGGTCAACGATAGCCTCTATATGGGAGGAGCCGATCAGTTAGAAGAACCGACAAAAATCGTGAATGCAAAAACCAAACAACATCCAGCTACGTTTTATGGCGCTACCAAAGCGGCAAGCGAGAATTTTTTAACGGCACAATTCCATCTCTCCCCCATGCGAATCAATATCATTCGTCCGGGTTACACGTTTGGAAATCCCGTTGCAGAAGGCGCCCATTCTCAGAGTGACACCCGTTTTCAAAATATAGTAAAAAAAGCTTATAACAATGCACCTATACCCCTTACTAAAAATGACGGTACTCAATTCATCTGGGCCGGAGATCTGGCTAAACTGTACATCAAAGTCCTACACAGCAATGTGAATAGAAAAACATATTTTGGACTTGCTAAAAATTTTATATCGTGGTATCAGGTAGCACAAGAAGCAATAAAGAAATGTGATTCAAAAAGCCAGATATTATTGGAAGACAAAGGCTGGAGTGATGACCCTTTAATGTGGGATGTCTCTGATATGAAAAAAGATTTTGGACTCGAGTTTGACCCCTGGGAAAAGATTAAAAAACATCTGGATTACTACATATGTTTAGAAAAAAATGCCTGAAAAACGAATAGGTCTTTACAAATTAGAATCCATACCAAATGTCGGACCGGCTATTGCTGCGAAATTGCGCCTTCTTGGTTATAAATCACCAACCGATTTAAAAGGAGCAGACCCTTACGCTATGTACCAAAAACTTCTTGAGTTAACCGGAAAACGACACGACCCCTGTTTACTTGATGTTTTCATTTCAGCCGTATCATTCTGTAACGGCAACCCGCCAAAACCCTGGTGGAAGTTTACCCCAGAACGAAAAGCAAAACTCGGAAAATTTCCACTTAAGTAATCACTCTTGACAGAATAATAAATCTCTACTATTTTGTTAAGCAAATGAGAAATAACTATAGGTAAAAATAATACAAAATACTAACCAATTTCAAATTTTACGTGCAGGGAGGTTAAATGGAAGAGAAAATAACTACCAATAACGAATACAAACCAGTTCGTGACCGTATTCCTGTTCCAACCAAAATATCTTATAGCCTGGGAACCGGGCTGAATATGTGGGGGTTCTGGCTTTATCCGGGTATTGCGTTCGCAGTATTTAATATATATTTGGGCGTTGATCCAAGACTGGTCGGATTAGCATTAACATTAATTCGTGTGTATGACGCAATTGTGGATCCGATAGTCGGCTGGATATCGGATAATCTACGCTCTAAACACGGACGCCGACGTCCCTTCATTTTAATCGCCGGAATTTTAAGCGGGCTTGGTCTTCCATTGTTATTTGCCGTATCACCTGAATGGGCGACGGTAAAATTTCTGGGAGCTTCAGTTATTTTCTGGTATATGGCAGCATCATGTCTTATTTATATTCCGATTATAAGCGCTTTCGCTGTACCTTTTGACAGCCTTGGCGCAGAGATGACACCGGATTACGACGAACGTACCTCTATCATGACATATAAAAGTGTAATGCAGAAAATTTTTGAGGTCGGCAACTTTTATGCTCTACGTTTCACTAATTTAGCCTGGTTTCTTCTTCCGACAGGCGGAAAAAATACTCTGCGTGGCATTCAGGTTTACACAGGTATTCTTGGTACAATCATGGCAATATTTGCCATTACGATGTTTTTCAGATTAAAGGAACGATATTATGATAAAGTGGTCGTAAAAACCAAAGAACGTATCTCAATCAAGAGTTCATTTTATGAAACATTAAAGGTCCAGCCATTTCGCATGATAATGGGTTTTGGCGGCGCTTTCACATTGAGTACAAGCATGGTCGGTTCATTAGGTTATTATACCACAGTTTATTATGTATGCCGAGGCAGTACTGTAATGGGAGATAACTGGAACTTCTGGATGGGAATTGCTTTTATGCTGGGAGGGCTCCTGGGAGCTCCAATCCTAAACAGGGTTGCCAACCAAATAGGTAAACGCAGAGCAGTCATTGCTGCAGCATGTATCGGTATAGCAGGCTATGGCGGCTCCTGGTACCTCTACACTCCCCTTATTCCCTGGCTGCAAACTGTCGCCTCCGGCACAATGGGATTTGCAGCATCCGCCCTATGGATGTTACACGGTTCTATAGGAGCTGATATTATGGATTACGACGAACTCAACACCGGCAAAAGACGGGAAGGCTCTTTTACAGCCTGCGGCTCATACATCCTCAAGTTGGGTAATTCGGTAGGTTATTTCATCTTCGGGCTTATTCTGAGCTGGATAGGTTTTGATTCAACTCTTAAAACACAAGCCCCTGAAACAATCCTATGGATACGCAGAACGCTTGCAGGAATCCCGATTTTAGGGTTTATATTGGTAATTTTATTTATTCTGCGAATGGGACTTACAAGAGAAAAATGCGAAGAAATAAGGAGAGCACTCGAAGAACGTCGAGGAACCGTCTAAGACCGATAACCCGCAACCAAAAGGCTCAGGTATCTTAAATCTTAAGAAAAAAAAGACAAGGAGTAACTTTCGGCCTCCAACTATCTATTAAGATACACTCGATTTTTTGCAACTCTTCAAAAAACCTTGAAAACAAAAAAGATTCACACCTTGACAAATACCAATTTTTTATTAAGATTGTTTACAAGATTTACAGTTTTCGGGGTTGACATTAAAAGGCATCCTAGTAAATTACTTTAATAAGTAAAGGTAAATAAGATTTAGGAGGGAAGATGCCGGAAGGCGATCAGATTGAGAATATTAATAAAATAGAAGAAGAAATTAAAGAAGAAGAAAAGAAAAGTGAAGAAGAAAGAAACAAGAAAGAAGAGGAATTCGAAAGCATGGAAGCTTTGATTAATGCAATACAAGAAGAAAAAGAAGAACTCAAGGACAAATATCTTAGAGCCCTGGCCAATTATGAGAATCTTAGAAAAAGAGCTATCCAGGAGAGACAAAAGGCTTATGACTTGGCAATGGAAGAGCTCTTCAGAAAAATTCTTCCCATACTTGACGATTTCAAAAGGGCTTTCGAATCTCTTAACGATAGTGAAAAGCATAAAGATGATTACAAATCTTTCTACGAAGGGATTCGTCTTGTGCGTTCCAACTTTGAAAATTTGTTAAAAATATATAATATCGAACCATTCGAATCTTTGGGAGAAAAATTCGATCCATCAAAACATGAGGCAATCCACGTAATAGAACACAACGATGAAGAAGAAGGTAAAATATTGGAAGAAACACAAAGTGGCTATAAAATCAGAGATAAAGTTCTACGACCTGCAAAGGTAATTGTAGCTAAAAAAGCTGAAGAAAATCAAGATAAAAACAATGAAGAAAATAAAAATGAAGGAGGAAAAGCAGAATGAAAGAACCTGTAATAGGAATCGATCTGGGCACCACTAACTCGGTTGTCGCCTTTGTCGAGCAATCGGAGCCGGAAGTAATTTCGAATCCGGAAGGGCAAAGAACTACCCCTTCGGTAATAGGATTTAAAGAAGGCGAAGAGTTAGTTGGACTGCAGGCAAAAAGACAACAGCTTACCAATCCTCAGAATACTGTCTATTCCGTGAAAAGGTTTATGGGCAGAAGATTTTCCGAAGTAAAAGACGAAAAGAAAAAGGTTCCTTTTGAAGTTGTAAAAGGGCCCCACGATGATGCTCGAATCAAAGTGGAAGATAAAGTCTACTCTCCGCCGGAAATCTCTGCAAAAGTCCTGCAATATCTAAAAAAAGCAGCTGAAGAACATATAGGTCAGGAAGTCAAAAAAGCGGTCATAACCGTACCTGCTTACTTCAACGACGCTCAGAGGAAAGCAACAAAGGATGCTGGAGAGATAGCCGGTCTGGAAGTTCTTAGAATTATAAATGAACCTACAGCTGCTTCGCTTGCCTACGGACTTGGAGAAAAAAAGGAGGAAAAAATCGCCGTTTTTGACCTTGGAGGAGGAACTTTCGATATATCTATCCTTGAAATAAGTGAAGGTGTCTTTGAAGTTCTTTCAACAAACGGAGATACACACCTTGGAGGAGATGATTTTGACCACGCTATAATGGAATATCTGATAGAAGAATTCAAAAATGAGACTGGCATCGATATTTCGGATGACAGAAGCGCCGTACAAAGAGTAAGGGACGCGGCAGAGAAAGCAAAATGCGAACTTTCAACAATGAAAGAAACTACTGTAAACCTTCCATATCTTGCGGGAGATAAAACAGGAGCCAAACACCTCGAAAAGAAATTAACGAGGGCTAAGATGGAAACTTTATGCGCGGATCTTCTTAATAGAGTCGAAGAACCCGTAAAAAATGCGTTTAAAGATGCAGGGTTAACCGCAAACGAGGTTGACGAAGTACTCCTGGTAGGAGGGATGACAAGAATGCCTTCTGTCCAGGAAAAAGTCAAAGAACTTTTTGGAAAGGAACCCCATAAAGGCATTAATCCGGATGAAGTCGTCGCTGTCGGTGCAGCTATTCAGGGAGGAGTACTTGCAGGGGATGTAAAAGACGTTCTACTTCTCGATGTCACTCCATTATCTCTCGGGATAGAAACATTGGGCGGAATGATGACCTCAATAATCCCAAGAAACACTACAATCCCGGCTGAAAGAAGTAAAGTCTTTACGACCGCGGAAGACAACCAACCTGCCGTTTCGATACATGTCCTTCAGGGAGAAAGACCCTCAGCAGCTGACAATAGAACTCTGGGAAGATTTGAACTACCAGGTATACCTGCTGCGCCAAGAGGCGTTCCCCAAATAGAAGTCAGTTTCGATATCGACGCTAACGGCATATTAAACGTCTCCGCAAAAGACCTCGGAACGAACAAAGAACAATCTATTAAAATCGAATCATCCTCAGGTCTTACCGAAGATGAAATCGAAAAAATGAAATCCGAAGCCGAGACTTATGCGGAAGAAGATAAAAAGAAACAGGAAATAATTAACGCGAGAAATCAAGCCGATACCCTGATTTACACCACAGAAAAAACACTTAAAGAACACGGCGACATGGTTTCAAACGAAGAACGCGGTAATATTGAAAACGCCGTATCCGACTTAAGAGAAGCCATTAAAACAGAAAATGCCAATAATATAATGCAGAAAATTGAGAATCTTCAAAAAGCCTCCTATGCAATTTCCGAAAAAATGTATAAGAAAGCACAGAAAGAAGCAGCTCAAAAAGCTAAAGCCGATACAACCCGGCAGGAACCTCAAGAAGAAAAACCGAAAGAAGAAGATAAAGGAGAAGGGGAAGTTGAGGCAGACTTCGAAGTAATTGACGAGAAAGAAGAGGAGAACGAAGAGGAGGAAAATTAATAGGATAAATATTATTAGATATGCCGAAAAATAATGACTACTATGAAACCCTTGGAGTTAGCAAGAGTGCAACTACACAAGAAATAAAAAAAGCTTTTAAAAAGCTTGCAAGGAAACACCATCCCGACGTAAACAAAGATAACACAAAAGAAGCCGAAAAAAAATTCAAGGAGATATCCGAAGCTTACGAAGTGCTTGCAGACCCCGAAAAAAGATCCAACTACGATAGATTTGGTAAAGAAGGGGTTCATTTCCAGGGCAGAAACTTCACCTGGCAGGATTTTACCCACCAGGACGACCTTCGCGATATTTTCGGAGACCTCTTCGAGGGTTTCGGATTTGGCGGAAGCGGATTTTTCGGAAATTTATTCGGCCAAAGCGGAGGGAGAACCAGTAGAAGAATACATAAACCATCCGGTGAAGACGTTCGAATTCCCCTTGAAATAACTCTTAAAGAAGCGTCCGAAGGCGCAGGAAAAAAGATAAAAATCCGTCTATTCGAAAAATGCAATAAATGCGGCGGAAAAGGCGGAACCACTACTACATGTTCAAGATGCAACGGCAATGGAGAAGTCCAGGTTACCCGTTCAAGTTTTTTTGGTCAAATGGTTTCAGTTTCTACCTGTCCGGTATGCAGAGGAATGGGTGAGGTTATAAAAGACGCTTGCTCCGATTGTCACGGAGAAGGAAGGGTAAAAAAAGAAAAACAAATCTCGGTCAGAATCCCGGCGGGTGTTGAAACAGGTAATTATATCCCCTTAAGAGGAGAAGGAAATACAGGTATAAGAGGCGGCCCCAAGGGGAACATAATAGTAGAGATAAGAGTAAAGGCAGATTCCAGGTTCAAAAGAGAAGGAAGCAATCTTAGACTCAAAGTACCAATAAGCTATAAAACGGCTATAGAAGGCGGAAAAGTTACAATCCCGACACTGAACGGAAAAGTAAAACTAACCATACCCCCTGGAACGAAATCCGGAAGAATATTCGTATTAAAAAGCCAGGGAATGGGAAATCTCTACGGAATGGGAAAGGGAGACCTCCTCGCCGAAGTACATATCTGGACCCCGGATAAAGTATCGAAAAAAGGGAAAGAACTACTTAAGGAACTCGATAAGGAACTCGGCAAACCCCCGAAACTGTAAAGGATCGACCACGAAACACACAAAACACACGAAATTTAACAACAACCAATTTTTTTTATTTATTTTTAAAAAACCTTTCCCAACACCCAATAGGAACAACAAATAGCACAAATCACACAAATGAAGGGAAGGTAGCTTAAATTAGATTCAAGGAGGAATAATTGAAAAAGATATGTGTTCTCATTTTTTTATTACTATGTTTTCCCACGTTATTAAAAGCAAGTTGGACTCAAGAAGAAATAGAAACAATCACAAGTGAAATCCAAAAAAAGTTACCCTTTTGGAAAATAGAAGAGACAGTTGAAATACTTAAAATATCCGAAAGCAGAGGGGGAAAATTCATAGATTCCAGACAAAACGAGGAAGGAAAAAAAATTATCATAGAAATAATGGGCAAAACTATTTTGCTTGATGGTAAAGATATTACCGGAAACTTAGGCAGTAAAATTACACACGGAAACTATAGTCCAATATTAGAAAATATAGACAATAGCCCAATAGCGGTAGGCGATCAAGCTATAGCAACCAAAGAAACAAAAAAGACAAACATAAACCTGTCTTTTACATTATCAATCGCCTTTTGCCTTTACGTTCCAATATCTATTGTTATTTACATAATTTTATTAAGGAAATTAAAAAAAGAGCGTAGCTTAAAAAACAGCGGTAAAGTTAAAAAATAAGAGTTCAGAGTTGAGATTTAGGAGGAAAAAAATAAATTAAAATCCAGTTAATCCTGTCTAAATATTTGGGGTTGTGGGGTTGGGTTTTAAACAAAAAAATCCTGTCAATCTGCGTTCATCTGCGTCCAAATATGTGGTTGTGTGGGGAGTGTCTTCGTGGCTAATCAAGTTACGAGAATTTCTTCGCCAAATAAGCAAGAATTGGTTCTAATATTTGAAGAGAGGGTGCGGTAAAAGGAATTCTTCTAATCATATAATCGAAAATCCGGGATGAATAAAATATCAAATACATATGCTTCCTAACCATATCCTGATAGTTCTTAAGAGGCATCCCCTTTCTCAAATTTCCACTAATGGCTTTAGAAGCAAAATACGCAGATTGTACTGCATTGTAAATGCCTCCGCCTGTTGCCGGATTTACGAGAGAAGCAGCATCGCCAATTAATAGCGTATTTCTCCATGTCAAGGATTCGGGATTAGTAAATACAGGATATACCCACTTATAAATATTTTCAGGCTCGGGAAATCCATAGTGATTTAAAATTCTAAAAAATCGAGCTTCCCTTTTGCTAAAACTACCTGACGAAGACCCCCACCCTACATTTACTTTATTTCCTTTTGGAAAAATCCAGGCATATCCACCTTTTGTGTAAGATAAATCAAAAGTTAGTTCCTTTTTAAAACTGAAAGGGATATCAGCACTTATTGTCTTTATCAAAGTTTTTATTCTCCGGTATCCTCCAAATCTCCTAACTACACTACCCACCCCATCAGCTCCCACCAATATCCTGCCTGAAAATTTTCCTGACTTAGAATATATAGTTTCGTCTTCAAACTTAAGAACTTTACACTCCTCGATAAACTCCGCACCACTATCAACAGCTTTCCCCAATAAATAATTATCAAATTTCTTCCTATCAACTATATATGATATGGGTCTTCCCATATCAACTCTGCAACAACGACCATTCTTTATAAAAGAAATACCTGTGGCTTTATCTTCTGCTATTTGTTCCAGTTGAAAAGGGAAAAAACCACCTAAAGAAATTTGAATAGCACCCGCGCAGGGTTTAGTTCTCGGAAATTTAGCCTTGTCAAGAAGCAGTACATCGAATCCTTCTCTAGATAAAAAATAAGCAAGAGAAGACCCAGCCGGTCCCGCTCCGCAAATAATCACATCTCTTATATTCATCCAATAAACTCCAATCTCATAATAATACCAAAATCCCTTGAAAGAATAAAAACAAATACACCCGCTGTCAAGCTTTAAATAAAGCTGACCGCCGACGGCTGACGGCATAAAAAAAATTTGTGCCATTTGAGTGATTTGTTGTTTCTCTTCGTTTTTGGGTTGAGGGTAGACAAAACAAATACAATTTGTTGTTTTCTCTGTGCTCTCAGTGCTTTTCTTCTTTCTCTGTGCTCTCTGTGGTTAAACATAAAAAAATTTTTTGTATTGACATTATAGCGAAAATCTCTTATATAGATATTAAACAATTAAAAAAAGGAGGTGTATTTATGGATTATGGTGATTATCCCGCAGCAGGAGCGGCAGGAATGGCCACAGGTCTCATAATAATTTATTTAATAATCGGCATCTTAATGCTCATCTCAATGTGGAAAATTTACGCCAAAGCAGGAAAACCCGGCTGGGCAGCAATAATACCCATCTACAACATAATAGTCTTACTGGAAATAGTAGATAAACCCTTGTGGTGGATAATACTTATGTTCATACCATTTGTCAACATCGTAATATCCATCATAGTTACAGTTGAACTCGCGAAAAAATTCGGTCAGAGTGTCGGTTTCGCAATCGGAATGATACTTCTATCAATAATATTTTACCCGATACTTGCTTTTGGGAGCAGCACATATAAGGGATAGGACAATCTTATCATAGATTCATTCGAATCTAAAAAAAACCACAAAAACATCACGTTTTTGTGGTTTTTTTTAAGAGTTTCCATTTGCATCTCTAAAAGGAAATACAAAAAAATCATCCGTACTATTTGTGTTACTTGTTGCTTCTATGCTTGACAGTCTAAGTAAAACAATTATAATAATTTCAATGAACTCAACAATTAGTATTCGAATGGATAATCTCAATTTTAAAAAGACAGGTAGTAAACGTCAAAAGTTTTCAGAAGGAGGCTCCGAATGAAATCACTTAAGAACCTCTTTATCCTTTTTATTTTATTGATATTGAGTTGTGTATCTATTAATTCCGACGAACCGGATTATTTTCTAAAAATTTCTGGTAATAGACCATATGGTATTGCTTTTGATAATAACGGATTAATGTATATGATAACCGCGCCCGAAACGGGTAATGGAACACTATCGAAAATTACACCGGACGGAAAAATTACTGCTATAGCCGTACTTGAAGGAAGTTTTATGGGTCCCGGAATTTATATCGACAATAACAACGGCATATTTATAACAGTAGGAAATAAACTATTAAAAGTCTCTCCGGATGGCAATACCAAAATAATAGCAGATGGATTTTCATTATGTTTCGATGTAAAGGTAGATAACAATGGAAATATTTATGCGGCAGATGATTTAAAAGGTATTATTTATAAAATCACTACATCTGGGAAGAAGGATATTTTTTTTAAAAGCGATACTACCGGTCCCTTTGTTCTTACGAGTATAGTTATCGATAGCAATAATGAGAATTTGTATGCAAGAGAAGGAAACAGAATAATCAAATTCAAAATAAACTCAGATAGTACTTCTGAAAAACCTGAGGTAATTATCGATAATACCAAAATGTTTTATTTGTGCAGAGACAACAACAACAATATATATGCGAGCACACTTGATAATGCAATAAAAATCGATACCACTCGGAAAATTAAATATCTTTCTCAAAAATCGCTAAAGACTTCAATTGGTGTAGCTGTCGGAGGGAAAGGATTTTATGAGAAAAGTTTATATGTTACTGTTGAGGATGGAATAATAAAATTGCCTATTCTAAAATAAATATTATAAAGACAACTATCGCCAACACGGCATATATTGTATGCCGCTCTTAGATACCACTTTAAATAAAAATACATAAAAATATTCGTGTGATTTGTTGTTAAACTTAGCCTTTGGCTATTGGCCTTTAGCCGTTAGCTTAGAAAAAATAAAAAAACTTTGTGCTCTTTGTGTTCTTTGTAGTTAATAATTAGAATTACTATGTCAACCCCTTATTTAATTAAGCCGATTTCCGGGCTAACCTATTTCTAATCTTGTGCCTTTGAACTGCAGCCATAAGTTTATCTTCATTATATTTTTCTCTTTTCTTCCACAAGGCAAATGCTACCTTAATCCATATCCTTGCCAGGCATCTCAATGCATGATAATGGCTCTTACCTTCTGCTCTTTTTCCGTTATAATAACC
>Ga0307437_1002021_pt1 | contig 12869 bp, 10 predicted proteins | sample SalMarWE160390MG_FD_202146 | JGI IMG/M metagenome (GOLD analysis project Ga0307437, IMG submission 202146) | Salt marsh sediment microbial communities from the Plum Island Ecosystem LTER, Massachusetts, United States - WE1603-90 | ecosystem: Environmental > Aquatic > Marine > Intertidal zone >...
TAAACGAAAAGGAGTATTCTGCGAGATTACAAACGTGGAAAACGCAACATTGATTGGTGCCGCTATCGCAGGCTTGACAAACTAACATTCCAACCTTGTCGGTAATTTTCTATTTGAAAAAGACTTAAAGTAAGCAAATGAAACAAGAGAAATTTGAATTTGTACGATTAGTGGGAAATGAAAGGCGGGTAGGAACAAAGCTCGCCGATGTATCACGGCACTGGCAGGGAAAAAGCGAGCGTTTCCTGATGGTAAGCCCGCATGATGACGATGCGGCTTTAGGGGCCGGTTTGCTTATTCAGTTAGCTAAACGGGAACATGTGCCCGTGCATGTTCTAATCGTCACCGACGGCAGCCAGGGCTACTGCAGCATCAAAGAAAAAAAGACCATTGCCGAAATCAGACGCAAGGAAAGTTTCGAATGCTACCAGAACTTAGGTGTGCCGAAGAAAAATATTGTCTGGCTCAGCTTTCCGGACTGCCGGATAAATAATTACCGCGGCAGAAGCGAAGCCGAGGCAAACGATCCTCTGGCAATCAGCGGTTTTACAGGACTGCAGAATAATTTTACTTATTGGCTGCGAAAGATTAGGCCGACACAATGCTTTCTTCCAACACATAACGACCTGCATCCCGACCATCGTATTATTTATGACGAATTTCTTATCAGCCTGTTTCACGCAGCGGGAAACATTTGGCCGGAGCTGGGCAAACCTTTAAGTAATGTGCCCTACATCCATACCTTTGCAGTCTATTGTGATTTCCCTGTCCCTCCGACTTTGAGGATGCACACGCCAATATCGTACCTGGAAAATAAACTCAAGGCAATTGCCGCCTTTCGTTCGCAAAAGCAAATATCGTCACTGATTGAAAATGTTCGCCATTGCGGGCCGGAAGAATACATACGTGCGATTGATTTCAAACTATATCATCCGGCGAATTATCGCAATCAGTTCGAGGAAAAGAAATCAATCAGGGTGTTCTAATACGCAAGTCGAAGTCTACTCATTGTCGGCTTATCACATAGGCAAACAATCCTCCGTGCGAGCTGCTGATATTCGTGTTATCAAAGAACAAACCTTATGGCCTCCGGAATGTCTGTGCCCCGATATCCGGCTTCTTCTCCCACGGTAGTTTTGCACCCCAAAAATCGTGAGGACCGCAATCCTCTACAAAGGTGCCGGTACCAATACAGGGAGAACCATTTTTCAGCTTATAGTCATCCAGAGAGTCAAGCCCCCTGCCGCCGCTGCCGGGATTAACGAGCATGGGATTATCTACGATTGCGAAGGGGTCATTAGGTGGATTTTCGTGATTGCCATAAAAAACGTTATGTTCAAAAACATTGTCGGTACTTTTCCCGAATTCATACCGCACCTTTCCATCGACATAGAAGATGTTGTTGTAGAAATGAGTGTTCTTGGCCCAGCCACCCCAACTCGTGCAAAGCACGGCAAAAATGTCCCGCTCTTTGGGAACATAAAATACGTTGTTATAGATTTTTGTGTCCTCCACCGGGCCGCCGATGTGAAAGATACGGGCGCCGTCATTTTGGCTGATATTATAGCGAATCACAGTACCCTTGCAGCCAACGTTCCGGGGTGAAGTTTCGGGAGTACAGATAAGCATAAAGCCGCCGTCGTTATCATGACTATAGTTGTATTGAAAAAGAGAGTTGCGGCAATTATAGTCAGAGTCAAAACCCTGTCCGTCTTTTGTACCCTTCATGCCGCTCACTTCGTTGAACTGGATAACCGTATTGTCGCAGCTCCAGGGCCAGATACCGGCAGCGTAATCCTCGGCCCGCCGCCGACCACCACGTACTACATTGTGTTCGACGAGACAGCCGTCGCACCCCCACGGCTTTATGCAGTCACCGCCAATATCTTCCAAGAGATTACCGCGTATGACCACATTCAGGCTGGTAAACCAGTTCCTCGAACGGTCCGTAAACGACGACCTTCCACAAATACCGTTTCGGTCCGTGCGTACAAGATGACAGTTTTCAATCAGAAGGCCGTCGAAACGCGAGGCGGTGCTGCCTTTACATTCGAAGAATATTCCGCAGCCTTCTCTCGATTTCCTGTTGCTTCCGTTGATATCGTGCACGCAAAGATTCTTAAGATGGATATGCCTCAGAGTTCCACAATTATTTGCTGATACTCTAACTCCCGTGCGCCAGTCCGCCCTTGTGGGACCGAGATTAGTCACTTCGAGATTACTAAGCTGGAAGTACTCGATATTTTCCAGCAGGACAGTATCCTGAATTCCATTGCCATCGATACGCGGCTTTGGGCCATGGCCATACATATCAACAATAATGGGGCTGCCTTTTGCGCCTGAGCCTTTGGGTCTGAAGAGGCCGACGTAGTTCGTGCCTGCCCGGAATAATATCTTATTACCCGGTACAAAAACATGGGCGTTTACAGCAGTTAGAGTCTTCCATGGTCTGTCCGGACTTGTGCCTTTATGTCGGTCATTTCCTTTTTCAGAATCGACGTAGTAGGTGTTGCCGGCGGGAAAACGCAATGTGGCCCAGACAGGAAAGTGGTCTGAAGGGAATCTGCCATCGACATTATCATACAGTATCTTCGCCTCAAGCACTTTCACACCCGGCATTGTGAAAATATAATCAATTTTATCGCCTTTGCGTTTTCCTTTAAAGCCGTTGAACGTTCCGACGTCGTTGGCATCCGGGTACAATATGCGAAACGTATCGACCATTGGAACAGGATTTTTGCATTCATTCCCATTTGATTTACTGAGGGCCGCTTTGCCTTTTAGATACAATATGACAGGATTATTCTCGCCGGTGTTAAAATCACCCGTTACTATAAAAGGGTCCGCATGCTTTCTATTGAGCAGACGCTGGGAGAGCAAAACAGCACTCTTTTCCCGGGACGGCTGGGAGATATGGTCCATGTGAAGATTAAAGACATAAAAAGCCCTGCGTGATTTCTTTTCGATAAACCTTGCCCAGGAGCAGATACGCACACAGGCATTGCCCCAGTGACTTGAGCCGGGAACCTCCGGAGTATCGGAAAACCAGAAGGTCCCCGATTCATCCACGTCGAAGAGGTCAAGACGGTAGAGGATGGCAGAGTACTCACCGTCATTTGCGCCATCCTCACGAGCAACGCCAATCAGGCCGTATTCGCTATTCGCTTTGCGGATTTGGTCTATCTGAAAACCCAGGGCCTCCTGCAAACCCACAACATTCGGGTGATGATTGCGCAAAACGTCAAAAACCATTTCTTTACGGTTTTTCCAGTGATTTTCGCCATCTTTAGCGGTGCCATAGCGGATATTAAAGCTCATTACCCGCACTTCCAAAGCCTCTGATTCCGCCCGGTTTAAATCAGCAGATGCAATCGCCTGAGGCAAGCACAAGCTGAGTAGTACCCACAAACTCAAAACAATGACTATTGAAAATGTTACTTTTCGTGCTGAGGAATTTTTCTTGTAGGACATATTTTAAGCCCAAACAGATGTATTAGATTCTGATATTATTTAGTTTTGATTCAGGCTTTTTCGCTTCTCTGTTTCTGAGAGCGGCTCATTCAGTGAGCCTGAGCGGAAGCCCTGAAGGTCGACTGTTACGAACTTAAAGCCGAGCGATTTTAGCTTCTCGATTATCTTAGAGCGGTTCGGCTCTTTCGTAACTTTATCAATATCATGCGGATTGACCTCGATTCGCGCAACGGTATCGTGATGGCGAACGCGAAATTCAACCAGGCCCAACTGCCTTAGAAATTCCTCCGCCTCATCAACCTGTTTTAGCCTTTGCTCGGTCACCTCCAGCCCGTAGGCGATTCTCGAAGCTAAACACGGAGATGATGGCAAATCCGCGGTGGGCAAATTCATTTCTCTACTTAGCTGGCGGATATCATCTTTGTTTAGTTTGGCCTCGGCCAGCGGTGAGCGAACACCAAAGACTTTCATAGCGCGGTTACCCGGCCGGAAATCGTCGAGGTCGTCGTAATTGGTCCCGAAGACGACGTGGTCAAAGCCTTTTTCCCTGGCGATATCCAGAAGTATCCGGCAGATATGCGACTTGCAGTGAAAACATCGGTCGGCCTTGTTGGCTGTAAATTTGGAGTCGGCAAGCTCATCCGTCTCGATAACCTGAAGCTCGGCTCCAATACTCTTTGCCTGGTCCGCCGCCCTCTTGAGCTGGTTACTCGGCTCGGCAACGCCGGCACTGATGCACGCCAATACATTCTCGGCACCCAGTGTATCGACAGCCGACTTCAGAAGAAATGTACTATCCACCCCGCCGGAGTACGCAACAACTACCTTAACCAACTCCCTGAGGATTTCCTGAAGCAAATTATATTTTTCCTGAAGATTCACACAGCCGATGGAGGGACTTGAACCCTCAACCTCAGCTTTACGAAAGCTGCGCTCTACCATTGAGCTACATCGGCATTGTTGTCGGATATAATACCGAGCATTGAGTGTTTTGTAAACTCCGTTAAAAAGTACCGCCTTTCCCGCCTTTGTGAGGTGTTGAAATTGGCTTTGATCCTGCTTCGCCAGAGGCTACGCAAGGATAAATTGGGTTCGTTTTGGGTTCGTTTTTCCCGCGTTCACCAAGTGTCCATTTTACATAATCCATTCTAATATAATCACTTACGTTCATTTGACTTTTTCGGAAATTGGGTTTGTATTGGCTTTGATCCTGCTTCGCCAGAGGCTACGCAAGGATAAATTGGGTTCGTTTTGGGTTCGTTTTTCCCGCGTTCACCAAGTGTCCATTTTACATAATCCATTCTAATATAATCAGTTACATTCATTTGACTTTTTCGGAAATTGGGTTCGTTTTGCATAAAAAGTCTGATTTGTAAAGATTCCTTTACAGTTGTAAAGATGCCGAAGGCATGGACTAACACAGACTTTTTACCACGGACTAACGCGGACTTTTTACCACGAATTTTCGTAATTAGATTCATAGCCTTGTTTTAGCGCACTTTTACCTTGCTTGCCAGATGACAGACGACGGACGACAGACGACAGACTGACGATTAAAATGGCTCCCTGCCTAAGGCATGCAGGGATTCGTGTATCTGCTGATACTAATACTTGCGGGGCTCCGCAGAATCTTAGACTATAGATACAAGACTACAGACTGAAGATTTCAAATTAACCAATTTTACATTCATAATTCTCAATTCTACGTTGCTGTTTACATTATACCAAACTCCCCCTAAATGTTCAAGGAAAATCGAACTTTTTTATGAAAAAATTAGCCACAGATTACACAGATTGTTGGCCAGAGAGAACACCGAGAGAACAAAAGTGTATCAGGTGAACAGGAGGTATCGCGTGCAGAGGATAGGGATACTGGTGGTTGGTGATTGGTAAATGGTGAGTGTTGAGGGGTGAGCTAAAGTGCCTAAAGTGAACTATCTATAATTCTTAGGGTCCATAAACAACCAATAGCTGATGAAAAAGGGATTCGTCGGAAAGTATTATGTCACAGAAGAATGCTTTTAATTTATTGATGAGCGGGTCACATGGGCCCCATATTCCTTTTCTGCCTCTTTCATGATATGGGTCATAATGGCAGCAAAATGTTTGACCGGCTCAATGCATTTTCCTCTTGTTTCCTTGTCCGGATAAACAATACTGAGTATCCTATCCTTTTCCCACTCTCTGGGTTCGAGCTCAAACTTCATTGAAAAACCATATTTTGAGAGGCAATCAAGAGTTGGAACTCGGTATGGCTGAGCTTTAGTCCCTTCACACTCACAGATATTGGGCACGATCGAAGGTGTGACAAATCCATCGTCGATACCTATGTCAAAATTTCTTTTTTTCATATACTCAGGACCTAGTAATTTGCCTGAAAACCACAGGCCTTTCATGCTTTCAGCCGCACGTCTGGCCACTTCAGACGGCTGGACACCAAGCTTCTCAAGCTCCTTGTTCAGAGCCAGGGTCACTGCCTCATCATACGCATGCTCGGTATCCAGCAGGCCCAAGACGCCGATATCGCTTCCGAGGAGATTTGAAAAATTGTCCTCCCATGAAAAGGCAGACGAAAACTCTGAGTAGATTCCTCCGGACTTGTAACCATACCACGTTACTATTTCGTGCCAGGTCTCCGCAGTATACGCAAAGTACTGTCCAAGCCCAACGGAAATATTATACGCGAGATGTTCTTTATCCTTCGGCAACAGCAGCTCCCACGTTTGTGGATAAGTCAGTCGTACAAAGCAAATTGCTCCCTCCTTGAGTTTAAATGAGAACTCAGTATCATCATTATTCAAATGTTTAAAGGTTTTCGCTGCCAGAAAAGCCGTCCAGTCGGCTGCCTCTCGGACATGGTAGATATCGATGTGGCCTGCATTGCAGGTATAGACTATGCCGTTTTTTTCTGACAGGTTGAACCTGTAACGATGTACCCCTAAATGTCCGGGGTCAAGAAAATTTGTCCAAATAGTTGGAGAGGGAAGGCTTCCACGTTGGGTGTGCGGCTCATGATTGAATTGGTCTGAAAGCAGTTGTTTTGCCTGCTCTGTTGGACCGGGCCGGCAAGACGGTTGGCACCCACTTGCTATGAAAAAGAATAATGACACAAATACCAGTAATCTCGACATTATTTGCCTCCAGAGTTGAAGTCAAATAGTATACTCATTTTTCATTAGAGTTCAACATGCGTACTGTCCCCAGCCATTAACTCGTGCTACGTAGCGAGCTACTTCGCAGAGTAGCATAGGTTGGCTGTCCCTATTTTTCTATAAATTATCCAACGAGAGTATGTTTGTCAACAAGAATAATGGTGTGGCATTCGTTTCGGCGAAGGCACGCCGAGACGGAGCAGGGAGCCCAACCTTACCAAAAAAGAAGAACCGGAGATATTAAAGTTAGATGCTTCGCCTTCGGCTCTCCGTAAGGAATCCTTCGGACAGCATGACAACATAAAACGGTCAGTTTTTTTAGTCGAAGTATTCGTCTTCGGGGTCAAAGGCGGGGATTGAGACGTTTATGATTCGCATTTTGCCGACGGCACGATGGCGGCAGCCGGTCTTGATAAAGATAGCAGTGAAAGGTTTAACCGGCTTCATTTCACCATCCAGCTCCATATATCCTTCGCCCTCAAGGATAAGATATACCTCCGTGAGTTTTTTATGATAATGGACCTTTGCATCCTGCTCGATGTCAACTATGTGCATGGTGGCCACAGTATTATCCGGATCGACAAAGGCCCGCCGTGAAAAGCCGCAAGGACACTTGACCGCATCGATATCGTCGAATTGTGCTATCATATAGTTTGCCATAATTCGGTCCTCAAAATTCAAAGAGATTCTTCACTTCGCTGCTCTGCGTTCAGAATGACAATCTTTGCCTGTTTTCGCTCTCTTCGAGCCCAAAACTAAAAAAGATTGAAATCTTAATGGTCGTGGTATATATTCTGCCGAACTGAGGCCATTTAATCAAGACTGTAAAAACCTGTAAGGGAGCAATTACGATGAATTCGAGAGCCAATGCAATCGTGGCACAATCCGGGGGGCCGACCGCAGTAATCAATTCGAGCGCCTGCGGTGTTATTCAGGAAGCAATGAAATCGGGCAAAATCGGCCGGGTAATAGGCGCAACCAACGGTATATTAGGGGTTTTAGGCGAGGATTTGTTCGATATCTCCGCTGAAAAGCCAGAGACTATCGAGGCACTGAAGCAAACACCAGCAGCAGCTATCGGCTCGTGCAGGTATAAACTCAAATCACTTGAAGAATCCAAGGCGGACTTCGAAAGAATACTTGATGTATTCAAGGCCCACAATATTCATTACTTCTTCTATGCGGGCGGTAACGACTCGATGGATACCGCCGACAAGGTAAACAAGCTGGCAGCAGACGCCGGCTATGAGCTGATCTGTATGGGTATTCCAAAAACGGTTGATAACGACCTTGCCTGCACGGACCATTGTCCGGGATACCCCAGCGTGGCAAAATACGTCGCGACCTGCGCAGCCGAAGCAGGCAGAGATACCGAAGCACTGTACACGCACGACACCTGTACTATCCTTGAGGTGATGGGCAGAAACGCCGGCTGGATAGCGGCAGCAACGGGCCTTGCCGTGACCTGCCCCGAAGACGCACCGCATCTGATATATCTGCCGGAAGCGGGCTTTTCCTGGGACAAATTCGTCAGCGATGTCAAGCAGGTACATAAGGAGATGCATCAGGTCTTTATCGTTGCCGGTGAGGGCCTCAAAGACGATAAAGGCGAATACATAACCGCCGACTCCGGCACTTTCGCCAAAGACGCGTTCGGCCACGTGCAACTTGGCGGTGTCGGTGATATGCTCAAGGCCGTGATTGAAAAGGAAGTCGGCATAAAGGCCCGTGTTAATAAACTCGGCACGAACCAGCGGACAGCCATGCACTTTGCTTCGCTGACCGACGTTAACGAGGCCTATATGTGCGGGCAGATGGCGGTAAGGTATGCGATGGACGGTGAGAACGGCAAAATGGTAACTCTGGTTCGCGAAGACGGGCCGAAATACAAATGTACGACAGGGCTGGCAGAGTTAAGAGAAGTGGCAAATGGCGAAAAGAAAGTACCCGCCGAGTATATAAATGATAAGGGCAATCATATAACGGATGCGATGCGCAACTATGTCAGGCCGTTAGTGCAGGGCGAAGCACCCGTAAAAATTGGTAAAGATGGACTGCCCGTTTTTATGAGATTCGAGCGAAAACCGCTGGAAAAGAAATTGCCAAAGTACCTTTGAGCAGGAAGGACATTAAATGAACGAGCTGTTTGATGTTAAGGGTAAAGTAATTGTGATTACAGGGGGCGGCGGTGTTCTTTGCGGCACGATGGCCAAAACACTTGCCAAGGCCGGGGCAAAAATCGCCGTTCTGGACATAGATGAAGTCGCCGCAGCCGAAGTGGTTGATGAAATTATATCCAGTCAGGGCCAGGCTATCGCCGTCAAATGTAACGTATTAGATAAAGAGAGTCTGGAGTCCGCCAAAAATGAAATCAATTCCGAGTTCGGCCAAATCGACATACTGATTAACGGAGCAGGTGGAAATAAGAAAGAAGCCACTACCTCGCCGGACCTTTCGTTTTTCGATTTGCCAGCCGATGCCATCCGATTTGTCTTCGACCTGAATTTCCTCGGCACCTTACTACCCACACAGGTCTTCGGCAGACAGATGGCTGAAAATGGCGCCGGCGTGATACTGAACGTTTCCAGTATGAATGCGTTTCTGCCCCTGACGAAAATCGCCGCATATTCGGCCGCTAAAGCTGCGGTGAGCAACTTCACGCAGTGGCTGGCGGTGCACATGTGCCAGAACTGCTCTAAAGACATTCGCGTCAACGCGATTGCGCCGGGCTTTTTCCTGACCGAGCAAAACCGGTTCCTCCTGACAGATGAAAAAACAGGAGAGCTTACCGCCCGGGGCAAGACAATCATCGGGCAAACACCGATGGGAAGATTTGGTGAGCCGGAAGAGCTGATTGGAACAGTGATTTGGCTGCTAAGCGATGCAGCGAAATTTGTCACTGGGGTTGTTGTCCCCATCGACGGCGGCTTTTCCGCCTTTAGTGGAGTATAGTTTTCAGGAGACGAAAATGACCGACCCAGCACAACCTTTAAAAGACTTTAAGCCGAAAAATAAATTTTTCGTTGGTATCGATTCGGACGGCTGCGCGTTTGACACAATGGGAATAAAGCAGCGAGAGTGTTTCTGTCCCTGGCTGATTGCTTATTTCGGCCTACAGCCGGTGGCGAAGGCAGTCCGTGAATGCAAGGAATTTGCGGACCTATTTTCCAAAACGCGCGGCTTCAACCGGCATAAAACATCCAAGCGTATCATCGCAGAACTGCTGCCATCCCATCCAATGGTCAAGGCAAGAGGCTTTAAGGTCCCGCAATACCCGCACTATTTTGCGTGGGTCGATGATTCCAACAGTATGCTCAGTAACGACGGACTCAAACAGGGCATCAAAAAGGCCACGGACCCGGAGGTCAAAAACGAACTGGAAAATGCTCTGGCGTGGAGCGAAAAGGTCAACGAGTCGATAGGCCAGATTGTCAAGGGTCTGCCTCCGTTTCCTTACGTCCGCGAGAGCCTGGAGAAGATTCAGCCGTTAGCCGACGTTATCGTTGTTTCTGCAACGCCGAACGAGGCCCTTGCGCGAGAGTGGGAAGAACACGACATTGCCAAATACGTAGAAGTCATAGCAGGCCAGGAAATGGGTACAAAGGCCCAGCATCTTGAATATGCCACGAAAGGCAGATACGAAAAGGACCATGTTATAATGGTCGGGGATGCACCCGGTGATATGAAAGCCGCCAAGGCCAACGATGCGCTGTTTTATCCGATAAATCCGGGTGATGAGGTCAAATCCTGGAAGAGATTCCACGACGAGGCCTTCGATAAATTCATCAACGGCGAATACGCGGGTGAATACGAGGAAAAAGTGATTGCAGAATTTGATGCGTACCTGCCTGAGAAACCACCCTGGGAAAAAACGTGAACCGTGAATAGTAAATCGTGAAGCAGAATAACAAATTCGAACAATGGTAATTGAACGAAAAAACAAAGACGGTTACGTTGAATACGAGCAAGCCGCAGAAGCAATAACCGAGTTCTTTGAGCAACACGACTACACCGACAAACGGCTTCTGCTGATAGTGCCGGACAATACCCGTTCCGGCCCTATCGGTGACATTTTCAAAATCGTCTATGATTGTTTGGAGCAAAAGGCAAAGGCAGTTGATATCCTTGTCGCCCTCGGAACCCATCAACCGCTGACGGAAGGGCAAATCTGCACAAGGCTCGGCATAACATCCAGTGAGCGAAGCAGTAAATATTCATCGGTTAAATTCTTCAATCACGAATGGGAAAAACCTGATGCACTTACATCTATCGGTAAAATCTCCGCTGACGAAATCGACAAAATAACCGACGGCCTCTTTCGGGAAGAAGTGGATATCCGGATTAATAAACTTCTCTTCGATTATGATGAATTTTTCATTTTAGGCCCCGTCTTCCCGCACGAGGTTGTCGGCTTTTCCGGGGGACATAAGTATATCTTTCCCGGAATCGCAGGCGAAGAAATCATCAATTTCTTTCACTGGCTCGGTGCCGTGTGCACAAATCCGGTAATAAACGGCAATGTATGGACGCCGCCGAGGAAAGTGGTCGAAAAAGCAGCTTCGTTTATAAAAATTCCTCGAAAATTATTTGCCATCGTCGCCGTTGAAGACAAATTTAAGGGCCTGTTTATAGGTGATTGTGTAGAGGCATGGGAAAAGGCGGCCCAGCTCTCCGAGAAAGTGCACATTGTCTATAAAGACAAGCCGTATAAAACGATTCTCGGCATCGCACCCAAAATGTATGATGACATCTGGACGGCCTCCAAAGCGATGTATAAACTCGAACCGATAACCGCTGACGGCGGGACACTGATTATTTACGCACCCCATATCACTGAAATCTCATACACTCACGGCAAATTTATTGACCAGGTTGGCTACCATACGCGGGACTATTTCCTTAACCGAATGGATAAATTCGCTGGCATCCCGCGGGCCGTAATAGCACATTCCACACATCTTAAGGGCATCGGTACATATATCGATGGCGTCGAAAAACCAAGAATCAACGTGGTGCTCGCGACCGGCATCAGCAGAGAACGCTGCCGAAAGGTGAACCTGGGCTATATGGACCCGGAGCATATTGATACAGCTAATTACGAAAACAAAGAAGAAAAAGGCATTTTGCTGGTGCATCACGCCGGCGAAGTGCTGCACAGATTGTCCAGTGGATATATACCAAGCATTCCAACACAATAGTCATAAATAATACATTAGAAAGGGTAGTACAAAATGTCAAACGCAGATATCGGCCTGATAGGTCTGGCAGTTATGGGTGAAAACCTCATCCTTAATATGGAAAGCAAGGGCTTTACAGTGGCCTGCTTCAACCGTACCGTTTCAAAGGTGGATGATTTTATCAACGGCCGAGCCAAAGGCAAAAACATCATCGGCTGCCACTCTATCGAGGAGTTCGTCCGGAACCTGAAAAAACCACGCAAAGTAATGCTGATGGTAAAGGCCGGCCCCCCTGTGGACGCCTTCATCGATAAGCTTCTGCCCGTCCTCGAAGATGGTGACATTATCATCGACGGCGGCAACTCTCATTTCCCCGATACAACCCGCCGAACCGAACACGTCGAGAGCAAAGGCAAACTCTACATAGGCACAGGCGTATCCGGCGGGGAAGAGGGCGCACTCAAAGGCCCATCAATGATGCCCGGCGGCTCGCCGAAGGCCTGGGAAAGCGTAAAGCCCATCTTCCAGGCTATCTGTGCCAAGACCGAGGGCAAGCCGTGCTGCGACTGGGTCGGCGAGAACGGGGCCGGCCACTTCGTCAAAATGACACATAACGGCATCGAGTACGGCGATATGCAGATGATATGCGAGAGCTATCAGATGATGAAGCAAGGCCTCGGTATGACAAACCAGGAAATGTACGAGGTCTTTTCAGATTGGAACAAGGGTGAACTCGACTCCTACCTTATCGAGATAACGCGTGATATTCTCGGGTACAAAGACGAGGACGGCAGCGAGGTCATCGACCTTATTCTCGACACCGCCGGCCAGAAGGGGACAGGTAAATGGACCGCAATCGAGGCCCTGAACCTGGGCCAGCCTTTGACGCTTATCGGCGAGGCGGTTTTCGCACGATGCCTGTCGGCCCTGAAGGAAGAACGTGTCGCGGCATCGAGGGTCCTCACCGGCCCAAAGCCGGACTTTACAGGTGATAAAAAAGCATTCGTAGACGACCTTCGACAGGCCCTGTATGCCTCAAAGATAGTCAGCTACGCCCAAGGCTACCAGC
>Ga0307437_1002024_pt1 | contig 12852 bp, 10 predicted proteins | sample SalMarWE160390MG_FD_202146 | JGI IMG/M metagenome (GOLD analysis project Ga0307437, IMG submission 202146) | Salt marsh sediment microbial communities from the Plum Island Ecosystem LTER, Massachusetts, United States - WE1603-90 | ecosystem: Environmental > Aquatic > Marine > Intertidal zone >...
GTTTTTTTCAAAAGGTGTCCAATTGCCTTTGGCTGCCTGCAAAATGGCTCTTGTGAATTCTCCGTTTACAGTTGCGAAGTTGAAAATATCTTGCGGAAGTTTTGAAAGCTCCTCAAAGTACTCTTCTGCATGTCTAATATCTCCAAGGAGGGAATATACCCTCACAAGGTTGGAATAAACCACTGCTTTAGTTACAAGCGAATCTGTTTTCTTAGATAATTCAAGAGCCTTTAAGCTGTAAGACAATCCCTTTTCAAAATCATCCATGACAAAATAAAGCAAAGAGCCAGACCAAGCATAAGCATTAGATGCGTGGAGGTAATCTCCCATCTTCATGTCTTCATCAATTGCTATAATTTTCGCATAAACATCCAATGCTTCTTTGTTGAGTTGACAAACTATAAAATTCTGTCCAGCAACAAAACATGTTTCCATCAGAGAGCCAAAATCTCCAAGTTCCTCAAATATGGCAATAGAGCGCAGAGCCTCCGCCAACCCTTGATAGACTTTACCCCGCCATACGGCATGTAAGTTCCCGACCCCCATTAAGGTCCAAGCGATATCCCAAAGTGAATATTCTTCCTCAAAAACCTGCAGTGCATCTTCCAAGTATTTTGCGTAGGGTTTCATTTGGAGCATGAGAGCGCGACTTTTGCAACCGAGAATCCGTGCGTTTTCTAAACGGTTTGCGGCAGCGTAAGGCTCAGATTTCTTTATGAGCTCCAACATGCAATGCCAATCTCCGAGTTGGAATGCGGATTCTGCTGCCTTTCTAAACGCTCGTAACTTAACAGCACTTTTTTTTGCGGTGTCGCCAAGTTCCATAAAGGCTTTGTTTGCTTCTTGGAACAAGCTATTAGCGTAGAATGCGTCACCTAAACCTTCAAGCGCTTTCTCTTTGGTTTTGGCTCGTTTTGGGTCTTGTCCTATATTTTGCAGAACGTATGTAAAGTGTTTGATGGCTTCTATGTTACTCCATCTCGCCAGCTCATTTTGACCAGCGGCTAACGCGTACTTTACCGCCTTCTCTTTGTTTTCGGCTTGTGCATAGTGATACGCTAAGTCGCTTAGCGGTAAGATGGTTGTGAAGCCTTCGATTTTCTCCGCGAGTCTGTTGTGATATGCTTGCCTAAGAGACCTAGCAATGGCTCCATAAACTATTTCACGTGAGAGTGCATGATCGAATCTGAATCTGTCCTCATCTATGTAGATGATTGATGTAGATTGAGCAATGGCATTAAGAGTTTCCAGTACTTCCAAACCATCTTGGTCTACCATGGCGCTTAGTAGTCCAGCCTTAAACTCGTCACCGATTATGGAAGCGGCATCAAGAAGTCTTCTTTGAGCGTTGTTTAGGCGGGCGAGTCTTTGGATTATTATGTCGCTGATTTTGCTTGGCGTATCAATTTCTTCGACTACAAGATGCCATTCATTATTCTCTTGGACAAGCTTTTCTTGTTCAAGCAGCATCCGTATGGTTTCTACCACAAAAAGTGGGTTGCCTTCGCTCCTGATAGTGAGCTTTTCGGTCAAACTCTGCTGCACACCTCCGCCCAGCATGCTTTCCACCATTTTTGAGATGCACGCATTGTCTAGACTTGGTAGCTCGATTTCACTAAACAGGTCTTCTCGCTTCATCATCGATAAGGTTTCCGCAAGTTGGTGGGGGTAGCCTTCGGCGTCGCTGGTGAGGTTTTCGCTTCTAAAAGTTGCCAAAAATAGGACTTTTTCCGAACCGTTAAATGCTCTTGCGATGTAGTGGATTAATGCTAAAGAGGCAGAGTCCGCCCATTGAATATCTTCTAAAAGCAAGATTATTGGCTTTTGGGCTGCTATTTGGCGCATTATCCTAGCTACGGTAAGAAATGCTTGGTCCTTTATAGCTTGTGGCGAAAGGTGCTGGAGCTCCCAAGTCGATTCAAGCCCTTGCAACAACGGATTGGGTTCTAACTCTTCTTTCCCATTCTTACGCAAGGTTGAGTAGTAACCATTGAAAGCTTCGATGAACGGAAAATAGGGAACTTCGGCGTTAGGAAGGCACCAACCGGTAATTGATATAATGTCCTTTTCTTGTTTTGCTAACTTCAGAAAATCTTGCATTAACCTTGTCTTTCCAATTCCAGCCTCTGCCGAAATGAAAACTGTTGTTCCTTTACCCCTAATAATTAAATCTAAATGGCGCCATAACTCTTCAAGTTCTCTTTCTCTGCCTACAAGAACAGGCTGTATTACAGTTTTTGATTTCAACAGCCCCACCAATGCATAATCTCTAATCAGGTAATGTTAGGCATGTGCTTAAACAGTTCATATGGTGAGTAATAGCAAAAAAAATGTTTTGATTTCCCTCTTGCTCAGCAGTATCCCCTCGGTTCTAAGCCACGACGGCAATCCATTTAAATATGCCAACTGGATTGGATGCTGAACTTACATCATCAGCCAGTTCTAAAAACTTAAAAAGCGAACAACAAGTACACTTGAGACGGTTTGTTGGGTTGATTAATGGGAAATATGAAGCCGAACAGCAATCGGTAGGAAAATTTTTTGTCCCTGCACTAACAATTGCTTTCTTCGCAATTACAGTTTCGCAACAAATAGCAGCTTTGCTTTCCCTAGATATCGCAAAAACATTTTTTCCAACCAATTTTTTGGCTGGGAGCTCCCCAGAACTACAAGCATCTGCAATTGGCGCTGTCACCCAGATAGTGACTGTCAATGGAATCTTCGAAGTTCTATTCGCGTTAATCATAGGAGTTGCTGCTGTTCGTTTAAGCCATAAACCGTTGCTGCTCGTGGGTGTTGTGCTGATTGTTATTTCCGCGTTCGGTAGCTATTTGGCACCAACACTTTGGGTGTTAGGGGTCTTCTTTGCCATGGAGGGGGCAGGAACTGTTATAGTTGCTATTATGGGGATGACGTTGGTTGGGGAATTTCTGCCTTTCAATAGAAAATCCAAAACAGTCAGCTACTTAGTTGCTGCAACCGCTGCTGCAGCTGTTATCTCAGCCCCAATAATCTCTTTAATCACCAATTTTGGCGGTTGGCGATTAAATTTTCTGTTGTTCGCGATGCCGCTTTCAGTCTTTGGTTTGCTCTTAACATTCTATGCCTTGCCAAAAACGCAAAGAAAAACAAAAGCCGTTCCAACCGAAAACGTGTATCTGACGAGCCTCAAACGTGTCTTTTTGAATAGATCAGCTGTTTTCTGCTTAATCGGGGGAGTACTTGGCAGTACAACCGCCACAGTTGGGGCCTTTGCCTTGGCTTATTACCGCCAACAGCTCGGGTTGCCATTAGATTTTGCTGCCATAGTCTTGGTGGCGTCGTCATTGATGTATGTTGTAGCTAGCTTGGTTGTAGGTCGATTCGTTAACCGGGTTGGGGCTCGAATTCTGGCTTCAGTCACTACTCTTATCAACGGCGTTTTCATAATAGCCTTTTTCTTCATGCCGACATGGTGGATTGCTTTTCCATTGGACATGACTCACGTATGGTTTGGCGCAGCAACCTTCACCGCCTTCAGCTGCCTAGCCCTAGACCAAGTGCCCAACCATAGATCCACTATGATGTCTATGAAGTCGGTGTCCGCAAGCATTAGCGTAGCGGTGGGTGCCGCATTAGCGGGGGCGATGCTCATATTTTTTTGGTTCCTATCAAGCCGTCGGCATATCATTTGGAATCATGAGCGTGGCATCAGCCGGCGCGTTCTTGCTCACAATGGACCCAACAAAGCGTCCCTCTACAGACGATAAATAAACTTCGATAAGAACTCACAGGTTGACAACATAATGATTTGAGCACAAATCAAAATCTCCAATTTTATTGATCTCAACTAGAAGTTTTCGTTTTCTAAAGAATGTGCGAACATTTCCACAGTTAGTAGAATAAACGTGCTTCTAACGAGACTAGTCAACAACTCATTTAGTAAATTTTGATTGTACAAGAGAATATCTGATGTTACTATTTATTGGTTGACGAGGAAAAAAAAGAGGAAAGCAGGGGGTAGACGCTTCTTTGCTGTTGGTTATGGGTCGAAATGAACATATCCCTCATAGTCGTAGAGCCCTTGTTCCATATCCGTTACGTAGTATATTCCGTTCCCATGCAGGTTGGCTAGTTCCTCTGTGCCATCTATGATAGTCCAGCGAAACACCCCCTTACTGCCGCCTGAACACACTGCCAAAGTTAACGAACCTGTTTCACCCAAGACTGTAACAGTCTCGAAGTATATTCTCTCGTGGATATTAGCTGTGGTGTCAGGACCTCCCATCGGTGGGACCCAATTATGCAACATCAATACGCCTTCATATTCAGTATCGCCAGCTATATCCCCTGACCACGTAACAGAAAGCATTGCTATCGAAAGAAAGTTGTCACTCTTGCCCTTCTGAACTTCAGAAACAGGTACATAACCCGTTATCATTTGGGTGCCGCTCACAAATGTAGGTTTTTCTGCATACGCTACTCCAAGTAAAGGAGTTGCCAGAATAGCTACAGCCAACAAACTAACAAATACACCTAAAATTTTCTTATTCACTTTTTATCACCCCCTTTCAACTATTTCTACTAGTTCTCCAGTGATGATTTTCTTTCGAAAAAATATATAGCGATTTTTATGCATTATTCCGCATTATTTCAAAAAAAAAGGTGTTAATGTGATCGAGTGATTATCTTTCGCATCTAGGACAGTGAATCTGCCTTAGACTGGTCCACAACTCTAGCAAACTTCGATTATAAAAGAGAATGTCTGATTTTACTGTTTATTGTTTGACGAGAAAGAAAAAAGGAAAGAAATGGGAGATAGCTTTTCAGAGACTAAATTATGGTGTTGCTGGGGGTGTATCTGGCCAGCCAGATACTATGCCCAAATGTCCCATACCTTCAGCAGTAGCCCAAATCTTAACATTTTTTAGATCGCCAGTACCTTGTAAACTGGTGATGTACATAAGTCGATCCGGTCCACTTGTTGTCAATGCACGCATTGATATTGTTCCATCTATTCCACCTTCCACAGCTGAGAAATCATACATGTAATCTACTCTCCAGTGAGTTTTTGACCCTTCAAGCATTCCACCTAGAATAGGATTAGGTACAAATGGTTCACCAATAGTAGTGGTCACAGAAACACCTGAATATTCAAAATCTGTTTCCAAGTAGTATGTGTCTCCATCAACAGTAATGGTATAGCCTGTTATCGCCTCCTCTTCCCAACTATAAATAATTTTGTTTGTATGCTCTTCTGATGGAACATACTCTGGATTAGCAATTGCAGTCAAAATGGGTTCAAAATTAAACGCTACAGTAGTTGAAAAAGTCTCGAACTTTTCATTATTTCTTTCATTCCACGGTTTTGCTACTGCAAATGGAGTTAAAGTAATAGATAACACTAACAAAGCTACAAACATAACTAAAATCTTCTTATTCACTTTTTATCACCTCCCTTCAAGTATTTCTACTGGTTGTCCAGCGATGACTTTTTGTCGAAAAAATATATGATGATTTTTATGCATTATTTCGAAAAATTTCAAAAAAATACTTTTCTTTTATACAGACAATCTTGCTTCTGTCTCACTGTCTACTATTATTCCTTTTTTCGATTGATTCGTCTTTTAACAGGTTCCTTTTCAGGACAGATTCTCATTTTGAAGACATGTCCTCCTCGCCCTCTCTCTCCGAGGAAAAAGCGTGATTCGATCAGGCCAAGATTGTTTAACTCAGATGTTACTTTCCCGCCCTTGCCGGACCTTCCATATAAACTATACATAGTTACTTTGGCGTTTCTTACGACTTCCATGCGGGTTCTCCAACCAGACTTCTCTTTAGGCAATTTCCGTCCATAGAAATCCTCAATAAAAGCCTTGACCAAAAAATCAAATGCTTTCTCAGCAATCTCAGACTTGAATTCAATTTTTTCCCTTAAAAGCTCGGCAATATCTTTTGTTTCTTTTTCAGAAGGACCAAACTGAACATTAATCTTAATGGGTTTAGCTTTAGCCGTTCTGGACTCCCCTAAATCATCAGTGTAATATAATATTGGGTCAAGATTGTAGACCCCTGCCTTTTCAAATGATGTCTTAAATTTTATTGTTTCAACTTGAAATGGATCGATTCTTTTTTTGTTCATCTTAATCGAACTGTTTTGTATAGAACAAAACGAGGGCTGGGAAACAACTTTACAGCCAATAGGTATCAAGCCTTCAACCTTGACTAGATTGTCAGAATTTTTAGAAACGTTTACTAAGTCAAGGCGCATTCCAACCACTTCTCCAGTCTGCACCATCTTAGGAACCATAAAACTCAACTGCATGTTACTACGCTTAAACCATTTTTTCATTTGTTTCAGCTTTTTCTGAAACTTGTCTCTCTGAGCCTTCGCATCCTCGATTCTGCCCTGTTTCTCAAGAGCCCAAATAAAATCTCCAACAAAAGGAGAGACCTCTAAATTAGCGCCATATCTTTTGAAAAGCTGATTTGCTTCTTTGAATCGATCTTTCGCAGTTAAATAAACCCCTTTGGTTAAATTGAAGTTAAAATTAACAGTCAAAGTCGAGAGAACTTCCGGAGGCAATTTTTTCATCATATCAAAGTACTTGTCAGCATTTTCCAAATCCCCAAGCTTACTATAAAGCCGAGTTAGAGCTCCAAGATCAAAACCTTTTACATAATCTACATCTGTTTTCTCGGCATACTCTAAAGCCCTTAAGACTTTGGACAATGCTTCTTCAAATTTTCCCTTAAACTCATCAAGAAAACCCAGTAAACCTACCGCCCGAGCTAACTCATTAAAAACGCCTATTTTCTCGCCAACTTTCAGAACCTCGCAAAATTCTCGTTTGGCTTCCGGAAAAAGCCCAAGAGACATGAATGCATTTCCTATACTTCTGGTAACCGCTATTTCTTTTCGGAAGTCACCAAGTTCCCTAAAAATGGCACGAGAACGCAGAAGATAACCTAGTCCTTTTTCAAATAAATCTCTAGGAGAGATACGCGCCTCTCCACTTCTCCACAAAGCTTCTGCCACGTCATCGAGGGAGTTCTCTTCCTCAAATACTTGCAGAGCTGTTTCGTAGTCTGCCAAGTCCAGTTTTTGCTCTCCGCGTCCCGCCCAAGCGAAAGCTCTCCCCCTATTTTTGATGATTCGTGCCATCTCCAAGCGGTCATCTACAGCTAACTCTTCAGCTTTCTTTGCATACTCTAGCAGAAGGTCGGGTTTGTCGCCCTTGATGAAAGCTGCATCCATTGCTTTTCTTAGTGCGCGTAGCCGCAATGAGCCTGTTTCGGACTCAGCTAACTGGTCAAAAGTTTTTATTGCCTTGCCGTACATGCAGCTGGCAGCGTAGGCGTCTCCAAGCCCCTCCAAGGCAACGTTTTTTTCATTGACCAATTCATCACGGTTAACAGTAGATTCCATGACATATTTGAAATGTTTAATGGCTTCGGCGTTGCTGAATCTGGCCAGAGCATCCTGACCTGCAGCTAAAGCATATTTCACCGATTTCTCTCTGTTCCCCGCCTGAGCATAATGATACGCCAAGTTACTAAATGAAACCTCTTTCCCATTACGGCTTATAATTTCCATTTGTTCAGCGATTCTTGCATGATATCCCTGTTTCAGGGGTAAGGAGATCTCTTCGTACAGCGCTTCTCGGGACTTTGCGTGATCAAACCTGTACAAGTTTTCTTCGACTCTCACCAGAGATGTGGTTTTCAAGATGCCGTTTAGCACTTCCAGAATTTCCAGACGATCTTTAGAAAGCACACCGCCAATCAAATCGGGATTGAACTTGTCCCCTATTACCGAGGCAACATCAAGAACTCTTCTCTGATCAGGTTTTAATGTGCCTATCCTTCGCAGAATTATGTCCCTAACTTTCGATGGCATACCCAACTCGTCAACCGAAAGCCGCCATTGATCCTGCTCCAGAACTATGCTTCCCTGTTCAGATAGCATTCGTAGAAATTCAACCACAAAGAGAGGATTACCCCAGCTTTCTTCTGAAAGTTTTTCAACAAGCTCCGGATTGGCTTTGCCACCTAACATGCTTTCGGCAATTCCTATAACAGCATCTTGGTCAAGGTTTGTAAGTTTGATTTCTTTGAAAAGACCTTCTCGACCCATAAGTTGGATGGTCTCAGCAAGGTGGTGTGGGTATCCTCCAGCGTCTCTGCCAAGTTCTTCGATTCTATAAGTGACCAAAACAAGAATCTTCTCGTTAGCTATAGCCCGTGAAATGTAATGAAGAAGCGCAAGCGATGCAGAATCAGCCCAATGCATATCATCCAAAACCAGAATCAACGGTTTGACCGATGACATAAAAAGCAGTTCTCTGGTCACAGATGCGAAAGCTTGGTCTTTCCACACCTGTGGAGCTACAGTCTTGTTTTTCTCCAGCTTTTCAGTCGGGTAAGCTTCTGACAGCCAAGACCTAATACTTAACTGCTGACTAACAATGGCTCCGCCTCCTCTGCTCGACAGGTCGGAACTAAAGGCTTCAATGAATGGAAAATAGGGCAATGCAGCGTTGCTTAGGCACCAGCCAGACAAAACAGTCACGTCTTTTTTCTTGGCGGTTTCCAAAAATTCAGTGATAAGCCTTGTTTTCCCGCTTCCTGCTTCACCTGAAATAAATATGGTTGATCCTTTACCGGCTATCATACGTTCCAGTAATTGTGTCAATTCATAAAGTTCCTGTTCTCTCCCAACGAATACAGGTTCAGCTAAAACCTTAGGTTGACGCATGAATTACAGTCCTTTTAGGGTTCCCCTTATTATACAAGTTTTAATTTATTAGAAAGAAGTTGAAAAGTTTTTCCTATTTGCCGCTTTTTTTGATCAAGTCAGCTAGAAAAATCTGTAAATCATAGCCGAATACGATATGATTTCAGCACTTTTTGGCTATTTTGCGAGGGCTTGAACGAGGAGTTGAAGCTAGCCCCCGGCACCAAGCTTTTCAAAGGTCACCAATTTTGAACAGTTGCATAGATTCAAGACTGAACAGTTTGGGCGACTTGTTTTGCCCAGCTACGTATGGCATTCAAGTCTCTTGTGTCGTAGACTCCGGGTTCTGTTTCTTTGAATCCAGCCTCCTCTAGTTTCGGTTTAACCGCCGACATAGTTTTTCTGAAAAACCATGACATCTTGTTGAAGTCGTAGACGCCTCCAAACAAGCCCAAAGCAACAGGCTGGAGATTATATTTGGCGGCTTTTTCTTCAAGATATTTTGTTCTAGCCTCTTCAATTGACTTAGATTTTTCTTCTTCCTCATCTAACGGTTGTGTGCTACCGCAGCAAACGAAGAGTGCAACTTTCTTTTTTGTCAACTCGTTCTGATACTTTTTGAGGAATTTTTCGGGTTCCTTAGTCCACTTGCCTATTTTAATTCCGCTGCCGACCATAACGAGATCGTACTCTGTTATGTCCTTCACTTTGTCTTCTTTGAGGTTGACTACTTTAACATCGAATCCTTCTTGACCAAGTACATCCGCAATCTCCTCTGAGGTGGCCGCTGTTGCCCCATACCGAGTGCCATAAACAATCAATGCTTTAGGCATAAACCGAATCTCCCCCATCATGTTTTATTTTGATTCGCTGCTGGGCTTAATACGTGTTCCGATTATCCCCGCTGCGACTCCGAATACTGGTGGGAACAGACCTCCGCCAACAAGGAGCATTATGATTGACAGCAGAATCAAAACTAAGCCGCCGTTTTTTCTCTGAACAAACTTAGCCGCCCATACTGCTACTATGAGACCGAAGATAATCGTCAATATTCCCGTTACGAGGAAGCTGGGAATAATTGTCATTGCAGGCTCTCCCGCTAATGCTGTCAGTTCAGGCCAAGCCTCTATCACGAGTCCATCTGGAGCCATGTTGCCCTGAAGTATTTCACCAGGTCCGTGAGATGCGCCGCCAAGTCCAGCAAAGATGCCCAATGCTGAAGCTGCAACTCTCGTCTTGCTCAATGTTTTCATTGCTTTTTTGCCTCGGTTCGGTTTTGACTGGTTGTTTTCTTGATTTCATCTGCTCTCAAGTCTATTCTCAAAACTCCTTTTTTGCCGACAACTTCCAGAATTACGCCTTCCGCAAACGTGGCTTGCACTAGTTCGCCTATTGTGCCCTCCACGAGGACGCTGTCGCTGGAGCCGTTGGTCAGGGTGACGTTCTTGAGGTGACTCTTCGACTTGAGCTCAACAGAAAAGACACGTTCTTTGTTTTCTATTTTGTTTTTCATTCTAACAACCTCACTTTACATGGAAAGAGCCGAAAGGTGATTAGTTTTATTTGATGAAGATGCTTAGGATTAAACATCGGCATTAAGACTTTAGCATCGGTGATAAGCAAATGGGAAACCATGAAGGGATAGAAAAACTGTTTTTTGAGCTTGCAAGCGAAAGCAGGCTCAGTATACTGCATGAACTGCAGAATGAAAATCTTAAGATGCATGAAATTGCCCGCCGATTAGACGTAACTGCAACTGAGGCTTTCAGGCAACTGCAACGGCTAAGCAAAGCACTGCTAGTTCAGAAGCAGCCTGAAGGGACATTTGCTATTACGTTTTATGGCAAACTTGTGCTGCACCTTTCCTCTTCTTTCGAGTTTGTCTCTAAGCACAGGGAATACTTCTTAACACACGATGTTTGGCAGATTCCCCAACAATTCGTGAATCGGATAAGCGAGCTTTCGCAAACGCAGCTTGTAATGGATGCGATGGAGAACATAAGCAGGGGTGAAAAGATGTTTATCGAGGCTGAACAGTATGCGTGGGGGTTGGCAGAAGGTCATGTTCCTGCGCTCATGGATCCAGTAATGAGTGAAAAAATGGGTAAAGGATTAAAACTCAAAATGCTTATTCCAGAAAGCCATCTCCAAGCCGCTAAGACTCAGCCGGTACCACCACAAAACGTCGAACTTAGATGGCTCCCTAGCATCCCAGTAATCATAGGGATTACTGAAAAAGAGGCTACAATATGTTTCCGATTCATTGGAGGGAGAATGGATTACGCGGGCTTTTCTGGAAAGGACCCGACGTTCCTAAATTGGGTTAAAGATTTGTTTCTCTATTACTGGGACAAAGGAAAGCGAGCGTAGCGCGACGGCGGGTTAAGTCTCAAGCCTTGTGGGCTATGCATAGGTAGCATCCGGGTTCATCCTTGATGCTGATTCCCGTGAATCCCGTCTGCTCCAGTAACTGGGTCATCTCAGCCTCTTCGGGCAGCATATCGTGTACTACAGCTGATGAAGCGTTGTTGTGGTGAGCTTTCAGTTCTTCGCTACTGAGGGCGTGGGCGATGACGAGTTTGCCGCTAGGTTTTAGTGTATGATTTATGTTTTGTAAGGCTTTTTCTTTGTTCTCTAGATGAGGAAACAAGCCAAAACAGATAACAGAGTCAAAAGATTCTGTTGGGAAAGCATCCTCTTCGATGTTTTTAAGTTCTACAGTGACGTTCTTGAGGTGTGAATGCTTTGTTTTGCATATCTGGATCATATTTTCCGAGTAGTCGATTGCAGTAACTGATCCGGCTGGTCCGACTGCTTGTATTAGGTAAGGAATCAACACGCCCGTGCCGGTGCCCACATCCAGAATGCTTTGTCCAGGTTCTAGACCGAACTGGGGAACAACTTTCTCCAAAAAAGATGAAAGGTTGGGAGTGTGAAACCTCTTGTCCCAGCTGTCTGCTGCTTTGTTGAAGTATGTTTTCCTGCTCATTTTTGGCAATCTCTATTTCTTTTTCTTTCTAACGTAGAGCAGCACTGCTTCCACCGCAGCAACTACAACCGCCAACGATGTGGTGATTTGGAATATGGTTACTTGGTTGTGTAAGTCGGCTTTTTCTGCTTTGAGAGTGGACGTAGACTGCCAAGTGATTGTACCGTTGAAAAGTTGTTCTGCGTTGTAGCGTAGCATTTTAGGCAAGTTTTCGGTTCCTGGAATGGCGCCGGGAAAGTTCGTTAACACCAAATGTTCAGCACCCACTTGAGAAGCTATTCCCGCTCCGAACTCAACGTCGATTTGAAGGTTATCTACTACCAAAGCCACTCCCTCACTCTGCGCGGTTTCTAAGAGGCTGTGTATGTCGCCAGCTGACAGCGTTTCTGGCGGATTGTAGGTTGCTACAACATTGAAGCCAGCAGATTCTATGAAGGTTTGTAACCATTTCATGCAGATGACCTTCACTGTTGACGCCTGCAAGGTTTCAGCCTGACTTGCCATCCAGGTGGAAACATCATCCACATCAGTTAGCATCCCCGAAATCTTTGAATCCAAGTCAACATCCAAAATTTGGCTCAGGTTTCCTCCTACCCAGCTTATGTAATTTTTTGCGCCCGCAGGAGTATTGTATGCCCCAGGAATAGCAACCACTGTTAGGTCCTGGTTTCCTGCAGATTCAATTAATCCTTCCAACCAGAACTCTCCCTGAATGTTTTGTTTAAACAGAATCCTCGCATTGCTCACGGCGTAGACATCACTAGGTTTCATGTCGAAATCAGCAGGACACAAACCGGGCTGAACCAGCACCACAACATCAGCCGTGTCCCCTAAAAACTCTTCAACTATGTTGCCAACCGCGCTTGTTGTGCACACTATTATCGGTTTATCGGTGGCAGCCTCAGCTTCGGTCACTGTTATCGATAGAAACAGGAGAGGAAGCATCAAGGCCATGCCCAAAGTTAACAGCTTATTAATTTTCATTTCTTTACTGCACCTCCTTTCTCCTTCTTTTCGGTGATAGAAGAAGTGCGATGGCGAAAACAATGGTTGAGACAATAACTATGCAGGAGCCAACTGGCAAATCAAGAGCTAAAGAAACCAGAAGACCAGAGACAGTTGTGGCCATGCCAATTAATGGGGAAGC
>Ga0307437_1002040_pt1 | contig 12792 bp, 12 predicted proteins | sample SalMarWE160390MG_FD_202146 | JGI IMG/M metagenome (GOLD analysis project Ga0307437, IMG submission 202146) | Salt marsh sediment microbial communities from the Plum Island Ecosystem LTER, Massachusetts, United States - WE1603-90 | ecosystem: Environmental > Aquatic > Marine > Intertidal zone >...
ACGACCGTCGGGTTGAGTTGACAACCCTCAACTTCTCCCGAGCCCAGTTGGTGCGGGAGGTCATGGTTGCCAACGGCGATGCGGACCAGGCCGTGTGGGCGGTAGAGTTCGGTTGGAATGCCCTGCCTCCAGGTTGGCAGGGGCAGCCCTTGATCTGGGGACAGGTGAGCGAGGAGGAGCAAGCTCGCTACACCGTGGCGGCCATCGAGCGGGCCCGCGACGAGTGGCCCTGGTTGGGGGTTCTGGCCGTGGCCCATTTCCAGCCCAATGCGCCCCTCGACGACCCCCACTGGGGCTTCACCCTGGTAGACCAGCAGGGGCAACCGCGCCCCGTCTACCAGCAATTGCGGGAGTTGGCCTCCGCTCCGCCCATAGCCTACCCAGGCCGCTACCCCGCCGATCACTACACAGCCCGCTACACGGGGGATTGGCGACTCTCCCCCCAGGGAGCCGACATCGGCAAAAGTGGCGACAGCCTGGCCATCCCCTTCAAGGGCACCCGCCTCGATCTGACCGTGCGGCGGGGCGACTTCTGGGGCATCCTCTACGTGACCGTTGACGGCAAGCCGGCCAATCGTCTGCCCCAGGACAACCAGGGCCGTTCGTACCTGGTTCTCCACGATCCCCTCTACCGCACAGAGACCGTCACCCTGGCCTCGGACCTGGCCGACGAGGTGCACGAAGCCGAGCTGGTGGCGGAGGGTGGCTGGGGACAGTGGGCCATCGTCGGCTGGACCGTGGCTCGCGAGCCGAACCCCCGACCCTATCGGCTGGCAGGGGCGCTGCTGGCAATCTGCGCCGTTGTGCTTCTGGCCGCCATCGGCAAGCAGTTGGCCGTGACTCCTCCCCCTCGCAGGGGGAGGCCGGGAGGGGGTGGATTCCGCGATACAGAAGGCCCACCCTCCCCTGGCCCCTCCCTCGGAGGGAGGGGAAATGCGCTGCTCCCTGCTTACTCCCTGTTGAGGCAATTCGCAGGCCGTTATAACGATCTGCCCGAAGCCCTCCAGCTAGCCGTAACCCTGGCTGCCGCCTTGCTTTTCCACTTCTCCCCCTGGCCCCTTTTGAGCCTTTTGGCGCTAGCTCTCTTGGCGATCTCGATTTGCCTGCGCCTGGACATCGGCCTGGCCCTGGTAGCCTTCTCCATCCCCTTCTTCCTCTACCCTAAGCACATCTTTGGCCTGGCCCTCTCCACGGTCGAGGTCACAACCCTGCTATGCTTCGCCGCCTGGCTGCTGCGTTGGATATTGGATATTGGATATTGGAAGTTGGGGGCTTGCCCTGAGCCTGGCCGAAGGGTTGGTCATAGGTCATTGGTCATTGGTAATTTAGGGAGCCTTGATTTCGCTGTCATTTTCTTTATTGCCCTCAGCGCCTTCTCCCTGCTCATTGCCGAGAATTTCGGAGTGGCCATGCGGGAGTTTCGGGTGGTGGTCTTCGAGTCAGCCCTCTTCTACTTCCTGCTGAGGGCCAGCCCGCGCCCCCCCTCTTTCCCCCCCAAAGCCTGCCCTGAGCAAGGTCGAAGGGTTGGGGGGGAGGAAGGGGGGGCAGGCCACCTCTGGCGCATCGTCGAGGCTCTGATTCTGGCTGCAGCCATTGTCTCCCTCATTGGCCTCTATCAGTATTTTTTCACCAGTGACGTCATCACCGCCGAGGGAGTTCGCCGCATCCACGGCGTCTACGGGTCACCAAACAACCTGGGCCTGTTCTTGGGACGGATCGTGCCCATCCTCGCTGCCATTGCCCTCTTCGGCGGCTCCCTCCGACGGCGGGCCATCTACTGCTTGATCGGGCTGCCGGTCGTCCTGTGCCTTTATCTGACCTATTCCCGTGGCGCCTGGCTGCTGGGGCTGCCGGCTGCCTTCACTTTCCTGGGTCTGATGCGGGGGAAAAGAGCGGTGCTTATCTCATTGCTGGTCATTCTGGTTATCGCTCTGAGTCTGCTGCCCCTCATCGGCACCGAGCGTCTGGCTTCCCTGTTCAACACCCAGAGCGGCACCACCTTCCTGCGCCTCAAGCTCTGGCAAGGCAGCCTTAACATGATCCGCGATCACCCCCTGTTCGGCGTGGGTCTGGACAACTTCCTCTACCAGTACCGCACCCGCTACGTGCTGCCCGAAGCCTGGGAGGAGTTGGACCTCTCCCATCCCCACAACATCGTCCTGGACTACTGGACCCGGTTGGGCATCCTGGGAGTGATCGCCATCGGGTGGCTGTTATTCGCCTTCTTCAGGAAAGCCTTGCGCCTGTATCGTCAACTGGCAGACCGCGACCTGAAGGCTCTGCTCCTGGGGCTCATGGCCAGCATGGTCGCTTTTCTGGCCCACGGCCTGATTGATAATTCGTACTTTTTGGTGGACCTGGCCTTCGTGTTCTTCCTGACGCTTGGCGTTGTCGCCCAGGCGGAAGGAGCAAGAAATTGACGCCATTGCCTCTTTGCTGTATACTACCGCTTGATCTGAATCCAGGAGGGCCATAATGCGTATTCTCATCACGGGCGGGGCCGGGTTTATCGGCTCGCACCTCTGCGATCGTTTCCTGGCCGAAGGGCATCAGGTCATTGCCATGGACAACCTGAGCACCAGCACCATTGACAACATCGCTCACCTGGCAGGCCGGGACGGCTTCTCGTTCATCAAGCACGACGTGACCAACTATATCTACGTGGAAGGGCACCTGGATGCCATTCTCCACCTGGCCTCACTGCCCAGCCCGGTGGATTACCTGGAGAAGCCGATCCCCACCCTCAAAGTGGGAGCTCTGGGAACCCACAAGGCTCTGGGGCTGGCTCTGGCCAAGAATGCCACCTTCCTCCTGGCCTCCACCTCCGAGGTCTACGGCGACCCCCAGGAGCATCCCCAGCACGAGGACTATTGGGGCCACGTCAACCCGGTCGGGCCGCGGGGGGTGTACGACGAGTCCAAGCGCTTCGCCGAGGCGATGACCATGGCCTACCATCGCTACCACGGCGTGGATACCCGCATCGCCCGCATCTTCAACACCTACGGCCCCCGCATGAGATCAGACGATGGCCGGGTGGTGAGCAACTTCGTCACCCAGGCCCTGCGAGGCGAGCGGCTGACGGTGTACGACGACGGCTCCCGAACCCGCAGTTTCTGTTACGTATCCGACATGGTGGAGGGCCTCTATCGCCTGCTCCTGTCCGACGAGGTCTATCCAGTCAACCTGGGCAACCCCAATGAGATGACCGTCCTCGAATTCGCCCGCAAGGTGCTGGAGATTTCCGGCTCTTCATCGGAGATCATCTATATCGCCCCGACCGACGAGCGCACCAAGGACGATCCCCAGGTGCGCCGCCCGGACATCGGCAAGGCCAGGAAGGTGCTGAACTGGGAGCCCCAGGTCAGCCTGGAGGAGGGGCTGCGAAAGACGGTTGAGTGGTTTAGGGAACGGATCTAGCATTATGAGGAAGACTTCCGAAGTCTCCAGACTTCGGAAGTCTGCAAACCTTAGTTGGGGAAGCCCGCTGTTCAATGCAGCGCTGCTGCTGATTGTACTCACCGTCGGCCTGAGCATCGCGCTCCTGCCCCTGACGTTGGCGGGAGCTGCAGTCCTGGGCAGCCTCGTCTTCTTGGCCGCCCTGATCCGCCCTGAATATGGCCTGTACCTCCTGATCCTGGCTGTGCCCTTCGGATCGGTCAGGGAAATCGCCATCAGCGGCTTCACGGTGGGGGCGGCGGAGGCGCTGGTGGGACTGGTGCTGACTGCCTGGCTGGCCAGGATGGCCGCAGTCGGAGAGATTAAGACCGCTCACCCGCCATTGCTTCTGCCTCTGTTCATCTTCCTGGGAGCCATCCTCCTGTCGCTGACAGGCACCCTCTCACTGAAGTACAGCTTCAAGGAAATCCTCAAGTGGCTGGAGGTGCTGGGCATCTACCTCTTCGTAGCCAACGCCATTGAGGAGAAACAGGCCAGGGTGGTAGTCCTCTTCATGCTGCTGGCGGGCATCGGCCAGGCCCTCCTCGGCTTCTACCAGTTCTTCGGCCGCGTGGGCCCGCAGGCTTTCGTCGTCCTCGGCCGCTTCGTGCGGGCCTACGGCACTTTCGAGCAGCCCAATCCGTATGGGGGGTATTTGGGGCTGGTTTTGCCGCTGGCCTGCGGTGTGCTGCTGGGTGTTGGCAAATTGGGATATTGGAGATTGGATATTAGCTATTTAGTCGCTATCCTCGGCCTCGCCACCATGGGGCCCGCTTTGCTCATGAGCTGGTCTCGGGGGGCCTGGCTGGGCTTTGCCGCGGCTTTCGTTCTGATGAATCTGGCATACAGCCGGCGAGCGGCCGCTTTCTTCGCCCTGATTTGTTTGCTGGTCGCCTCAGTGATGCTGTTGGGAAGCATGCAGGTGCTGCCTCAGGGCATCACGCAGCGCATCACCGATTTCCTCCCCTACCTGCACGTTTTCGATGTGCGAGGCGTGAAGCTAACCGATGCCAACTACGCCGTGGTGGAGCGAATGGCTCATTGGCAGGCCGCCTGGGGAATGTTCAACGACCGACCCTGGCTGGGAGTGGGCATCGGCAACTACGAGCCGGTCTACCCGGCCTATGCCCTCCCGGGCTGGACGGAGCCACTGGGCCACGCGCACAACTACTACCTCAACCTCGCCGCCGAAGCCGGGCTGATCGGCCTGGCCGCCTACCTCGTCCTCTGGGGGACTGTTTTCTGGCAGGCCTGGAAAGTGATCCGGGCGACCCAGGGCTATTGGCGAGGGGTGGCGGTTGGCATTCTGGGTGCCTTGACTCACCTCTCAGTACACAACGTCTTCGATAACCTCTACGTGCACAACATGTACCTGCACGTGGCCATGTTGCTGGGATTGCTCTTTGTGGCCGTGAAACGTGAGGACGTGAAACGTCAAACGTGAAGATGTGAAATATGTCATGGAAAACAGCCCTACGCTATCCAGAATTGCCAACTTCGCTCGCGCCAATTCCAAAGAGATCACGCGCTTTCTCAAGTTCTCCGTGGTGGGCACGCTGGGGGCGATGATTGATTTCGGTGGCCTCAATCTGCTCATCCTGGCCTTCAGCTTCAGCAAGGTGCTGGCGAATACCTGTTCGTTCACAGTGGCGGTGTTCAGCAACTTTATCTGGAACAGGCTGTGGACGTTCCCCGAATCGAGGGACAGGCCCATCGCCCCGCAACTCGTCCAGTTCTTCCTGGTCAACGTCGGCGGCCTGCTGCTCAATCAGACCATCTTCCTCAGCCTGGATGCTTTGGTGCTGGGCGAAGCGGGCGCGTTGGCGGCTCCGATGGCAGCGTTGGCCCTCAATATCGGCCTGGCCCATTTCGAGTTGGCCTATAATTTGTCCAAAGCGATCGCTACCATCATCGTGCTGTTTTGGAACTTCGGCGCCAATCGCCTTTGGACCTACCGGGGGATTTAGGATTGCGCATCGGTATTGATTACACGGCGGCGGTTCGCCAGGGAGCGGGCATCGGGCGCTATACGCGGGAGCTGGTGAGAGCACTGGCGAAGCTCGATCGAGATAATGATTACGTGTTGTTCGCAGCGGTGCGCGGAGCCGCAGTGTCGGACTCCCCAACTTGTTGGGGGGGCGGCGCGGCAAGCCCCAACAAGTTGGGGACTCCAGCCCGTTATTCACACGAACTCCCCAAAACTCCCAGTTTTCAGATGCGCTCGGTGCCCCTTTCCGACCGCGCCCTGGCTATCCTGTGGCATCGCCTGCGACTGCCCCTCTGGGTAGAGCTGGCCACCGGCGCGGTGGACATCTTCCACTCGCCCGACTTCGTTCTGCCGCCGGTGCGCCGGGCCAAAACCATGCTCACCGTCCACGACCTGTCCTTCATTCGCTACCCTCAGTGCGCCGACGCCAACCTGCGGGCCTATCTCAGCCAGGTGGTCCCCCGCTCCGTGCACCGCGCCGATCTGGTGCTGGCCGATTCGCAGAGCACCAAAGACGACCTGGTGGAGCTGCTGGACGTGGCGCCCAACAGGATCGAAGTGGTCTACCCTGGCGTGGAGGAGCGCTTCCGTCCCATCAAGGATCAAGCCTACTTGGAACAAGTGAGAAAGCGGTACAACCTCCCACCCCGGTTCATCCTTGGCCTGGGCACCCTGCAACCCCGCAAGAACTTCACCCGCCTCATCGAAGCCTTTGCAAGTATGCAAGTGGGCAAGTATGCAAGTTTGCACCTGGCCATTGCTGGGGGCAAAGGCTGGCTATACGAGGAGATCTTCGCCACCGTCGAACGGCTGGGCCTGGAGGAGAAGGTCGTCTTCCCCGGCTTCGTGGCCGACGAGCACCTGCCCGCCCTCTACAACCTGGCCGACCTGTTCGCTTTCCCCTCCCTGTACGAGGGCTTCGGGCTGCCGCCCCTGGAGGCCCTGGCCTGCGGCACGCCTGTAGTGACCTCTGACGCCTCCTCCCTCCCTGAGGTGGTGGGCCAGGCGGGGCTGATGGTAAAAGCCACAGACGTAGAAGCCCTGGCCCAGGCCATGCAGCGCGTTCTGGAGGACAACGCGCTGCGGGAGGAGATGATCGCCAGGGGATTACAGCAAGCGAAGAAGTTTACGTGGGAGAAGGCAGCGGCAAAGCTCCTAAGCCTGTACGAGGCAATATCCAATATCTAATATCCGGTAGCCAAAATGCAATCTTGCAAACAAACTTTCTTAACGCCAAAATTCTGCCCTCACTGCGCTGGCCGGCTGGCCTCCCAGACGATTGACGAGAAGGAGCGCCTGGTATGTCAGGAGTGTGGCTTCATTTTTTACCTCAACCCCAAGGTGGCCGCAGGCGCGCTGGTAGAGGACGCGGGACGAGTCGTCCTGGTGCGGCGAGGGATCGAGCCCCACTTTGGCTCCTGGACGCTGCCGGCGGGCTTCGCCGAGTACGGCGAAACCATCGAGGAGACGGCCATCCGCGAGTGCCGCGAGGAGACAGGGCTGGAGATAGAGTTGGACGACCTCCTGAGCGTATACTCTGTCAATAGTGATTTCTACGGGCATCTGGTCCTCGTCCTCTACTCCGCCCACGTGGTAGGCGGAGAGCTGGTAGCCGGCGACGATGCCAGCGAGGCAGGTCTCTTCGCGCCCGATGAACTGCCGAGAGACCTGGCTTTCCAGGCCCACCGCCAGGCGCTACGTGAGTGGACAAAAGCCATCGAAGAGTAAGATGTCCCCCTCCCTCTCAGGGAGGGGTTAGGGGAGGGTGGGTCTTGCATTGAGGAATCCACCCCCACCCAACCTTCCCCTGCGAGGGGGAGGAGATGAACAGTTTTGAGGAGAGTGTGAGGTGAAAAAGATGGATGCAGCTACTACCATCATGGTCGCCTTGGCCGTGATCCTGACCGTCGTTGCCTATTTTCGAGGTGGCGTGCACCTGATCGGCCTGAGGTTGGGCGCCAAGACCATCTGGGACAACCTGCTTCTCCTGTTGGCCTCCTTCGCCGTGGCCGGCCTGGCGCGGGTGCTGATCCCCAAAGAGGTGATCAGCCAGTGGCTAGGAGCTCAGGCAGGGTTCAAGGGCATCCTGCTGGGCTGCATTGCTGGTGGACTTGTGCCCGGCTCGCCCTACTCCGTCTTCCCCATCGCCGCCTCTTTCTACGAGGCCGGGGCGAGCATGGGCACGATGGTGGGCTTTATCACTGCTTACTCCCTCTGGTCAGTAAGCCGTCTGCCATTAGAGGCGGGTATCATCGGGCCGAAAGTCACACTGGCGCGGGTGATCTCCACGCTGATCTTCCCACCCGTTGCCGGCCTCATCGCCCATCTCTTTTTGGCCAAGATATAGCCAGGAGGCAACGATGTTTGACCCCGCAGTGCTCAAAAGCGGCAAGACGAGGGAGCGACGAGAGCCAGCTCTGGCTATCTTGTCCGCAGCCCTGGAAGCAGTGGATCCCGCCAACGCCATCAAACGACAGGTTTCTCTCTCCGATGACACCTTGCGCATCGGCCAGCGAACTTATGACCTCACTCACTACCGCAATATCTACGTCATCGGCGGAGGAAAAGCTGGCGGCTCCATGGCCCAGGCCGTCGAGGAGATTTTGGGTCGGCGCGTGACCGCCGGCCTGGTCAACGTCAAGTACGGCTACGGAGCGGAGACGGAGATCGCTCACCTGAACGAGGCCGGCCACCCCATCCCCGACGCCGCCGGGATGGCCGGCACGAGGCAGATGGCGGAGCTGGCCCGCCAGGCCACGGACGAGGACCTGGTCTTATGCCTCATCTCGGGCGGGGGGTCGGCGCTGATGACCCTGCCCGCAGAAGGCATCACCCTGGCGGACGTGAAATCGCTGACCGATGCCCTGCTGCGCTGCGGGGCGACCATCAACGAGATCAACGCCGTGCGCAAGCACCTCTCTCAGATCAAGGGCGGCAACCTGGCTCGCCTGGCCTACCCCGCCGAAATCGTCTCCCTCATCCTCTCCGACGTGGTGGGAAGCCCGCTGGACGTCATCGCCTCCGGGCCGACGGTTCCCGACCCCACCACCTTTGCCGATGCCTGCGGCGTCATCGAAAAGTACGGCCTGCTCGACGAGCTTCCCAACCCTATCGTCGAGCGGCTGTGGCAGGGCGCGGAGGGTCTGATCCCGGAGACACCCAAAGTGGGCGCTGAGGCCTTCACCCGAACCCACAACCTGATCATCGCCAGCAACGAGGTTGCCGCTGAAGCGGCCACTACGAAAGCTAAGGAGCTAGGATTCAACGCCTTGCTGCTCTCCACCTTCGTCGAGGGCGAGGCCAGGGAAGTAGCCAGGGTCTTCGCCGCCATCGCCAGGGAGATCCTCCATTCGGGCCGCCCCCTGCCCCGGCCAGCCTGCGTGGTAGCCGGCGGCGAGACGACGGTGACTATCCGTGGGAAGGGCCTGGGAGGCCGCAACCAGGAGATGGCCCTCAGCGCTGCCCTGGAGATAGCCGGCCTGGAGGAGGTGATGATCGTCCCCCTGGCCAGCGACGGCACCGATGGCCCCACCGACGCGGCGGGCGCCATCGCCGACGGCTCCACCCTGCGGCGAGCCCAGGCGGCGGGTCTGTCGGCTGCCCAGTACCTGGCCGACAACGATTCCTACCACTTTTTCCAGCAGTTGGGCGATCTGCTCGTCACGGGGCCGACCAATACGAACGTGAATGATTTGACGTTCACCTTCGTGTTTTAGAGCATGGGCCAGAGGAAGTAGCTTCCCGCAGCGGAGGTTGGTCGTGAAACGTGAGGACGTGAAACGTGAATTTAAGAAGAGCCTTGCTCCACTGGGGATCGCCCTCGCCCTGGTTGGCTACTGGGGCCCCTGGGTGAGTCACAAAACGGCCGCGCTGGTGCTGAGCGGGCTGGACATGGCCGAGTTCGTCAAGTTCCTGCCTGGGGTGAGAGCGGGCACCGAGTTCATGATCCGCGAGCTCTTCTATCTGCCCCTTCTGGCCGCAGCCCTCTGCCTGGCCTTGATGGGCAGCACCCACTACTTTTGCTATCCCCTGTGGGCCAGAGCGCTCATGGTGATAGCCGCCATCGTGCTGGCAATCATCGTCCTGCCTCCCTATCCCTTCATCCTCCGGGCTCTAAGCTCCGACGAATTTCGACGACAATTCTTGATGGCGGCAGGCTGTTTGGCCGTCATCGCGGCCTCCCTGCTCTATCGCCGCTTGCCGAGGGCCGTAGTAGCTGGCCTGCTGATCGTCGTCTCCCTCGCCGGGGCCATTCCCCCAGTGTGGCAATTCCTCTCTATCCGCAGCGCGCTGGACAGCGTTTACGGTCAGCCTATCCACATCGGCTGGGGGCTGTGGCTGATGGTCGCCGGGTTCCTGGTCGTGGCGGGGGCGGGAGGTTGGATATTGGATATTGGAGGTTGGAACGAGCACCCAACCAACAGGCTTGACCCTGGCCTCAGACCGTGATAAAATAGGCGTGAAACGTGAAGACGTGAAACGTAAGGCTAAAAGGGAGGTTAGACAATGGACAACAAGATCAAAAGCACTGATGGAGGTGAAAAAGTGGAAGAGCAGGAGAGGGGCGACGTGGGCGACGTTACCGCTGAGACGGTGAACATCACCCAGGGGGGAGCCCGCAATGTGCAGGGAACCAACGTCACCCTGCGCCAGGCGGGAGCGCAATCCGTCACCGCGGACAAGCTGGTTGTCCGACAGGGGGGCGTGATGAAGGCCCAGGCAGACCACCTGGAGATGCTCAGTGGAGGCATCGGCTTGGCCCAGACGCAGACGGCCAGTCTCACCGCCTCGCAGGCGGGCGCTGTTATCTCTGAAGGCAACGTGACGATGGAGCAATCGGGGGCGCAGGTGCTGCTGGCTCGCGGCGACGTGACCATGGACCAGAGCGGAGCAGTGGCGATGGTCGCTCGCAACGTCAAAGCCGAGAACAGCGGCGTGGTGTTCTTGCTCGCCAGCGAGGTGGAAGGCACCGTCAACACCGCCTTTGGTCCGCGCGAGTCGGTCATCTTCGGCGCGGTGGCGGGAGCGGTGGCCGGGCTGGTGATGTTGCTGGCCAAGTTGGCGAAGCGGGAGTGAGCGGCCATTCACTACATCAAGCCCCTGCGATTCATCGGTGAACCCATAGAGGTCCGGTTCGATCAGCCGCCGACGCTGGAGAAGAAGCCAGGTTGCCCCGACCAGTTTGTCTGGCGGGGAGAGACCTACCGCGTCGTCGAGAAACTGAGCGAATGGCACGACTACGGCCGTCGAGGTCGGATGACGGTCAACATGCGCCCCGAACATGCACTTGCAGCCTCGCGTCGTGGCTCGTGGGGCGTGGGGCGGGACTACTACCGCGTGCGCACCAATAGCGGCCAGGTCTTTGATTTGTACTATGATCGGGCGCCCAAGAAGGCGGGAGACCGCAAAGGGGCCTGGTTTCTGTACCGGGAAATGTCTGAGTCCCAGGAGGAAGAATGACAGCCGAGGCGATTGACCCCAGCGAAGTTCGGTTTTTCAGTGGCAGCTCCCACCCCCAACTGGCCGCCGAAATCGCCAACTACCTGGACGTGCCACTCGACGAGACTGAGATCACTCGATTTAGCAACGATAACCTGTATATCCAACTTGGGGCCAGCGTACGTTCACGCCAGGTGTTCATTGTCCAGTCACTCTCTCCCCCCGTGAACGACCATCTGATGGAGCTGCTCATGATGATTGATATCGCTCGGGCAGCGGCAGCCAAGGAGATTCACGCCATCATCCCGTACTTCTCCTTTGGCCGTTCTGACAAGAAAGATGCCCCTCGCATCTCCATCACTGCCAGACTAATTGCCGATCTGCTGCAGACGGCTGGGGCTACACACGTAATGACCATGATGCTTCACTCGCCGCAGGTACACGGTTTTTTCAGTGTGCCGACCGATCCGCTCAGCAGCCGACCGGTCTTCACCCAGTACTTTCAACAGCGCGACCTGTCGAGCACAATCGTGGTCGCACCAGACATGGGGCACGCCAAGTCGGCTGCTCGCTTCGCTAGAGGACTGGGCCTGCCAGTGGCAGCAGGTAACAAGGAACGCATTTCCGATACAAAAGTTTACGTCAACGGAATAGTAGGTCAACAAGTACACGGTTGCAAACGGGCTCTGATCTTTGACGACGAGATCGCTACCGGCGGCTCTGTCCTCGAAATAAGCAAGCTCCTGATCCGAGATGGCATCGAAGAGCTGTGGATAGTCTGCACCCACGGGGTTTTCGTACGAGGGGGGCTTGAAAAACTGGCCGCCCTCCCCCAAATCACCGACATCGTAACCACTGATACCGTTCACATCCCCCCAGAGAAGCGCCACCCCAAACTACACGTGCTCTCTGTGGCCCACGTTTTCGGCGAAGCTATTCGCCGCAACTATCTGCGACAGTCAATTGGGGATCTGTTTGTCTTTGGAGAAGAGAATCCGTGAACATAAAGCGGAGGGCGTTATGACAACCAGAGATCTGCGGCGAGCAAACGAAGAGACCCAAGAGGCATGGAACCAAAACGCGGCCTTCTGGGACGGGCGCATGGGCGAGGGCAACGATTTCGTGGAGGTGCTGGTCTGGCCCGCCACGGAGCGGCTGCTGGAGTTGCGTCCAGGTGAGCGGGTGCTCGACATCGCCTGCGGCAACGGTCTGTCCTCCCGCCGCTTGGCCGCCCTGGGCGCCGAGGTGGTGGCGTTCGATTTTGCGGCCGAGATGATCGCTTATGCCCTGGAGCGCACGACCGAGCACGCTGACCGCGTCGAGTACCTGGTGCTGGACGCCACCGACGAAGCCGCGCTGCTGGCGCTGGGCGAAAGGCAGTTCGACGCCGCCCTCTGCAACATGGCGCTGTTCGACATGGCCGAGATCGAGCCGCTGATGCGCGCCCTGACCCGCTTGCTTCGTCCCGGCGGGCGATTCGTCTTCTCAGTGCTCCATCCCTGCTTCAACAGCCCCCACATGGCCCTCGTCGCCGAGATGGAGGATCGAGGGGGCGACATCGTCACCGTCTACTCGGTGAAGGTGTTCAGCTACATGACTCAAACGGTGACCCACGCCGCTGCCATGCGGGGTCAGCCAAGGCCGCAGCTTATCTTCCACCGGCCATTGGAGGTGTTGCTCAGTAAAGGCTTCGACGCCGGGTTCGTGCTGGATGGCCTGGAGGAGCGGGCGTTTCCGCCGGATCATCCATCCACCAGAGATTACCTCTCCTGGGGGGCGAACTTCAGCGAGATCCCGCCGGTACTCGTGGCGCGGATGCGGCTATCAAGGAGAACGTGAGTGGACATTCGAGCCTACAACCGCCTGGCCTGGGACGGGGAAGTCGAGCGCGGAAATGAGTGGACTGTTCCAGTCAGTGAAGAGGCTATCGC
>Ga0307437_1002043_pt1 | contig 12786 bp, 10 predicted proteins | sample SalMarWE160390MG_FD_202146 | JGI IMG/M metagenome (GOLD analysis project Ga0307437, IMG submission 202146) | Salt marsh sediment microbial communities from the Plum Island Ecosystem LTER, Massachusetts, United States - WE1603-90 | ecosystem: Environmental > Aquatic > Marine > Intertidal zone >...
TGGGCGGAAAAACAAGCCGCGTAAATTTCAATCTTGACTCCATCCCCCCTCCCATACGGCTTGCCCGCCGCCTCGCGTCGGGCTGCCTTTGGCTGCCCCGTTAGAAAGTTTACTTTTCAATGGGGTGTGCCTGTTAACAGTAAAAAAATTAAGAAAAGAAAGAAAAAAATCGCCCAGAGATGTTTGATTAAATTGAATTAAAAATGAGGCTAAGTGAAGAAAATTTAAAGCATGCCACAATTCTTATATTGACAGAGATTAGATTCTAGTTATAATTCTAACATAGTATTTAAGAGGATATATAGATAATATGTTGATGTTAACCAGAGACGTTGAAATCATTTTATTCGGCTTAACAATGGAGTTTCTACGATTAATATTAGTATATATAAACTATGTTATACCAATACAATAATTAAGAAGGACAATAATCATGAGAGAATTACTAAGGTTCTTTTCTATTTCATTCGTTTCTTATATTAGATTATTAATTCTAATAATATTCATTACTTTTTTTCAAAAAGATGTTTCAGCTTGTACTACCTTCGTTTTGAAGGATAGTAATAATGTTGTAGTGGGTTTTAGTTTTGATTTTCATATTGGAAGTCACTGTATTTACGTGAATAAAAGAAATGTGGAACGTAATAGATATTTATTACTTGCAGAAAAACCTGTTAAATGGATTTCAAAATATGGCAGCATAACATACAATCTTTTAGGAAAAGATTGGCCTCATTCTGGGATGAACGAAGCTGGTTTGGTAGTGCAATGTTTAGGTGCGCAAGATGAAGGTGCAAAATATCCTCATCCAGACGATCGAATTCCAATTGATGAATCAGGTTGGATTCAATATCAACTGGATAATTCCGCCAGTGTTGAAGATGTTATTAAAAATATGCAGAAGATACGTATTTCTAATAGAAGTCTGGGGGAAACTCATTTTTTGATTTGTGACAAGACTGGTAATGCAATTATCATTGATTATGTTAATGGTGAGACAAAGACATATACTGGGGATGATTTGCCATATCCGATTACTGCTAATGATACTTATCCACATATGTTGAACTTTTTAAAACAACTTAAAGGATTTGGTGGCAATCAAGAATTGGAATTTAGACCTGATGCATCAGTTATTAGATTTGTTTATGTTGCAAATAAGATCAAAGAATATAAGGGACAACAAGAAATAGTTGAATATACTTTTGATATTCTTAGAAATCTTAGACAACCTCAAGATGGGACACGATATCAAACTGTATATGATATGACAAACTTGAGCATTTATTATAATGTTTCTAGTGATTTTGGGAAAACAAAAGTAATTCATTTCAAGGAATTTGATTTTGATTGTAATACACCTGCTCTAATGACAGAAATACAATCAGATGAAAGTGGAAATATTAGAGATGTTTTCTACAATTATGATTCTAAAATAAATAAACTTGTCATTTTAAATGTAACAAGAAAACTGATTGATTACATTCCTGAAGATGTAATAACACACATAACAAAATTTACTGATATGTCGAACTGCTTTTATAGCGAAAGCCCTATTTCTTCTAAAAATTCTTTAAAAACCGATTATAATCTTAGCGAGCTTAATGTATTTTTGGATGATCTTTCAAAATCAAAAATATCTATAAAACCGAATGAATCTAATCAAGCTTTTACTTTCAAAGTAAAATTAAATAAAAAAGCACCGAAACAATTAAGTTTTGCATTGGAAGTACCTCAAGAAAGTTCTATTGTACCAGGTTACAATTTATTTATTACATCTAATCCAGTAATAATAGAAAAGGGGGGGAACTCAGCAACTGTAACTGCAACATTAATATCTAGCCATTTTGAATCAGGTATTGAAAAAGAATTGGTCATAAATTTACTTAGTGATGAAGTAATGCTTGACAAAAAAAATCAATTAGTTATTCATGTTAAAAAATAATAGTAGCTGCATAATTCGGTATTTATGGTATAACAAAAGGTTCAACTGGAAAAAACCGCCGTGCTTCGATTTGAGTTTGGTAAAAATTTAAAAATTAGTTGTCGTCGTTACCGTTTTCTTGTAAGCGGTTTTTCCAGTTAACCTTGTCGTTATGCAGATTTGAACGACTGTCCCTGAGTGTCTGCGTTATTCTGGTTATTCTTATAGCAAGAGGAAGCGAAATAAATCAAAACGTAAGCTCCAAGGTCGAAAACGAAATGAAGAAACAATCAAATCCAATGGATAAGTTTAAATTTTCTTCACTTAGCCTCATTTTTAATTCAATTTAATCAAACATCTCTGGGCGATTTTTTTCTTTCTTTTCTTAATTTTTTTACTGTTAGCAGGCACACCCCATTGAAAAGTAAACTTTCTAACGGGGCAGCCAAAGGCAGCCCGACGCGAGGCGGCGGGCAAGCCGTATGGGAGGGGGGATGAAGTCAAGATTGAAATTTACGCGGCTTGTTTTTCCGCCCATCTTCGAACATAGTTCGCGATGGACACCAAACATTAAAAAAACAAAGGGGATTAAACTTTCAATTCAAAAAGAAGAAAAGTCACAAATTCTTATATTGACAGAGATTGGATTCTCCTTATAATTCTAACATGAAAGTTAAGGGAATATATAAAATAGCATGTTGACCTATATGAAATCACCAGAATTGTTAAAATATGTTTATACGGCTTAACAATGGAGCATTTGTGATTAATATTAGTACATATAAACTATGTTATGTGTTTTGCACAGAAAGAAAGGAGTAAAAAGTTATGAAAAAACAAGTATTTAGGCTATTCATATTAATAATTATAATTTTAGTGACAACTTATTGTCAAAATGATTCAGCTAAATCCAATCAAACTGATAGCTCTATTTTAGACTTCTATCGCCAATATAGTTCTTTTACCGATCCGGGAGAATATAAATATTTGTACGAAAATCTTACTGATTCATTACCGGAGCTTTGTAGTTTAATTAGATCACAATTTATAAATTATGGGTGGGAACTAGATATGTATCGAGACCAGATCCCTAAAGAAAGATGGAATGAATCATTAAAGTATCCGACAGTTAAATCAGCTTTGGAGGGGCTTCTATCCTATGACTCCTCGGGTTTAGTGAAAGATCGGAAAGTAGAAGATCGATTACTACTGACTTGCCGGGATAATGCAATCTTACTGGCATCAATACTTAAATATCGCGGTATTCCGGCCAGGGTTCGTTATGGTCACGCTACTTATTTAATTCCTGGTTTTCACGCGAGTCACGTAATTTGTGAAGTATGGAATGAAAAAGACAAACGTTGGATGCTTGTGGATCCAAGCGCGGATTTGATTGATTTCAGCAGAGAAAAATTTGACTTTAGTAACGATGCATGGTTAAAAATGCAAAAGAAGGAAATAGATCCCAACTTATTTGGGATACCTGGCAAATATACCGGATTGATTTCGATAATAGCGAAAGTTTTTGCAGATCTGGCATCGATATTGGGAACCGAATATACAATTTATCAATACCCACCAATTTTGGATTATGCTTTTGAAAACGATAACCAATTAACAGCTGAACATATAGAAACGCTAAACAGAATAAGTGAATTAATGAAGTCAATCGATGCTGATAACCTTTCGAAATTACAAGACATTTACAATAATACTCCTCAAATTCAAATTACAAAGCAATTTGAACGTGTTACAACAAATGCTGAAAATAACACCAGTGAACCCATGACAACAAATACTGAAAACAACAATCGAATTAGAGAATCTTCAATTAATAAACCCATTATTGAATTTGTAGATATACCTGGAGGTACATTTATAATGGGCAGTCCTGAAGATGAAGAAGGAAAGAAGGATGATGAGATTCAACACGAAGTTACACTGAGCGCTTTTAAAATGAGTAAATATACTGTAACCTTTGAGCAATACGATTTATTTTGCGAGGCAACAGGAAGGACTAAACCTAGAGCACATAAACGGGGAAATCTTCCAGTATCACAGGTTACTTGGTATGATGCCGCAGCTTTTGCCGAGTGGATGGGTTGCAGACTACCAACAGAGGCTGAGTGGGAATACGCCGCTCGTGCAAATACAACCACTCCCTTTTATACAGGTGATTGTCTTTCATCTGAACAGGCTAATTTTAATGGAAAAGAACCCTATACAAATTGTAAAAAAGGTGAAAACAGAAATAAACCATTACCTGTTGGTAGTTTTCCACCGAATGCATTTGGTTTATATGATATGCATGGTAATATTTGGGAATGGACTAACGATTGGTATGGTGAATACGATATTGAAGATACATTAAATCCAAAGGGACCAGAAACAGGCGAAAACAAAGTCCTCCGTGGTGGTGGATGGCGTGAACCGGCAAGGGAATGTAGGTCAGCCTATCGAGGAGGAGGAAGAGGTCTTTATCCAGGAACCAGGGGTGCGGGTATTAGTTTTAGGATAGTGAAATCTGACTAAAAGGTACTCAGAAGACTTGTGAAATCTCCAAGACTAAAAAGGTATGTTATATCCTCTCAAGATTGCAATAAGAAATACGCAAGGATCTTACCACATTTTGTGTGACAATTAACAAATTCGAAAGGAGATTATATATGAAACAACTATTTTTATTAATTTCTACCTTATTTGCGTTTAATCTAATTGCTAGTTCCGGGAATATTGTCAAACGTGCCCCGAAGGGCTTTGACACTTTACGTATTGGTATACCACAGGGGAAGATAGATACAGTTTTTTACTCGTCAAAAACAGTTGGAACTAAGCGTAGAGCTATTATTTACACTCCTCCGGGATTTTCAAAAAATAAGAAATACCCTGTACTGTATCTTTTACATGGCATAGGAGGTGACGAAACGGAATGGCTTAAAGGAGGTCAACCTCAGGTGATTTTGGACAATCTTTACGCTGAAAAGAAAATCGAGCCGATGATTGTTGTCATGCCCAATGGCAGGGCTATGAAGGACGACCGTGCGGTTGGGAATGTTTTTGACAGTGTTAAAGTGCAGGCATTTGCAACTTTTGAGAGAGATTTACTTAACGATTTAATTCCTTTTATAGAAAAAACTTACCCGGTTTATCAGAACCGAGAAAATCGTGCAATTGCGGGTTTATCGATGGGTGGCGGACAATCATTGAATTTCGGATTAGGCAATCTCGACAAATTTGCATGGGTAGGAGGATTTTCGTCGGCGCCCAACACTAAAAGTCCAGAATTATTGTTTCCCAACCCTGATGAGACAAGAAAGAATCTGAAGTTGCTTTGGATTTCGTGTGGTGATACCGATGACCTGATCACAATCAGTCAACGCACTCACGATTATTTAAAGACAAAAAATGTCCCTCATATTTATTACATAGAGCCAGGTACACACGACTTTAAAGTTTGGAAAAACTATTTATATATGTTTACTCAACTATTGTTTAAATAATTATCTAAGGGGGGTAAGAATGAACTTTAAAAGAATTCTTATTATGTGCACACTTATTATATTTTTCATAAAATGCAGTTCTTCTGCCCGGAATCCGATTATCACAGATATATTCACAGCTGATCCGGCAGTATTGATCTACCAGGATACGGTATTTCTATATACCGGACACGACGAGGCTCCCGTAGGAACAACGGAGTATGTGATGCATGATTGGCATGTATTTTCTTCCACGGATATGGTCCATTGGACCGACAGAGGCGCATGTCTATCTGCTAAGGATTTTTCTTGGGCTGGCGATCATGCTTATGCCGGGCAATGCGTTTATCGTTCTGGCAAATTCTATTGGTACGTACCAATGGGGCACAAAAAAGATAGTTTAAGCAACGGCGGCTTTGCCATAGGCGTAGCGGTGTCCTCCTCCCCGACCGGCCCCTTTACCGATGCAATTGGTAAAGCACTAATTACCAACGAGATGACAACCGATCAAAAACATTCATGGGATGATATCGATCCAACCGTGTTTGTAGATGATGACGGCCAGGCGTATCTTTACTGGGGCAATAAAAGCTGCAGATATGTAAAACTTAAAGACAACATGATCGAGCTCGATGGCCCCATCTCTGTTGTTACTCTGGAAAATTTTGAAGAGGCACCCTGGCTTTACAAGCGGAATGGCACCTATTATCTTGTTTATGCGGCTTTGTTTCCGGAATGTGTCGATTATGCGACATCTAACAGCCCGACAGGCCCATGGACTTACCGCGGCCGAATTGCCGATACGGCATATAATAGCACCACCATCCACCCGGCAATTATAGATTATCATGGTGACTCATATTTCTTTTACCATAATGGCGCACTCCTCACCGGCGGTAACCATAGGCGTTCTATATGTATAGATTACCTATATTACAATCCCAACGGCACAATAAAAAAAGTAATACAAACAACCAGTGGCGTGAAAGCTGTTAAATAAAAAATAAGAGAAATAGAAATCGGTTTTTTATTTCAAGTAAGAGGGGTCTGGTCTTCTTCGAATTTTCTGTGAATAAGAAAAAAGACATCTATCTATTTTAAATTCTTAATTTTGAATTCTGAATTGCCTCACCACCTCAAAGGCTAAAAAAATCAAGGGGATAAAACTTTCAATTCAAAAAGATTTCCTTAGGTCCTAGGTTCTGGGTATTAGGTTTTAGTTTCCACCCTACCCCACTAAACTAAAAAAAACAAAAATAGTTTTAGAAAACTTAAGATATTTTTCAAAAAAGATTGGCGAAATTCCCCCCACCGAGCGACCCCAGCTTTTTCAAAGCCTTATCAAGTCCATATCTTATAGACTTGATAAAATTGATATAGATTTGTTCTATCTTCCGAAAGGATACATTCGAGGTCTCGGAAATCACCGAGCCTATTCCGAGGGGCGCATCAGTGTAGTTGGCGAAGATTCCGCGGAAGGGCGGTCGCGTTCTAAGCGAGGTCGCCGAGCGTCCTCGTGCGAGGCGGACGAGCATGGGTTGGGAATTGGGTGGTGGAGTGCAGGTGGTAATTGGTGGCGTGAAAAATCTTGAAGAATGATTGTCAATCCTTACGAATCGAAAAATTGTCCTCGAAAATATCAGAAAAAGACCCGACCGCCCCTCCCGAAAAAAGTGAGAAGAGGATTTATTTCATATGAGGTTAAGCGCCATTCTCTATATCATTTTTACTTTTTGACCACCAATTCCACGCGTCGATTCTGAGCTTTCCCGGCAGCAGTCTTGTTGGAAGCAATTGGTTTGGATTCACCATAACCTTTTGTGAAAAGCCGCGAGGAAGAAATACCTCCGGAAACCAGATATGATTTAACTGATTCCGCACGTTTCTGGGAAAGAATTTGATTTTTGTCCGTAGTTCCGTCTGAGTCGGTGTGCCCTTCAACTATCAACTTCATAGTCGCTTCGGCCTTGAGCATGGCGATAATTTTATCCAGAGTGGGCTTTGATTCATCTCGAATGACATCTGAATCAACGTCAAAGTTAATTCCGTAAAGCCTTGCTCTCCCAAACTCTAAAAGCTCCTTAGTTATTTGTTCCTGCATTCCTCCTTCCCAATGAGGACAGCCGCCGACGTCTTTAGATATTTTTGTTCCGTTCCATATTCCACCTGGAGAATCTTCCTTTCCTTCATACCACCAACGACCAATAAACTTTTCACCATCGGAGGTGAATATCATGATAGCCGGACCTTTAGAATTCGATTGTCTCCAGGTAAATTTCATAATACGACCTTCAATACCTCCGTTTAACAAACCTTCATTGAACTCATAACATCCGGTAACTGATGTACCCTCCTGTCGAAGATGAAAGTCATTATAGTTGGTTTCATAAGTCCCCGAAACATTGGGCAATGGCGTCTTTGTCAGTTGTTTTCCGAAGGCACGAAACTCCATGAGTTCCGTATATTCGCTCGAACCGTGATTATTCCGGATAGTCAGTCGAAGCCACTTTCCGGATTTATCAACTGTAACCGGAAATTTCTGATTGTCTTCCCTATCAATCAACGATACACTGGCGATTTTAGTAAATCCTTCTTTGGGACCCTTATCCGAAAGTTCAACAAGAATGTCCTTTGCTCCACGCCCCTCTCCGTCTATATTGCGCGTATCAAACTGCACGCTATCAATAACACTTTTTTCGGCAAGTTCAAACACTAACGTATTATCCAAAATTTTCCCTGTAGCACAGCACCAGCCGGTTTGTGGATTTTCGTCCATAATCATAAAATTCCCCCATTCAAAGCTGTATTCGGGAGCAGTTTCAACAATTAATGCTCCGGACGAGAAAGAGACAAGCGATTGCTCGGTTGGGTTTGCATAAGCATTAAATCCCAATTGAAAAAACAGACAGACCATCGCAAATAATACCAAAATCATTTTTCTACTCATAATATAAACCTCCTTTATATTAATGTTCTTGTCCAACAATTATTAAAGTATTTTAATTTAAAATCACAAATTTTGTTGACCATTCATCGACATAATAATTTAGTAAGTTCTCCTACTTTCTCTTCGTAGCTCTTTTCAAGTTTTTTCGAGCGTTCTAATTCTTCCTTTGATACTCAATCCCCAGAATTATCTCTCCTAATTACCAAACAATCACATTAATATTATTATTTTTTTTAAGGTTTGTCAAGTTTTGAAAAGTAAAGAGAAGAATTATACGTAGATTCTCTGCATCTAAGTTAAATGGTTAAATTGTAAAATTGTTGAATAGGAAAAACAAAAAAATTTACTTTATGTCTTAGTGCCTTCGTGGCTAATTGTAAATGAAAAAGTTAATTGCCTATTTTTTAAAACAAAGTTCAAACCGGTTTTTTATTAACTGATCCAGGTTTTCTTGATAGAATAATTCTTTAAATTAAATTTTTTAAATAAATTCACAATTAAAGGTTCTTTCTCGGCATCTATTATGAAAACTCCGGGTGCGATTTTTTCTTTTTCATTAATGAGTTTTGATTTAGATTCGTATAATTTTCTGATTAACGCTCTTTTGTCTTTTTCTTTTAATCCTTTTAAAGAATAAGAGCAAATTAATTTTGGTTTTAGATTTTCTTCTAAATTTATATTTAAAATTAATTCCGGTTTTGCCCAGATGACAATACCTTCCTTTTCCACTTCCCATAAAAAATCCGGTTCGACGTCTTTTTGATTAAGGTTGTAAAAAGTAATCGAAAACGGATGTTCAAGGCTGAATTTCTTGGAGATTTCAGAAGTTATTGAGTGAGCGATTTCGGATTCCTTCCCGATTTCCGGATTGGATATACTCTTTGTAACAAGAAGCAAGTCGATATCGCTTTTTTTCGAAACATCTCCCTTGATGGCAGAACCAAATAAGATAACTCCTACAAGATTTGGAATTTCGTTAGCTCTTTCGATAAAATCAATCAAAGGTTCTTTAAATTCTTCGTAGATATTCATTTTATCCAATCTTCAACTTCCTTTATAAGTTCAAGGCATTTCTTTACGATGTTTCCATTTCCTTTGCCGCCGTACCATCTTCCATGTCTAAAGGTATCAATAGTTTCAAAGATTTCCGCAATCGTATCTTCTCCTAGGGTTCTTAACTCCTTACAAAGTCCAATATGCGTATTCAGATGTCTTCCGTATTTTTTCTCCATCCCATAAGAAATTAAATGTTGTATTATTCCGTAGGTTAGTTCTACGATAGCTACAACATGTTTCCCTTCTTTATCGGGAAGCAGCTTCTCGAGACTTCCTTTTATCTCTTCTGCTTTCTTTCTATGCCCTTCTGTATTCATTTGTCACTCCGTTGACAATAATATACATTTTTCAAAGTATTTGTCAATAGGGTGACATTTTTATGGCCTTTTTTTTGAAGAAAAAGAAGAAATAAAATCAAGGTGGGTTGTGAGGGGTTTGAACCCTTGGATCCTAGAGCCCTTGAACCCTTTGTTTAATTGCCTATTTTTTAAAACAAAGTCGCAGACTTCTCTTTAGTTTTTCTAAAGAAAAATCGAACCGGTTTTTTGTTGTTTAATCCCAGGAATATTCTATTGCTATAAAATCTGTTTTTTCAAGAGCTTTATCAAAAAGGGCATAATTTTTCCAAGAAAAGTATTCATTTAGAGATGCTATTGATTTTTGTGTTATTTCTGCTCTTATTTTAATGTCGTCCTTAATGCCTTTCTTTTTTTGAAATAAGGTTCTTTTCGAACTTTTTTCAATATCGTTTATATAACTTTCTATAATCTTATTCATATGCTGTTTCGTCTTTTCATCGTCTATATCATTATTCGCAAAACTTTTTATAATTTCTATGTCTCCACTCTCTAAATATACAATTATTGAGTTTAGAAATTTTATGTGCGTCTCTCTTTGGTTAGATACAAAATTCAGATAGTTTCTTATCCCTTCATTTGAACAAGAAATCGATAGAGTTTCTATTTCTTTTTGAAGTGAATCACGGAGTTCAATTATAAAATTCTTTGCGTTTTCCAATAAATCTACCTCTTTAGTCTCCTCTTTTATTGATCCTAATTCTGCTCTTATTTTCTTACGAATTTTCCAGTATTTGTCAAATTGGCGATCAGGGGCGTATCTGAAGAATAAATTAAATTCCTTCTCTGAAATACCAGGGTCTTGGTTAATATATATTATGTCTGAGACTCCATCTGTTATTGTTATATCTCCCAATATTTTCTTACTTTTTAATCTGTCTACTGTTTCTTTTGGCAAATTTGGGAATCTCATGGCACCTGTCATTTTGTCCCAACTTAAAAAAATGATTTGATTGATTTTTTCCATGGGCAGTGTTTTAATTTCTTCTCTTATAGCCAGCCTCCCGATTTTTGGTATAAAGCGGAACGAATCGACATAAGTTATAGATGTTAGATCTCTTACAAATAAAGTTTTGAGGTCTATTCCCTTTTTGATCTTAGACTCATTTTCTTCAAAATCCCTTCCGAAGATAGGAATTATTACGTTCATAACTTCTCCATCTTTAAAAATAACTTTTACTTCTGCTGCAGTATAACAGTGGGGGCAATCCGCAAACAGTGAGTTTGAAAGAATAAGCAAAATTAGCATGGCAAAAATAAATGCTTTTGAAATATTAATCATCCTTTACCTCCTCTTAAAATATTTTTGCTTTAATAAATTATAATATCTTTCCATTTAAGTCAAGGTGGTATTTTTCTCTTGACAAGATTTATATTGCCAATAAGTTCTAAATAATGACTAACTATTTCATTTACGCGCGGAAATCTACAGACGAAGAAGATAGACAAATTCTTTCTATCGATTCGCAACTTCGGGAACTTCGCAATCTTGCGGAAAAAGAAAACCTTAACGTAGTCAAAGAATTCATCGAATCGTTATTTTAGGATTTTGGATTTGGGGGTTGGGATTTAGTAAAAACAACAAAAAAATCCTGTAAATCTTTATTAATCCTGTCAAAATAATTGGGGTTGTGGGTTGAGTTTAAAACTAATTAACAAATTTACTACTTGACTAATTAAATAAAAACGAAGTTTTTAAAATCTAAAAAGAAAAAAGAGTTACCCTTTAGCTTCTGTTAGCTGATGGCTAATTTCGAAATTGACTGTTGAAAGATCAGCAGGGTCAATATAATTAGAAGCATTTAGTATTTCAATAGCAACAATGTTACCGCTATCATCGTAGTCCAGAATAAATCCTTCTTTTATTTCATCGCTCTCGAAATATTTACCTTCACGTAGTTTTATATATAGAGCATCAGCCTCTTCATCATATTTTACTTTCATTTTTTTCCTCCAAATACTTATTGATTTTTGAAGTCCAATAAGCGGTAATTACTATAATAAGATTTTCCTTCTGGTTGTAAATTACTCGGAGTAGGAAATCTCTATCAAGCCTTTTATACAACTTTTGAGCGACTTTTTTGTCTCCTTTCCTTTTAAAAACCTGATCCGGAGAAGAGACGGTTTCTTCCACTAGGTTTTTTTCAATATGTCTTTCCTGTAAACTTATCAATGCATGCTTTGTATATTTAAAATCCATTTCAATTTTATTAAGTTTAATACATAGATAGATAAATGTCAAGCTTACCCTTATCGGGCGAGGCGCGAGGCGGACGAGCATAGCGGGTGGAGCGCAGGTGGAAATTGGTGTTCGAAAAATCGTAAAGAATGGCTGCCCTTTATGGGCAATCTTTATTATAAATTCCTGATAAGCTAATTTCACTCTTTGGCTTTTCCGCAGCCGCAGCCACCGCCCGGATTTTCTGTTTCTTTTGTTTCGGATTCGTTTTCTTTTTCCTTTAAATGTACCTTTTTCATTACCACATTTTCGATGGGACGGTCATTTTTGCCCGTTTTAACCTTAGCAATCTTTTCCACCACATCCATCCCCTTTATTACCTGCCCGACAATCGTGTATTTCCCATCTAGGAAACTCAATGTTTTCAGACAGATGTAAAACTGGGAACCGTTCCGGTCGTCCGCCGCTTTTGCGAGCGCTACTGTTCCGGTTAAGTGTTTTAGTTCTTTTGAATATTCATCCTTTAGGTAATAACCCGGACCTCCCGTGCCGTCGTTAGAAGGATTTTTGTCTTTCGTAAGTGGGTCTCCTCCTTGAATAACAAAGTCTGGAATAACTCGGTGAAAGGTTGTGCCGTTATAGAAATCTTTCTTAACCAGTTTAACTATACTATCGACATTTTCCGGGGCGGCATCTCTGAACAAGCCAAATTGGATCTTTCCGAAATCTGTTTCGATTACCACGATATCATCCGACTTTTTCGCCTTTTCTTCCTGGTCGAGTGCGTAGAGTGTGTTGCTGATTAGAAATAAACAAGCAAAAACAAGAAATTTCTTCATTATATC
>Ga0307437_1002047_pt1 | contig 12771 bp, 8 predicted proteins | sample SalMarWE160390MG_FD_202146 | JGI IMG/M metagenome (GOLD analysis project Ga0307437, IMG submission 202146) | Salt marsh sediment microbial communities from the Plum Island Ecosystem LTER, Massachusetts, United States - WE1603-90 | ecosystem: Environmental > Aquatic > Marine > Intertidal zone >...
AATCCTCACTTACTTCGGCTCTATTAGCTCCCATTGAAAAACATGGACTTATTCCTTTTACTAAAGAGAAGCTAAAAGAATTAATATTTGAGCATGTTAAGAAAACTCTTCAAAGCACACAACATATTAATAAGTTTAATTTACTGGGTCGCCCATATCAGAAGGGCTCACTCGAACGTTTTATAGGTGTTAAATTTACAGATAAGGAACGTACAGAAGCTGGTAGTGCATTTGATGAACTCAAAAGTCAAGGTATTTTAGTACCAAGCTATAGTGAATTAATTAATCCTGAAGATTGGGTTAAAATTGGTGATGCCAAAAAAGTTCCTAAGGGAAAAGTTTTAGAAGTTGGCACTGTAAAAAAAGAAGAGAAAGAAGACGATGTTAAAATTGGAGATCTTGGGAAGGTAGGGAATATACCTATAGAATCAATTTTCTTAAGCTCTACAGTTGAAGATCTACGCGATTGTAGGGCAGAAGTTGTTAATGAACTACAGTCTAAGGGCATAAAGGTTATATACAGCGAATCTCCAGAGTTTGCTGGCATACCTAGAGATAATGTATATGATATTTGTTTACAAAATGTTTTAAGTTCTTCGCACTTTATTATAATCCTTGATCGAAAGTACGGTGAGCTATATCAGGGGAAAAGACATGAAAGATTCAAAGGTATATCTATTACGCATGCTGAGCTCAAAGTTGCATTTGAAGATAAAAACAAACCAATTTTGTTATATGTCAGAGATCATGTTTGGCATCATTATGAAACATGGAAAGATAATCCAGGATTAAAATGCGATATTCACCCCCGTGTGTTTGAAATTATAAAAGAGCTCGATGAAACAAACCAGTATATGACCTCTTTTGATACCTCTGTTAATTTAAAAGCGATGATTTTAAGAAGATTAGGTATAAGTTGATATGAAAGCAGCATTTTATCTTAGGGTTAGGACTGAAGATCAAGTAAAAGAAGGGTATTCTTTTGAGGTCCAAAGAGAATATCTCGAATCTTTTGCTCATAGAGAAGGCTTTGCGATATTCAAAGTCTATCAAGACGGTTGTATGAATGGCTATACCACAGAGCGCCCTGCCTTATTGCGGGTGCCAAACGGAAGAAGTCTGATTTGGTTTTGAGATTACTTCGGAGATTCGTCTTTCGCAATGACATTAGGGTGATTTTGCTTCTAAAATGGATTTTAGGAGCTTCTCTCACCACTACAATAGAAAAAGATGATAGAAAATCATAACTATATCAAAAACGATTTTTCCAAAGTCTACATCCGTACTTACGGATGACCTTCTATACAGGTTTTACAACATATAATTTCCTGTAGCTTTTAATGATTGAATGCACCGCCCGCTGGGGCGGGCTTGGTTGGTGATGTATGCACCGTTCAGCCTCGCTGGGGCTCGGTCTCACTGGACGCTCGCTGGGCCGCTCGCTTAGTTTTTCCCGCCTTAGGCCAGGCGGGCAGGCTGGCTTGGCCGCCAGCCTACGATTCGGCTTTGCGTGTTTTGGCGGATTTGAGCGGCGACAAATCCTCCAAAACACTTTCCGTCCTCAACCTCGCAAAAACTATTTGTATTTTAAATATGGGCGTCGCAAAAATTTTTGAAAGGTGGTTTTGCTCGGTTTCGGCCGCCCCTGCTGCTTCGCATCAGGAAAGCCGAATCTTTCCCCACCCACCCGGCGGTTTCCGTGCTCAGACTTCAGCCCTTCGGGCTTCCGTTTCCTGCGCCCTGAACCCGCTTCCCCTTAAAGGAAAGGGGAGGGAGATGACTGCGACATGAAATATTCATCAACTATTCCGTCCTTTCTCAAAAGGCCGGAACAGTCCACAACACCAAAAGACATTCCGCCTTTGGCGAAAAGATTTTTGCCCCGACTGGCGTCAGGGTTCGTGTTGCTTGATGGATATTTGTCCCCACCCACCCAGTAGTCACAGCCGGGGCGGCTTCAGCCGCTTTCAGCGTCTTCCGCAGCGCCCTTTATGTGCCTGCTCCCCCTTAGAGGAGTTGGCTTGACAGAAAAAGTCAATGTGGTATAATGTAGTATAATATTGCATTACTCAAAATGGAGCTTTTGCTATGCTACTAAAAGGATATTTAACAGTAGAACAAGTTGCTAAACAACTCGGTTTGTCTGAATACCGAGTGCGCGAGCTTATTAGAGAAAAACAGATCAGGGCTACGAAGATAGGCCAGTGGCGCGTTAGACCAGAAGACTTAGAGGGTTTTATTAAAGCGAGGACAAATAAATAATCTCAGGGAATATATGATATTACCAATAGATAATTTTTAAAATTAGAGGGTGGCAATATGACTAAAGAACAAAAACTTTACAAAGCACTTCAGGGTGTTTTCATCGGCGCCAAAATTGAGGGTGAAGGCGGTTTTGTCAATTTGATGAGGATAAAATCAAATTACTACCGCAAAATTGAGGATATCCTCAAAAAAGATATTGAGGCGGCTTTAAAAAGTCACCCTAAATTTAGAGACGAACTTTTTGACAAACTCTACTCTTTTTTCAGCCGCTATTTTACGGAAAGCGGATCAATCTATTTCAATTCAACGCCATTTCATAACAATATCTACGAAAAGGTTTATACAGATGAAAAAGATGTTATTCTCTTTTGGAAAACGCAGATGCTTTACTATGTTAAAACCGACCGGATTTTCAGAAGTTTGCCGGTTGAATTTGACGGATTTAAGTTTTACTTTGACGCTTCAAAAATTGAATCTAAAAAAGCCAACGAAAAACGCTCGCTTGTTTTTGAATTAAGCAAAGTCCGCGAAGACGGCACGATTGTTTTTGGCGTTCAATACTCCGAGAGAGGCGCAAAAACAAAGCAGGATGAGATACTAAAAGCAATAAAGAGAAAAGGCATTGCGATTACCGAAGAACAATTAGAACGTGCTTTTAGGGTTTTTGAAAAACAAAGCGAGGTTGATTTCTTTATCAACAAAAACGCCAAAGCGTTTTTACGGGAGCAATTTAAACTTTGGAGTTATCAGTATTTCTGGGAAGGAGCAAAAGAATGGGGCGCGGACAGAGTCAATCAACTGCAAATCCTTAAAGACATTGCCTTCAAAATCATTGATTTTATTTCCCAGTTTGAAGATGAACTGGTAAAAATCTGGAACAAGCCGAAGTTTGTTAAAAACTCAAACTATGTGATTACGCTGGATAGAATCGTAGATAATAAAGTTGTTGAGAAAATCAAAAAGCACAAAAACTTTTCAGAACAGGTTAAAGAATGGAAAGAATTAGGAATAGACAAAAACAATCCCAAAGCGGCGATTGATACAAAGTATTTCAAGGATTTAGAGCTTGAGATTTTAGGCCAGTTTGATGATTTGGACAAATCTTTAGACGGCTGGCTGATAAAGAGCGAAAACTATCAGGCGTTAAATACAATCCTGCCGAAATTCAAAGAAAAAGTGCAGACAATTTACATTGACCCGCCGTTTAATTTAGGAACAAACGCAGACTATTTTTACAATGTGAATTACAAAGACGCCAACTGGGCGACACTACTTGAAAATCGTTTGAAACTTGCCAAAGATTGGCTGGATAAAAAGGGAAGTATTTTTGTACGGTGCGACTACAATGGGAATTGGATTGTGAGAAATTTATTGGATGATATATTTGAAAATAATTTTATTAACGAAATAGATGTAGGAAAAACTGCGGGAAAGAAAAAAACAGGTTTAAGCCTAGCATACACTAAAGATAATATTTTCTTTTACGCAAAGAATACTAATTTAGTAAATGAAACCACTAAAGATACAGACAAATACGCCTTCTATAAGAAAATTGCCTCTATTCTAGAAAAGCAAAAAATTGAAAACAAAGAAAAATTATCTGATTTACTGCTCAATAATTTCTTCTGGGTAGATTTAGATCATCGTCCAGGAGAAAGACAAACAAATAAAAGTAGGTATTTGCTTGGTGTTGAATTTCAACCGCCAAGGGGGAGACATTGGATTAAATCTCAGGAGAAACTAGACCAGCTTTACCGTGAGGGTAAGGCACGAATTAAAGATAAGATTAAAAAAGATTATTACTACAAAAAAGAAGATATGCCATCTGGAATTGATACAAATAATTTAGTTATTCAGGTTTTTCTTGATACTGAAATAATTACTGATAATTGGACAGATATAAATGGTTATTCTCAAACTCACGACTTTCAAACAGAAAATTCTGAAATACTGCTTAAGAGGATAATTGAAATAAGTTCTAACACTAGGGATTTTGTTTATGACTTTTTCCTTGGTTCTGGTACAACTGCAGCAGTAGCTCATAAACTTAATCGAAAATGGTTGGGAGCAGAGATGGGCGAACATTTCTATACTAGAGTTTTGCCAAGGATGAAACAGGTTTTAGCCTACGATAAGTCAGGGATTTCAAAGGAAGTTAAAGAATATCAGGGTGGCGGGTTTTTCAAGTATTACGAACTTGAACAATATGAGGAAGCATTGGCAAACTGCAAATACGAACAAAGCGATTTGTTTAATTCGCCCTCAAAAACTCCGTATCAGGAATATGTCTTTATGAAAGATGAAAAAATGCTCAAAGCTTTGGAGATTGACCATAAGAATGAAAAAGTCAAAATTGATTTAACAAAACTTTACCCGAACATAGACATTGCCGAAACTCTGTCTAGTTTTACCGGCAAATGGATTAAGAAAATCGGCGCGGATGAGGTAGAATTTGAAGACGGAACAAAAATTAAGACCAAAGATTTGGATTATAAAATAATAAAGCCGTTAATTTGGTGGTAGATATGGCAAAATATCTAAAATCTAAACAAATAGGAAATAAAGGAGAGGCATTTTTTGAGAGTTTAATTTCAGAATATGCAATTGCGCATAAGATTGACAGCTCAAAAGATGTTGGATTGGATTTTTTATGCGAGTGGGTCTATGGAGAAAGGCCAACGCAGTTGCTTTTTGGCGTACAAGTTAAAACGCGAAATAATAAAAAAATTGATTTTGTCAAAGAAAAAAGCAGTCTTAATTTACTAGGTGAATACAAAAGTAACTTCACAATTAAAAAAGATACTTTAGATTATTGGAAGGGTTTTGATTTCCCAGTTTTTTTATTTGTTATAAATATAGAAGGTAAAAATATAAATTGTTTTTATAAAAGATATACTCCGATTTTGTGTAGATTCTGGAGCAAACCTGCCACCCATTCTGGAGCAAAGTTGCCACCCATTATTGAGCAAACCTGCCACCCATTCTGGTTAAAAGTTTACCATTTTTTAGGTAAATACCAGAATGACCAGGAGCATTCCCTTTAACCCTTCATAATTTTCCTAAAAAAAGATACGATACTCCCATATTAATAAACAATAGGAAAGGGAGTATTGAAATGGCAAATAGGAGAATTAGTATGGGAAAAATAAGAGAGCTACTTCGTCTGCATGAGAAGTGTGGATTGAGCAATCGTCAGATAGCCAGGGCTTTGAATATTTCCAGACCTGTGGTTAGAGAGTATATTGTAAATCTCAAGCTATCAGGCATCACTTATCAATCTATCACTACCATGAGCGATGATGAGGTAATGAGGACTCTTGAAACAAGGAAAAAGAAAAGCTGTGAGGGATACCGAATCGTTTCCGAGAGATTCCCTTACCTGGTAAAGGAACTAAAAAAGCCTGGGGTGACCCTGGATCTTCTTTGGCAGGAATATAGAAAGCAGTACCCTCAAGGATACAGCTATCCACAGTTTTGCTATCACTTTCGAATGTGGCGCAGTCTATCATCGGTTAGTATGCACCTTGAGCATAAAGCGGGAGAAAAGATGTTTGTAGATTATACCGGTAAGAAACTTAAGATTTACGAGAGAGGAACCGGAAAAGAAAAGGATGTTGAGGTCTTTGTTGCCATATTAGCAGCAAGTCAACTTACCTATGTTGAGGCAACAGAAAGTCAAAGGAAAGAGGACTGGCTAAAGGCTAACGAGCATGCACTTTACTACTTTGAGGGAGTACCAGGACAAATAGTACCTGACTGTTTAAAGTCAGCCGTAACTAAAGGCAATAAATATGAGCCGGATATTAATCCTTGCTATGCTGATTTTGCCAGGCATTACGGTACAGTAATTGTTCCGGCTCGGCCTCACAGCGCTAGGGACAAAGCTATGGTTGAAAATGCCGTAAAAATAGTCTACAGAAGAGTTTTCGCACCCTTAAGAGATCGGCTCTTTTATTCCCTAAAAGAGCTCAACGAGGCAATCAGGGATCTTTTAGAGAAACACAATAATACTCTCTTTCAACGAATAAAGATGAGCCGCAGAGAGCTCTTTGATGAGACCGAAAAAACTACCTTAAGGCCACTTCCTTTAAGACGATATGAGCTAAAAGAGTTTCGGCGATTTAAAGTACCCTCAAACTACCATATTGAAATAAGGGAAGATAACCATTATTATAGCGTGCCCTTTAAGTATAAAGGTAGGAATGTGACCGTGATATATACCGCATCGACGCTTGAGATTTATCATAAAAGTATACGTATTGCCCTGCATCAAAGAGAAAAAGAAAGAGGCTATACAACCTTAAAAGAGCACATGCCCCTTAAGCATCGATTTTATGCCGAGTGGAGCCCTGAAGAGATGATTACCCGAGCCAAAGAGATCGGAGATGAGACAAGGGCTCTAATTGAGAAGATATTTGAGAGTAAAGGGTGTCTTCAGCTCTCCTATAGAACCTGTCTAGGAATAATTGACTTATCCCGGCGCTATGGTGGTGAAAGAGTTAACAGGGCCTCAAAGCGAGCTCTTGAGTTTCACTCTTATTCCTATAAAGCAGTGAAAAACATCCTGCAAAAAGGTTTAGATACAGTAGCAGAGGAAACCCTTTTTCTTGAGGCTTTTCCTCTTCATAGCAACATAAGGGGAGAAGACTATTTTAACTAAAGTAGAATTAGCGGTTAATTCTTGTTGATAAATAGAGCAAGGAATGCTCACTTTCGATAGCAACTAGAAGCAAGGGGAAAACTCGATTTTCCTTCTCCTGTCCCCAGGCTCTTATGAGTCTTATGAGAAGGAAGAGGAAGTTTTGCTTCCACAGTCAAATTCATGCGCTCTTTAAGCCTGTAAGACTAGTAGATGAAAGTTCTGCCAGTAATACAGCCGGTTACTGTAATTATGCCCGACATTAGATAGGGTGACATATTTGATGAAAGCCGGAAGGCAAAAGTTATCGTAAGGATACTGAGCAACTGAGCGGATCGTAGTGAAAACGAGTTATTAATTGAAGTCTTAATGACAGGTAAAGAGGAGGATGTCAAGCCTGTGAATTTGGACTGAAGGCAAGAGTGATAAATCTTCCAGGGTAGAAATTAGCGGTAGGGTCAGAAGCTCCTATAGGCAAAGAAGGGAAGCTCTGATAGGCGGAAGACTTTCTATGTAACTATAGTGGGATAACCCTATGTACGGAATTTTAGAGGGGGCAATGGAAGCTGAGCATGCTCGAGATATTAAAACACTGTCAGCCGAAAGGGACAGAAACAGATAGGCTCAACCTAAACTATTTCGCGTCATTGTTCTACTCGCCTCAAAGAATAGCATGAGAGGAGGTAATAACTATCGTCTCAAGCTCTAATATCCCTTATATGGGCCTTTTATGAATCAATTTTTAAGAAGAGGAAAGCCGCTTCGTCTATTTTTTTAAATGAGCTCATTTTAAACTACATAAGAGGAGGTGAAGCAAGATGTTACGTACATTTATGGCAATACCTAGGTTTGGCTAAAGATTCGTATTTGGAAACCTTGCTCTCAAAATCAAGTTTCCCAAGAACAATTTATCAACTAGTTACTGAACACTAAACTAAACATATTGTTAGGAGAAGAAACTACCATGAATAATGAGGCAACTATAGGCAAGATGCAGAAAATGAAACTCTACGGCATGCTAAGGGCTTTTAATCAGAGTCTGGAGGCAGGCATGATGGATAAATTTACTGCCGATGAGCTCTTAGGACATCTCATCGATGCCGAATGGGATGACAGGCATAACAGGCGGCTTCAGAGGCTGATTAAGGCAGCGAAATTTCGCTACCAGGCATCATTGGAGGAGATAGATTTTAAGCTTGATAGAGGTCTTGATAAAAATATGTTACTTCGCCTTTCAAGCTCGAGTTGGATTGAGAAAAGAAGAGATATCATTATTACTGGACCAACCGGGGTAGGAAAAAGTTTTCTCGCCTCCGCGCTTGGTTTTCAAGGATGTATGTATGGATTTAGAGTCCTTTATTTTAACTGCTCTAAATTATTTTCCCAGCTTAGACTTAGCAAGGCTGATGGAACCTACAACAAGGAACTTGATCGTATTCAAAAGCAGGAGATGCTTATTTTGGATGATTTTGGCCTGCATCCTTTTGATACTCAAAGCAGATTATCCTTACTAGAGATTATGGAGGATAGGCACGGAAGAGGATCAACCGTGATTTCTTCACAGTTTCCAGTCAAGAGTTGGCATGAGATTATTGGAGAGCCAACCATTGCCGATGCTATCTGTGATCGGATAATACACAGTGCCTATAGGATTGAGCTTAAGGGAGAGTCGGTAAGGAAAAAATACGCCAAAAAATTGACATAAAGCTGCCACTTTCTGTATAATAGAAATGGGAAAGGTGAAGGGTTAATTAGTGGTAAACTTTCAACCAGAATGGATGGCAAGTTTCACCAGAATATACATTTGCACGGGAAAGAAACAGAAAGCGAAGCTGTATTTTATAAAGCGAATGAAAAAAATAAATTTTTGGCTTTTATACACACCGAAAATTTTTGCGGTGGTTTTTGTAGAGATCTATTTTTCGATCATTTAAGATGTCAACATAATAAAGGGATGCTTAGTGGAGTGAATCCTAAAGATTTAGGTTTGAGTCATTGGAAGTCCGACACTTTATATAAAGGCGTTTTTGACAATTACAAAAAACAAATAAAAAAAACTTTTGATAAATATAATAGATTCAGAAAATTTTTTAATGTCTAAACTTTATTTACAAAACATCATAGAAGATATTTCTTTTGAAAACTTGCCGGCAAAGTGGCAAGGATTTGATTTTGCGCGATTTTCAAAAGACAAGACGCTTTTTGATTTTCAAAAGCAAGGGCTTCAAAACGCGCTAAAAGGTTTATGGCTCTATTTTAAAGATAAAAAAGAAGACAAGCAAAATTTATATAATCATTACCAAGCAAACGATTTTACGGAAAATTTTGACTACGATTTGAAAAAGAGGGAAGGCAAAAAGACAGCGAAATATCTTTTAGAATACGACAAAGATTATCCCGCTATAGATTCTAAAATTCCTTTTTCGCATTTTATCAATAGAATGAGTTTTTGGATGGCGACTGGTTCGGGGAAAACGCTGATTATAGTTAAATTGATTGAGCTCTTGGGCAAACTGATTGCCGAAAAAGAATTGCCGACGCGGGATATTCTCTTTTTGGCGCACCGCGATGACCTTTTGGACCAGTTTAAAAATCATGTTGAGGAGTTTAACAGCTTTAATTTTGATACAAAGATAAATCTTAAAAATTTGAGGGATTACGAAAGCGCGAAGCGCGAAAACGCTCTGCCGTTTGCCAAAAACGAAATTACCGTTTTTTATTACCGCTCGGATAACATATGGACTGAACAAAAGGAAAAAAGAGTTAATTTTAGAAATTATGATAATAACGGTAGGTGGTATATTTTACTGGATGAAGCCCATAAAGGAGATAGAGAAGATTCTATAAGACAAATACTGTATTCGGTTCTATCTCGCAACGGATTTTTGTTTAATTTTTCCGCCACATTTACCGACCCAAGGGACTTTGCGACTTGCGCTTTTAACTTCAATCTTTCAAGGTTTGTTGAAGAAGGATACGGCAAGCATATTTATATATCCTCTGCCGAGATTAGCGCGTTTCGGGGGCGAGGCGATTTTTCCCCGATTGAGAAGCAAAAAATCGTTTTGAAAACGCTCTTGCTTCTAACTTATATCAATAAGTATTTTGAAAAAATCAGGAAAGTTAATAGCGCCTTATACCACCGCCCACTTCTTTTGACGCTTGTTAATTCTGTTGCCGTAGAAGATTCCGATTTGGAATTGTTTTTTAGAGAATTAGAAAAAGTCGCAAAAAACGAAATTAGGGCGGGCTTGCTTAAAAAAGCAAAAGAGGAGCTTGTCCAAGAGTTTCGCGACAATTCAAAATTTGAGTTTGAGGAGTTAGAGTGCACTGTCAACGCAGATTTAATTTCAAAACTAGATTATAAAGATGTTTTGAAGTATGTTTTAAACGCCAAAAAACCTGGCAATATTGAGGTTTTAAAAATTCCCAGCAATAGAAAAGAGTTAATTTTTAGATTGATGACTGCCGAAAAGCCGTTTGCCTTAATCAAAATCGGCGATATTTCCGGCTGGCTAAAGGATAAACTTAAGGGATATGAAATAAACGAAAGTTTTGAAAATGAAAGTTATTTCAGACGAATAAATCGCGATGATTCTGACATAAATGTTTTAATGGGTTCGCGCCCTTTTTACGAGGGCTGGGATTCTAATCGGCCAAATCTCCTTTTGTTCGTGAATATTGGAGTTGGAAAGGACGCTAAAAAATTCGTTCTACAATCAGTTGGCAGGGGTGTAAGAATAGAGCCGCAGAAACATCAAAGAAAGCGTCTTCAAAACTTGTTTAATGCAAAGAGAATAAAAGAGCAATTATTCGAGAAAGTTAAAAACCTGATTTTGCCGATTGAGAGCTTGTTTGTTTTTGGAACTAACGCCGAAAACTTGAAGGAAATAATCAAAACACTAAAAGAGGAAAAGCAAGATAAAAATTTAGGCGAAGCGTTTATTTTAAATCCCGAAGCGCAAAAACATCCTCTTTTGGTGCCGGTTTACAAAAACTCTGAAAGGATTTTTGCCGAAGAAAAAGACCCGCAAAAATATCCTGTCAGCCGCGAAGATTTTGATATAACTTCGCAGTTTTATGGATTTTTAGGTGATAAAATCGCTTTAGCCAAATATGACTGCGAAGTGAAGGTTTTAAAGAAGGCGAACGAAAGTTTTGCGGAAAAAGAACGATACTATGATTTTAGCGAAAGCAATTCGCTTTTTGAGCCGGAGTTAATCCTTGACCGGATTTTTGACTATCTCGGCGTTAAGAGCAAAGAGTTTGATAAGTTTAAGGAATTGGAAAATGAAATTGTGCATTTCAAAAAGGTTAGATTTAGCGATGGCGAAAAATACGAAGAAATCAGAAAGAAGATTGAGGAAGTCCGACATTATCCCGAAAGACAAAAAGAGTTAGACAAGCAGTACGGCAAAATCCCCAGAAAAGAATTTGAAAGGCAAATGACATTATTTGAACAGGCAGGAAGTTTCGAAATGAAAAGCCAAAAAATCGAAATCAAGTATTTGGCTAACCATTACTACCTTCCAGTGATAGTTTCAGAAACCGAAAAAATTGATTATCTCAACCATATTATCAATGTTGATAGCGAGGTAAGATTTATTGAGCAACTGGAAGAATATCTTGCCAAACCTGATAATATTTTTTCGCAATTTGACTGGTGGATGTTTAGCAAGCTTGACGCCAGCTTAGATGAAATTCATATCCCTTATTACAATCCTAAAGAAAACAAAATCAGTAAATTTAAACCAGACTTTATTTTTTGGCTTAAGAAAGGGTCTGATTACAGAATCATATTCATTGACCCGAAAGGCACGGAGCATGCGGATGCATACCGTAAAGTTGACGGGTTTACCCGCCTTTTTGAAGATAGAGGGGTAGAACGGGTTTATAAATATAACGGCTATTCTATTCGAGTGAACCTTTTATTAAAACCAAAAGATATCGCTAATGCCTTAGATAAATATAGGAAGTATTGGTTAGGTACACTTGCATCTTTAGGTTCACGTGTAAGATTATAATGTTGTGTTGAAACAAAAATCAACCACCTTTCAAAAATTTTTGCGACGCCCATATTTAAAATACAAATAGTTTTTGCGAGATTGAGGACGGAAAGTGTTTTGGAGGATTTGTCGCCGCTCAAATCCGCCAAAACACGCAAAGCCGAATGGAACTACTGATTGCCACGAAGCGAGCGGCCTAGCGAGCGTGGAGTGAGCCCGAGCCCCAGGGAGAGCAAACGGTGCCTACAGCACCCCCTAGTTGTTGCTAAAAAGCAGCCGAAAGGGAAAATCCCCCACCCACCCGAAACAGGCTTTTGCCTGTTTCCCCCTGAAAGAAATATGCGTGTCAAATTTTGTATAACTGGATTGAAAAGGGATGAGTCAAGCCCAAACGGGATTATCGAAAATATCCTGTATTTACAGATGGGGATATTAAAAACATAAAGGAATGGCGCGATAAGCTAGAATGTTGACAATATTAAACTATGACTAAAAAAGAAGCCGAACAAAAATTGAATCGAGTATTCGAACTACCTTCATTCTACAACGAGCAGTGGGATGCAATTGATAAAATTCTAAAAGGAGAAAGGGTACTTCTAATCCATAGGACTGGATTCGGTAAGTCTCTTTGTTATCAGTTTCCAGCTACTCAGCTTGATGGGATAACTGTTATTTTTTCTCCTTTGATAGCTTTAATGCGAGATCAGGTGAGTTATTTAAAAAAGTTAGGCATCCCGGCAGAGTGTATTAACAGTGAGCAAAGTAGTGATGAAAACAAAGCGATTCTTGATAAGGCTTTGCAGAATAAGATCAAAATCCTGTATATTGCTCCTGAGCGCCAAGAAAATATTGAATGGAGTG
>Ga0307437_1002051_pt1 | contig 12759 bp, 5 predicted proteins | sample SalMarWE160390MG_FD_202146 | JGI IMG/M metagenome (GOLD analysis project Ga0307437, IMG submission 202146) | Salt marsh sediment microbial communities from the Plum Island Ecosystem LTER, Massachusetts, United States - WE1603-90 | ecosystem: Environmental > Aquatic > Marine > Intertidal zone >...
GATTGAGAATATATGGTGTATTCTGGGGAAATAATACTTAATTTGTAGTAGGCCTGATTGGTATGGTGTCCCTGGAATTCCGGGCTTCTCTTTGGCTCTCCTTTCTTACTGTGGATAGGTCTCCTTCATCTTTTTCCTAAACCACTTAACAAATGAGGAATATCCTCTTCCAATGAAAGGCGCTATGGGAATTCGCCAGAATGACGAATGCCCTGTTTGCCACGGCGTTGGTTAAGTTGAAGGCTGATAGTGCGAGGCGTCCCCCAACTCCATGTGGTCGTTGACATCAGCGGCGGAAACTGGGGTTCCTGATTTCGTCGCGCCGAACAATCCGCTATTTTCATCGAGATTATAGCACCCACGATAATGACTATGAAACTGGATATGGTAACTCGGGTAACTGAACAAAAGGCCATTTTGTTCGGTTTTGGCTACGATAGGAACAATCGTAGTAATGATGGTATAAGCTCGCGTCTTTCCTAGTGATGATGACATTTCACCAATATGGTACAATAGCTTGAAGGCGAGTGCACACGAATAGCTAACAGGAGATTCTTAGACACTTTCCTCACAACTACTAGGAGACGCATGGCTCTTAATCTATTAAATAGTTTTATCTTAACACTCAAGAGGGTTTTTCGCACGGTAGCACAGTATCTCCATCTGAGGAAGACCTCGGCTGAAACGCAAGTCAAAATTCCCGAAAAAGAACGACAGCGATTTAAAGAAACACGACGTAAAGCTGAAGAGGAGCGCAAGCGTCTCGAAGATGAAACACAACAGAAGGCAAAGGAAGAAGAACAGAGGAAAGCTGGGGAGAGACGACGTAAAGCCGAAGAGGAGCGCAAGCGTCTCGAAGATGAAACACAGCAGAAGGCAAAGGAAGAAGAACGGAGGAAAGCTGGGGAGAGACGACGTAAAGCCGAAGAGGAGCGCAAGCGTCTCGAAGATGAAACACAACAGAAGGCAAAGGAAGAAGAGCGGAGGAAAGCTGGGGAGAGACGACGTAAAGCTGAAGAGGAGCGCAAGCGTGCTGAGGAGGAATCGCAGCAGAAAAAAGAAGAAGTCTATGGTAGGGAACGGCGATCACCTGACGAGAGGGGAGGAAGATCGCGTGGCTCAACAAAACAGAGCGAGATAAAGCAAAGCACTGAGCCAAAAGTCCGCTCTCTGAAGCCTGAAATTGTTTGTTGGAACGAGGGATGGAATTGGGTTATTGGAATAGAAGTGCCAGAAGAGTTGGAACCCTTAAGTGTAGCTCAAAACAAGGAACAGTTAGAACAGGATAACACAGATGAGTCACGTTACCGCCTCAAGAACGTCGAAGGTGCAGTGAAGGTCACTTGGACTGAAGGGCAGATAGATATCCTGCTCGCCGGAGCGGGAAGAAATTGTCTTATTTTCAAAATGCGAAAGAACTGGAAAGAACTGGGACGGTTAGTTAGATGCCCCACTACTGGCCATTATCTTATTATTGTCCCGCAAGAATGGAAACGCGATGAAGAGGTATCAGGCCTCGCCCCTGTTGCGCCAAAAAATGTCCACCTAGACGGATATAAGGCACATTTTTTTTATCAGGAACAGAGTGGCAACACGGTCACTAGCTTTATTACCGCAAATGGCGAACGAGTTCGAGTGGAGTCTGGAAGTCCTCGCTTCCAACTTGTAGGAAAAGAAATAAGCGATGCCTCGGAGGATATGGGTCCTCTCTTTGGTGGACAACCGCCTCTCATTCGAACGCTTGATGAAAAAGGATGGAGCGATGTTGGAGTAATCGTTTTGGGCGAAGAAGGAAGCGGTAGAAACAGGTGGCGGACGCAGTTCATTCCACAAGGGGATGCTAGGGAACAAAAACTGCCTGAAGAAATAGCAGATCGGCGTGGGGGTTGGTACTTCGTGCGGATTTACGACAACAACGATAATCCACTAGAAAGTATGCTACTAGAAAGTATGGACTTCAGGTTTATGACTGCTTTTGAAGACATCCGCATGGAGAGTTCTGGCTCTTTATTACACCCAAGTGGGTATAAGAATGTCACCGCTAAGTTTCTTCACGAAGCTGGTTGCAAAATTGAACTGATGGGCGAGGATAAACAGCATGATCTGGAGATTCACCGAGAAAGCGGCCAGACAAGCGTGACCGTGCCCCCAAAGCCAGATTGCGATAAAACACACTGGATCTTACGTGACGGTGATGCTGAGATCGAAGTAACAGTCTTGGTGGAAAGGATATGGTGGGCTTTCGGTGTGGCGGGAGTGGCTGCTACCGATTGGGTGGACAAACCCATCACCTTGTCTCGCAAAGACTTTACTGCCGTTACTGACAAAGCACTTTGGGTGAGACTTCCCCGTCTGCGCTTCGTTAGAAGAATCAATGTGGGGTTTGATCGTACCAAAAGCAGTTCTTTCCAAGTGGAGGTGGAGAAGAAAGAGATTGCAATTCCTCTGCGCGATTTCAGCGATGCTGGAGAGATTGAAAACCGGCAAGAAGAATCTATGATTAGGATGTGGGTTCAGCCCGAAGGAACAAAACCTGATGAAGCTGTTATCGCCAAAGTTCTTGCAGATCAACCTACACCTATACAGAAACAATGGAGCGGACGTGGCAGAAAGAAGACCGCTGTTGCGTATGCAGTTTTGCGACAAGGGGCCGGCGAGTTCATTGTAAACGACCAGCCAGTATGGACGTATTTTAGGGGAGCCCCCCGGAAGGCAAAGCGTTTCCTGCGGTGGCTCCTTGAATTGGAGAAAGTCAAATCACTGGTTGAAAAAATGGACATTGATGTGAAAGTGGTCGGCAGCCAACCGAAGACTAACAGGCAAATCAAAGCTGTAACTCACGCAATCGCAAGAGCCTTGGTGTGCTATGACCCAAGACTTAAGAGATTACTCAAAGAGAAGGGCTTTGGAGGAGCTAGAGTAACTGCCTTCTCCGCCCTCGGAAAACGATTTGTTGGAAGATAGGCACCGTAATTCATGTTGGAAATACTTGAAAGTCGGAGGATGATCAGATGGATCCAGTAGGTCTGGCAGAAAAGGTTGAGCAGAGATACAGACGCTATCTTGAAACTACCTTTTACTTCAAAGATCCCATGCTGCGGGAGTCCTTTCGGGATGCACTGAGGAGCGGTCACCTCAGGAAGGGCCCTTATCTTGAAGCTACTCCTGTATTCAGACGCGGGGAAACTACTCGTGAACTCTTTCGAGAACTTCTCAGCGATTCACCGGATGAAGGATTTCTGAAGGCCGCGTTAGGCAACAGACCCCTCTATTTGCATCAGGAAGAGGCTGTTCGGAAGGTGTTCGGTGAGGCACGAAATGTTGTCGTTGCTACAGGCACGGCCAGCGGAAAGACAGAAACCTTTCTTTATCCTATTCTCCTTCACCTATATCGGGAATCCCAAGCAGGGCAATTGGGACACGGAGTCCGTGCACTCATCCTCTACCCAATGAACGCCCTGGCTAATGATCAGCGGGACAAACTCGGGGAAATCAGTAAGCGGCTTCAGGAGGCAGGCTCACCATTTGAATTCACATTTGGTCAGTATATAGGCGAAACACCAGAGGATGAGAATGACTCACGGCGCCATGCACAAGACCATATTGACCAGCGGCTTCCTGGCGAGCTTGTCTTGCGCAAGAAGATGCGAGAAAAGCCGCCTCACATCCTGCTAACCAATTACTCCATGCTGGAATATCTACTCATTCGACCGGGTGATAGTCCCCTTTTCGACGACGGGCGCGCCCAGTGGTGGACTTTCCTTGTATTGGATGAAGCCCACCAGTATCGAGGCTCCAAAGGCATTGAAATGGGTATGCTTCTTCGGCGATTGAAAAGAAGGCTTAGAGAAGGCGGACGGACTGGGCCTTTTCAATGTATTGCCACAAGCGCAACCATCGCTGGAAGAGAACGTGACAAAGCCGCCGTGGCAACTTTTGCCTCTGAATTGTTTGGTGAGGAATTTCTGGAAGAGGATGTAATCTTAGAAGAAACTGAAGCAATCCCCGATTCCGGCACAGGAGATCTTTCTCTGGAGGACTATCAAGTGCTTCGACGAGCACTTGATTCGTTTTCTACGCACGACTTACCTGAGGTTGCTCATCGCCTCGGGTTAGCAATTTCTGAAGGTTTAGATGTGACCGAAGAGGTTAAATTCATTCTTCAGCATGACCGTCGTTCAACCAAACTTCGCCAACTCACTACGGCCGAGCCCAGAGAAGTTCATACACTTGCTAACGAAGTCTTCCCAGACTTGTTGAAGGAAGTGCGTGTGCGGGCTCTATCTGAACTCATTGAATTGCTTATACGAGTAAAGGATCCTTCATCTGGCGCACCACTCCTTTCTACACGCTATCATCTTTTTCTTCGCTCCCTTGAAGGTGCCTTCGTGTCTTATTTCCCAGAGAAGCGACTCTTTCTAGAACGGCGCAGCCAAGTTGAAAAAGGAAAGATCTTTGAGGTTGCCCTCTGTCGAGAATGTGGTCAACACTACCTTGTTGGCAGGCTCAGAAATGGAGCGTTGCAGGAGGCGATACGCGACCCAGGACATCCGGACTTTGGAGCGACCTTCTTCCGACCCATTGAAGAGGCTGTTGGCGAGATCGATGAGGAAGAAAATAATGGTGCCAAAAAGAAAATATTTCGACTGTGTATTGAATGCGGTGCAATGGTGCAAGTCAATCGAAGACAAAGCGAACCAGTATGTGGGCACACGGATTCGATCCTCGTTGAGCAACAGGGTGGTGCAGAAGAGAGAGAAGACCAGGTTCCAAAATGTAGTGCCTGTGGATACCGGGCCCCTGATCCTGTGCGGGAGGTGGTTCATGGCACCGATGGGCCTCATGCTGTGATTGCTACTGCGCTCTACCAGGAGCTCCCACAAGAAAGAAGGAAGGTGCTTGCTTTTGCCGATGGGCGTCAGGAAGCTGCTTTCTTTGCCTGGTATCTTGAAAACTCGTATAAGGACATTCTCAATCGCAGCTTGATTCTAAAAGCTGCCAAGACATTGAGCCTGCGCACACAGGAGGGATTTTCTCTACGTGAACTGGCAACTGGTTTGCGAGATGTTTATCGTGAAAACAACGTCTTCCCGCCCGCAATGGGCGATTTGGAACTACGTCATAAAGCCTGGATAAGGCTTTACCGTGAGTTTCTCACAGACGAACCAAGAATTTCTCTTGAGGGTGTTGGGCTCCTGCGATGGTATATTAAGTGGCCGGAGAAACTCAAGATCCCAGAGATTTTCTTTTCTCCACCTTGGTCCTTGAACGAACGGGAGGCGCAAGACTTGATTTTTATTCTCCTGGACTTTATGAGAACGGATAGAGCCGTAGAGTTACGGATGGCAGGCGATGTTTCGTTAACTTGGAGTGACCTTGGCATTCAACCCTCACAGATGCGCGTCCGTTCGATCGAAAAAGGCAAACTGAAGTGGGGGGAACGAAAATGGAGCGGCAAAACAGGAAAACGGGCCCAGTTCCTTACGAAACTTTTGACGAAAAAAGGGTTGACGGAGCAAAGGGCGATTGAGAAAGCTACAGAGGCTTTAGGATATGTTTGGGAAGCCTTCAGGCAATGTGATGAATCGAGACAGTCGCAAGATCGATTTTTACTCTCCGTCAACGATGCCCGCAGACTGAATCCCGATTGGTGGAGGGCTTTCTCTATATCAAATGATGATGTTCTTTACCAGTGTGATACATGTGCTCGAGTCCAGTCTGTTTATGTTGGTGGCGTTTGCATGCGCCATAGATGTCCTGGGAGTGTTCAGGAGATTGGAGTAAAGGGGTTAAAAGCGAACCATTATCGCTTGCTTTACGAAGACAACCTGCCGGGTGTGTTAAGGGTGGAAGAACACACCGCACAGATTGATAAAGAGAAGGCAAGAGAGTTTCAAAGGGATTTTAAAGCAGGAAAGATACACGTTCTCAGTTCGTCCACGACTTTTGAGTTAGGCGTGGATCTTGGTGGCTTAGATATTATATTTTTGCGCAATGTTCCACCAGAGGCGTTCAACTATGCTCAGCGTGTAGGGCGAGCGGGGCGTCAAAGCGGTTTTCCAGGATTTGCGATTACCTTCTGTCGTCGTAACCCCCACGACCTATATCACTACGCTAAACCCGATGAACGGATACTCAAAGGAATCGTTCGGCCACCAGTCATCAGCTTACGAAATGAAAAAATTATTACTCGCCATATTGTTGCTACGACGCTGTCATACTTTTTCAGAGATTTCCAAGATCGATTTCAGAGCGTGGAGGGATTATTTGTAAACTTAGAACATCCTTACGGAATTACTGATTTTTTTGACTTTTTGCAACGACGCAAGACTGAACTAGAACAGTCCTTGAGGGGCATTGTGCCATCAGCGATGATAAGTAAGGTAGGACTAAATAATGGTGGGTGGATGCAACGCGTAGTGGGAGAGGGAAGTCGTTTTGCGCTCGCTGAAGTAGAGGTCTCAAGTGATTTTCGGGCTGTAAAAAAAGTTCAACGAGATTCTTCTGATAGAGAAGATTACTCCACCGCTCAGTGGGCAAAGCGAAGGGCGCAAACTATTGCCAGTGAAGATACGCTGTCCTTTCTATCGCGAAAAGCGATAATCCCAAAATATGGCTTCCCGGTGGATGTGGTGGAGTTAGATACCCACAGAACACAGCAAACCTCTGAATCTCTTGAAGTCCTTCTTCAAAGGGACCTTTCTATTGCCATAGCAGAATTTGCTCCCACCAGTAAACTCGTCGCCAACAAGAAAGAGTGGACCTCTTATGGTCTAAAAAGGGTGGTGGAAAAGGAGTGGGAAGTTTGGCATTACTGCCTTAAGCACCAGAAATTCATAAGAGAGGAGGACATGAAGCAAAATCCGTCAGAAACATGTTGCATAGGATTGAACAATCACAAGTTCATAATACCAAAATTTGGTTTTGTGACGGATCGTAACAAGCCAACGGATCCTAAGGGGCGAACTCCTCGTGTTTTCACTACTCGCCCATATTTTGTAGGTTTGACAGTGCCCCAGGCTGCTGAATTTGATTTCGAAGTCATTAAGGTAACGAAAGCCTCTCCGGGTCAGATGGTCGTTCTGTGTGAAGGCCGGAGAGGTGGAGGGTTCTATGTTTGTCTTCAGTGTGGGGCTGGCTTTCGTGAGCCTAAAAATCAACACAAAACCCCCTATGGGGAAAACTGTTCTGGAACTCTTGAGCAGGTTTCTTTAGGACACGAGTTTGTGACCGATGTGCTTCGCGTTCAGTTCCTTCTTGAGTTGCCCCAAGATAATATTGATGGTGTATGGTTCGCATACTCTCTCGCCTACGCTCTGGTCGAGGGATCTGCTGAGGTTCTGGAAGTTCCCTCCACCGACTTGAGCACAACAGTAGCCTATAGCGGTGATAGTGTCATTCCTCCTATTATCCTCTACGATAATGTGCCAGGAGGGGCTGGACTTGTCGCTCGCCTTGAAGAAAAAAAGATACTCCGCAGCTGTTTAGAAGCTGCGCTTGAGAGAGTCAATGGGGGTTGTGGTTGTGGTGAGAATGACAGTTGTTATGGTTGCCTTCGAAGTTATCGAAATCAGTTTGCACATCAGTACTTGAGACGTGGACCAGTCATGCACTATCTCAAAATACTGCTGGAGAAGTGGAAGTGATAGGACTTGCGCTCTGAACATTCGCCGCCAAAGTGAGAAGTAGTGTCTTGTATTCGGCGATTATAGAATCCATCTTTATTCTCTCAAATCAAGCGGCAATTTCACATAACAGCGGTACAGACGGACTCTAGAGTCGGCTGATCCGCTATTTTCATCGAGATTATAGCACCCACGATAATGACTATGAAGCTGGATATGGTAACTTGCCCTACTAAACAATCCGCTATATCGTGCAATGGGTCTCGTTTCTAACAACCTAGTATGTTGGGCAGCATAGCATAACCACACTCCGCCTCTAACTCCAGGTAGAAGGCATAGGAATATTATTGTACTGGGCAAGCCCAAAGAGTTGCCATAACTATTCCTTGACAATTACGCTTGCTGGGGATAGCCTATTGATGTACGTGGTTGCATAGCTGACCTCATGGGCCTAGTTACTAGATTTGAGAGGGGAGGCAGGAAGGACGCAGTGCTGCGAAGCATTGATGGTGATGAAATAGCCATCGTGAAAGGGAGGGGCAAAATAAGCAATGAAAGATATATTATATAGCACCAATTTAGGGAAATACCTCATCGGGGACGCGAAAGCTCTGCTTTCTAATGATTTATATAAAGACCTGAGGGGCAAAGTTCAGCTAATTCTAACATCGCCACCTTTCCCCTTGAACAGCAAGAAGAAATATGGCAACTTGGAAGGGGAAGAATATAAAAAGTGGTTTGTAAGCCTAGCTGGAGTATTCTCCGAATTACTAACAGAGGATGGTTCAATAGTCATTGAGTTGGGGAATGCATGGGAGCCGAAAAGACCTGTGCAATCCCTGTTGCACTTGGAATCTCTGCTCGAATTTGTAAAGCACCCAAGAGCTGGGCTCCGCTTATGCCAGCAATTCATTTGCTATAACCCAGCTCGTCTTCCTACACCAGCACAATGGGTAACCATTAACAGAATCCGTGCTATCGATAGTTTTACACATATATGGTGGATGGCGAAGAAGGATTACCCAAAGGCAAATAACAAGCGCGTACTAAGGCCCTACAGTAAAAGCATGGATTCACTCTTGGAAAAGCAGAAATACAACGCTGGGCGGAGACCATCGCAACATGTTATTGGAGCAAAAGGTTTTCTAAAGGATAATGGAGGTAGCATTACACATAACTTAATCGAACTGGAACCGATTGACGAAAAAAGAGATATAAGATTACCAAAGAATGTGTTCAGTATTGCAAATACTCAATCCAACGACTTTTACTTGAGGGCTTGCCGCGAAAGGAATATCCAGCCACATCCGGCTAGAATGCCTCTGGAAATTGCCTGCTTCTTCATAGAATTCTTAACAGATCTAGGTGACCTCGTGCTAGACCCGTTCGCCGGTACTAATACTACTGGTTTTTGTGCAGAGAAATTATCCCGAGGATGGGTTTCCATCGATACAAGCAGAGAATATGGGGAGCAATCACTGATTAGGTTTGAGGGCCCTTCTATAAGGACTCTTCTTGCTGTGAATAATGCTAAGGAGGATGATGGAACATGGACATAGCTGCGACTATCCACAAACTAGCATCAATTGATATTTTTAAAGAAGCAAAAAATAAAGACAATTTTGTTGGCAGACCATTCTATTTAGATTACGACAAAGCATATCTCTTGGTAGCAGATGCTTGGAAAATGAAGGTTGGAGGTATTCCTCAAGGGAGTTTTCTCCTTGCTTTTTATGAAAACGAGGAGAATGTTGTTGAAGCCTTGTTATTAAGAGCTTTACGACCCGCAAAATTGCCTACTGACAACGACGTAATTAGTTCAATGATAGAATACTACAAGGATAATATCAAAACTTCTGGTAGCGGGAGTCAACTTGATGATTTTACACGGTATGAGTTCAGCTTCTCTGGATTAGAATGCCGTATTCTGGGTACTTTCTATAAGGATCACGAGGATAAGGTTATTTTCGGGGCCGATGTAGAAAATTTTTACAGTGCCCATAACTACAGCATCTATAAACCGACAGGCAAAGTTCTCGAAGTGATATCAAATTTGAAAGCTGGGGACTACATCCCAGGTAGTGCTAATGATGTAAGAATCGGCGAGGTAAGATATAGCTCCAGCCAAAGATTCCAAGAAAGTGACGATGATGTCCCAGTTTATGTCAGTTCGCAAGATTTCCTCGGGAAGAGAACAGCTTTATTTGGAATGACGAGAACTGGCAAGTCGAACACAGCCAAAAAGGTGATCCAGGCTACGGTAGAGATAAGCAATAAATCCAAGCAACAATTAACCGAACCTATAACCGATATTGAAAATAATCTTGATCCATTCACTGAGGAAGGTGCACCGAAATACCCGGTAGGACAAATTATCTTCGATATCAATGGAGAATATGCAAACGCCAATCTGCAAGATGAAGGAACCGCCATCTTTGAACTATTCAAGGATGATGTAATCAGGTACAGCGTATTAGAAAAAGAAGGTTTTCGTGTGATGAAAACTAATTTCTACACAGACATCTTGGCGGGATTTGAATTAATTAAGTCTTATCTCCAATTTGACAATGCAGACTATGTTCGGAGTTTCTTAGCGATAGACTTAAATCCACTAGACGATGAACAAGACTATTCCGACAAAACCAGGTATGAAAGAAAAATTGCTGCTTATCTATGCTGTCTCCATAAAGCTGGTTTCAAGGCACCCACCGGTTTTACGGTTAAGTTTAAAGGGAATAGTGAACTGAAGGAACTCGTCTCTGGAGACCCCGCATCAGGGATGAACTTGGAAAAAGCCGCTAATTGGTTTGCAACGGTATGGGAAAATTATGATTCCTTTGATTATCTCAGAAATTATAAGAAGAACCATCCGGAAGGACGTGAATGGGCTGACGAAGATCTCAAAGCAATCTTGGTATTTCTATCTAGAAAAACTAAACCTGGAGGAAGTGCGACTGTTAGTGGATATTACAAACTTCGCGGGGTTATGAATCTTCACACACAAACGACCGAGAATCCTTTCCAAGAAGAAATCAAAGGTTCATTAAGAGAAGGTAAAATAGTAATTATTGACCTATCTCAGGGTGACCCAGAGATACAGAGCCTATATTCGGAACGGATTTGCCAAGAGATATTTCAGGATGCAATGAAAAGGTTTATTAGCAACATTCCAAATAACTATATACAGTTCTACTTTGAGGAAGCTCATAACCTATTCCCGCGAAGGGAAGATAAAGACCTAAGTCAAATATACAATAGAATAGCAAAAGAGGGAGCTAAGCTAAATCTTGGGCTCATCTACGCAACACAGGAGGTAAGCTCAATTAGTTCTAATATTCTGAAGAATACACAAAACTGGTTCATCGCACATCTAAATAATGACGATGAGATAAGAGAGATAAAAAAATACTATGATTTCTCTGACTTTGCCGAAAGTCTGATTCGATTTAGTGCCAACACAGATAAAGGATTTGTCAGGATGAAAACATATTCTAATCCGTTCGTCGTACCTGTCCAGATAGACAGATTTATTGCGGAGCGGGAGAACCTTTAGGACAATGGGATATGTAAGCAGAAGCGGGCGAAGGCCATATGAAACTGCTAGCAAATCGTCTCACAGCTATATCATAAATGATCCTGCAGTGGTTAATTTCATTGGCAACTGTAACCTGCCGAAACAGGCTACCGAAATTGAATTGCAAAACCATCATATCCTAAAAATTGACGAGATAGAGAGAGACCCCATAAACCATATCATAGCCATAGACGGTGGTTATTCAGAGGTTCACGTAAGAAAAGAGTTCCCGTCCTCTACTCTCGCGTTCTTTCAATTTGGAGCTTTAGTTTTTCACGTATCAGACCTCATTGAGATTTCAAAACAAGCGTTTATCGACCCAGAAGACATCGCAAAACTAAAAAACATTCAAAGACTGAAGCTCACTGTTCCAACCAAAAATATCACCCTCAACGGACAACGGTCATTAACTTACTCAGTGCGGAAAGCGTTGTACGATTTTTTCATGGATGCGCCCAAAGAGGAGCCATTGATTGAAACTTTGAAGTGGGTTGTATTTGAGGAATATGACAGTGCGCTCCCTAAATGGAACCTAGCCACTTGTCCCAACCCTGATGTCGAACATCACAGTGCGATACTTGACAAAAGTAAAATACAGAAGGACTACAGCTTTGAGTGTGACCACTGCGGCGAGAAAATATATTTGACAGATGTTTTTAGGCTTCATGAAGCAATTGATGATGAGATTGGAGCAGGAGGGGTACTTGGCTATTTAACAACACTCGTTGAACAGATAATCTTGATTCATCTCATAAGGCTCATTTTAAAAACTAAGCCTTCTTTGCTTAGCGAAATCCTTTTTATCAAGGACGGGCCCTTAGCATTTTTTGGGCAAACAGCAAATATGCAAAGGCCAATGAGGAAACTAGCCAATTACTTACTGGAGAATAAGGACCTCTTTCTCGCTGGCCTTGAAAAAAGTGGAGTCTTCGTTGAGCACGCTGATGAGATATCTGGAAGACTCAGGCCGGGAGAAATTCTGCTCTTAGATAATGAGTATATCTATAAATATATTATCCCGGGTAAAGCTGATCCTGATAAGCCCTATGCCAGGACCTCTTATTACGGAGGGAAATTAATCTACAAATCAAAAGATGAAAGAATCTATGTTGTAACGATACCCGTGAACAATGAAAAGGTCGTCTTATCACCTACAAAACAGGATTTTAAAAACATTGATATTATCCTGCACAACATTGAGAAACTTAAGTGCGATATGTACGATTCTTCGTTAATACCGGTAGCCCTAGTTAATAAATTAGTTTCGCTGGCAGATCATCCGAGTTCCGTTATATTAGAGAAATTTGCAAAGACTAGTATAAACAAATAATCTTCCCTGCCTTGCCTAAGTTGAACTCAGACACTGGAAGCCTGTAATGTCCCAAGGCTGAAGCTTATCTACGGTGGCAAAACGCTGTACAAAACGTCAGAATATTCACCGGCTACGGACAAAAGATAATGGATTCTACATAGGGCGTGACTGTCATTTGCCAGTAAATCTAGCTGAGCCTGCTAAGCATATGGTAGAATCTGTTTCGAAATTCGTGAAAGGAGATGAGA
>Ga0307437_1002053_pt1 | contig 12758 bp, 17 predicted proteins | sample SalMarWE160390MG_FD_202146 | JGI IMG/M metagenome (GOLD analysis project Ga0307437, IMG submission 202146) | Salt marsh sediment microbial communities from the Plum Island Ecosystem LTER, Massachusetts, United States - WE1603-90 | ecosystem: Environmental > Aquatic > Marine > Intertidal zone >...
CATATAGCAATTACCATCACAAGTCACCAACCCCGCTTCCGAAACATCATTTAGGTATCGAATTAAGAGCTTATAACTCAAATAAGCCTTATACATAATCTGAGTCTTCTTAACTCCCTTGTTACCATTAATCACAGAGAGAATATCCTCTAAAATTTTCAGCCTACTCCTATGCTTGCCCATCTCATTTACACCAAAAAAATAAAAACCTGCACAACTTTTGACGAAAGAACCAGCTAAATGCTTACTTCTCAATTACCCAAAAAATCTCATCCACTACCAAATCCCTCCTGATCGGAGCGGATCAGAATCACATAGTGGAACCAAATTTCAAGCGACTGTGTATAACATTGCTCAATTATATAAACCATAAAGATAGCCTTTTCTAGACTTCAAATATAGAACCTAAAACTAGAAAAAACAACCAAAAACTCTAGAACAAAACCTCATATTAGGAACCAAATAACAGCAGAATGTTGAAAACTAGAGGGGGTAGGTCTATGCAGGTTGAAACAAGAAATAGGCAATTACAAAGAAGCTGCCCCATCTCGCAGGGGAAGACCTCTCCAAAGAGGGCTCTATAGTGATTCTTCGTAGGTTACAGCGTATATTTGCATCCAGAACTGTCTCTGTTTAGGCTTGAGAGTCTCATACTTCGCAAAATTATGAGCAATTTCAAATTGGCCTCTAAATCTCTCCATAAGCCTACTCCTAATCATCGCTATCAACTTAAAAATCCACAAACCATCATAACTACCTCCCCACAAAAAAGACCCAACAACACTAAGAACCAGTCACACTAAACCATAAACCAACAAACCACAGAATTTAAGAGCACTAAACCCCACCTTATCTTCCTCTACATCAAGCATACGAGAAGACACTCCAATACTGAAAGGCTACCAAATCTACCACAACTACATACGAGAACACGAAGGACTAGACGGAAAAACTCCAGCCGAAGCATGCGGAATAAAGATTGAAGGAAAAAACAAGTGGAAAACGCTGATACAGAACGCAAGCAAATTACAGTAATTCTATTTTGCTAATTTTTCAATAGGTATTTTGAACTCTGTTTCTTTTTCTGAGGTTTGCAAACGAATAATTACTGTCTTGTTACTAAGTCTCGCATAAAAATAGTGAAATGGTTTTTCCTTTGTGATTGACAGGGAATCAGCTTTTTTCTTTTTCAACATTTCAAGAACTTCAAAAATTGACCAGCCCATCTGTCTTTCAAAAACTTGAAGTTGTTCGAGTAAATCATCATCTCTAGCATAGTTAATACTACTATTAACTTTACGAGAACGAATTTTAGTGATAGCCACTATTCCACAACCTTTTCCGTCTCAACTGCTTTCTCAATAGCTTCTAGTCTGTTGGTTAAGCCCTCAATTCTGTCTCTTATTCCATCTACCTGCTTCTTGATATATTCCAAATCATCTCTTATTGGTCCAAGTTGCTTTACTATCACTCGCTTAACTATGCCACCAGTAGCCGCCAATTTTATTACCCCAATGTTTGTATTTACGGTCTATCCACAAAAACCTTTCTACGACTGAAATATACCTCAGATTAATATCTCTACCTAATATAACTCTTCATAATATTTATCAACCGAATTCTGACAACACTTCAGAAATGGATAATCAACCGAAGACTTTACAGAACCCCAAAACACATAAAACATTAAAGAGGAAAACAATAATATGGCAAAAAGCAACATAGTCACCCTTCGCCCCGAAGCAGTTGACGTGGAATATGATAAAAAAGCCGACGTGCTCTACATATAATTTAACTCAGACACCATAGCCAACGACTCAGAATTAACCGACAATGACGTAGTTATCCGATACAAGAACACAAAGATAATCGGACTAACAGTACTGCACTTTTCGGAGAGACATAAACAAAAAGGAAAGCCATTATCCAAAACTTGAAACCGTGAACACTCCCAACCCTTCTTTCAGAAACTCAGAAACTCCATGACAGCACAGCCTAAAAAACTGTCACGTTCAACCACACCCCAACAAAACAATCAAGAAACCAGAAACCCCAAACACCACGCCACAAAGCACAAAAAACAACAAAAAGTAATCAAATTTCATCCACAAACCACCAAAACCACCCTACCCACCAACCACCCCCCCAGCCCCAGCCTCAGCAACAATCTCTCCTTCATCCATAACCAATCGCCCATTAACAAAAGTCTTCACCGCCTTACCTTTAACTTGCATCCCATCAAAAGGAGAATACTTAGCCTTCGACAAGAAAGACGACGAATCAATCTCATATTCTCGTTTCATATCCACCACCACAAGATCAGCCCAATTTCCCTCCTCAAAACATCCCCTCTTACTCAAATGGAATATCCTTGCCGGCTCTTCAGCGGTCAGCCTCACAAGCTCCGCCAATGACAAGCGCCCCTCATTCACCCGAGTCAAAAGAAGTGAAAGAGTGGTTTCAAGTCCAGGTACACCCGGTTTCGCTTCCCAAACAGAATCGACATTCTTCTCCTCAAAGGCGTGGGGAGCATGATCTGAAGCTATCACATCGATGAAACCACGCTTAAGGGCACTCCACAGAACGGAAACATCCTCTCGTGTTCGCAAAGGAGGATCAGTAAGAGCAAAAAACCCAGAACGTCTATACTGTTCAGAAGACAAAAATAGATGGTGAGGAGTAACCTCACACGTCACGGATAAACCTGCTTTCTTAGCCATTAGAACAGCATTCAATCCCAACGCTGAGCTTACGTGACAGAAGTGAACTTGAACACCAGACTTCTTTACGAGCCGAACAATACGCTGTATTGACTGAACCTCGGCTTCCGGAGGATGAACCTGCACATAAGCTCCAGTATCACTCCGTCCCGCCGTTTCCATTTCGCTTCTCCGCTCCTCAAGAATTTTCCGATCTTCAGCATGCACCGCAACAGGAACCCCATTCTCCGCAGCCTCCCGAAACGCCGCAAACAGCAATTCGTCATCGTCAACATCTATCCCCCCAATACTATTTGACAGATAAACCTTGAATCCCACCGCCCCCGCTTTAACTACTTCAGCCATTTCTTCCAATCTCTTGGGAAAAGCCGAGTTGAAAGCAACATTAATTAACACTCGCTTTTCGGCTAGCTTCATCCGTTCTTTAAGGAAAAAAGAGTCCAGAGTAACAGGTTTGTTGTTAGGCATATCAACAACCAAGGTTACACCTCCAGCTGCTGCGGCAGCTGTTCCTGTGAAAAAGTCCTCTTTATAAGCTAGCTGCTGGTCTCGCAGATGTACGTGACAATCAATGAGACCTGGAAGCATTATGTGACCTTTCAAATTTATTTTTGCCGAGGCTGGAGGGAGGTTTGACTCCTTCGCTATTTTGACTATTTTTCCCTCATCGATGGCAATGCATGCTTTAATAATAGTTCCTCGGATACAGATTTTGCTGTTGTGAAGGACAGTGTCGACGGTCAAGAATACACCCTCAAGGAAATAAGCGCATCATAGCTCTTATAACTTCATCATAGAGTTTGAAGAATTCTCGTTTAGTTATCATTCTAGCAACTTTTTCTGTTCAACCACAGGGAAGTCCAGCGACAGATAAGAGGGAATAGTTATGATATCGCCTCGGGAAATCATACCGACAAGTCGTCCATTCCCGTCTACTACAAGAGAGCACTCTAGCTTTGGTGCCGAGTTCGTCCTTGTACAACTGAGGAAAACTTTTGTCCATTACATCCTAAATGAGCAAGAGGTATAACCTCAATAACCAGCATTAGAGTTCCATCTGGCACTCTTCACAGAGATAGGTTCCTTCAACTTCAGCAAGGTTGTCAGACCAGCTTCCGCATTGTTCACAGTATCCTGCTAAAGGAGCGGACTCTGAACTCTCCTCCTCCACTTCAGTTTCTCGCTCTATACGAGCTTTCTCTTGCATATTTTCTAGAAGCTCAGGCGTTACAGCCAAAATGTCCTTGCTGGAGATTACCCCCACAAGATTTCCCTTGTACATGACACCCAACCTTCGGACATCAAGTTTACTCATTCGCCTAGCCGTTTCAGTCAGCAACTCATCTGGATCTACGGTAATCAGCGGCGTTGACATAACCTCCTTAGCGGTTAATTTGCTTGGACGAATGTTCTTAGCTAAAACGCGTCTCACAAGATCGCTTTCGGTTATGATGCCAAGAGCTTTTCCATGTTTGCTAGTTACGATGATGCAACCCAGTTTATCATTGCTCATGAGTTGAGCCGTTTTGTCAACGGGGGCGTCCTCTGCGACGGTGACTGCGGGACTGGTCATGACGTCCTTAACTAGCATTCGAGTCCTTAATCCTATTTCAGCCATGATCCACCAACCTCAATATGACATGATTTGAAAGCACTATTAAATCCTTGCTGAGTTTAACGAATGGAATAGCCCTCGCAAAACCCCTTTTATTCAACATTTTTAAAGCTTTTCCCTCTTCAGAACATTTGGATTGTTTGGGGATAGAGTTAAAAGTAATTAGCTTTGATAGTTTTGTTTTATGATTTGGTTTCGTTTGGTATTCTTTTCAGTGGCTTCTGTTATGCTGGTTTATCTTTTGCGACATTATGTTTTTACGGCAATTGTGTTGATTTATGGAAGGTATTCTAAAAGTGCTTTGAGGAGGAGTAAGTGGGAACCGTCTGTGTCTGTTGTTATTCCGGCGCATAATGAAGAGGCTGTTATTGGGCGGCTTCTTGAAAGGGTTGTGGAGTTTACTTATCCTAAGATGAAGCTTCAGGTTGTTGTAGTTGATGACGGGTCCATTGACGAGACGGGGGAGATTATTGATGATTTTGCGAGTAAATATCCTTTTGTTAAGGCGATACATAGGCGTTCGGCTACGGGGAAGGCGGCTGCATTAAATGATGCTTTAAACTACGTCACAGGGGAAATTGTCGATTTCTTTGACGCTGATTACATTCCAGAATATGATTTTGTTGAGAAATCAAATGAGGCTTTTTGTGATCCTGAGGTTGGGATCGTTCAAACGAATGTCAGAGTCTATAATGAGAATAAATTAGTTTCAAAGGTTGTTTCGTTGGAGCGTCTTGGCGGTTTCAGAGTTAATCAATTGGCGCGGGATATTCTTGGGCTTGTTCCTCAGTTTGGGGGAACTGCTGGGGGAGTGCGTCGTAGTTTGCTTCAGTCAGTGGGAGGGTTTGATGAAAGCGTGCTGGCTGAGGACACTGACTTGACATTTCGAATTCGTTTTGCTGGATTTAAGGTGCGGTATCTCCTAGGTTTGGGATCCTTTGAAGAAGCAGTGGACGGCTGGAGAGGCTACTGGCGTCAGAGGAGCCGTTGGTCAAGGGGGCATATGCAGTGTGCTTTTAAACATGTAGGACCGCTTATGAAGAATAGGAACTTGACGCTGAGAGAAAAGCTGGATGGTTTCCTTCTTCTTAACATTTATTTTGTTCCTGTCCTCGTGGGTTTAGGTTGGTTGCTTGCAGCTTTATCTCTCATCTTTGGATATGGTTTGTGGGCTGGAAGGGCTGCTTTGATTGTTACATTAATATATCTCTTTGCAGGAAACGTTGCCCCTTTGTCTGAGATAATTGTTGGAGCGATTTTGGAGAGTCGTTTCCGGTTGTGTTTTTATGTTCCAGTGTTGTTAATAGCTTTTGTTCTTAATGTATTTATTTGTACTAAATCGTTATTTGATCTTCTCGTATCAAAGTTTTGTGGAAAAAAATTGAAGTGGGGTAAGACTGTTCACAAAGGAGAGTAGCTAATTTGTGTTTGTTTAGAATTTTTCTGTAGTTGTTTTCTGTAATTAGAATCTAGAAAATAGACATTGTTGTTCTAGAAGAGTTGGATGAATGTTATGAAGGGCAGATTCACAACATATTTATGCATTGTTCCAACAACCTAGCTTTCTCTAGAGGATGGCATATGTCAGCTATCGACGAGATTCTGTGGTTGCTCAAGGACGGCAAGTGGCATGACCTGAAAGAAGTCACAGAAAAGGTTGCACTGTCCAAAATTAAGACAGAAATAGCGGTTAGCTTCTTAAGGGAATACAATTTTATTCTGTTAAACGAAAAAACAAAAAAAGTTAGACTTCAACCTTCAACACTGGTATTCATTGAGGAAATTCAACGCCTCGAAAAGGAAGAGGCTCTAAGTCATTAGGCTTTTAAGATTGCGGTAAGCGTCGAGAAATTTGAACCCCTTTGAGGTGGTCCTAAAATAGTTCGGTTTGCTGCCCTTTTTCTTGGAGTGGGATGCTAAGAATTCCATGTCACGAAGAATTTGCAGGTAGACTTGTAATTGGCTATGACTCAGATTGCATCTATACATTATACGGGTCTTTTTTGTGTCCTCATTAGCCTCGCTTAAAATGTTAGCCATAATATCGATGTCACTTCTTTTTTGAAACAAAAGGGGGGAATTTGATTTCGCTCGAAGTTTACTCACCATCAAAGAAACTCCAAAAACAGTTTTACCTAAGGACAATGTTAACGTAAGATATATCTGTATATTTAAAACTTTTGCAAGTGACCTGTTGTAACACTTCAAATGTGAGCATTATGGTTTTTGTTTGTCTAATCAGGCTATTCTATGGGGTTGCAAAACGTAATTCCGCTGGATCTACAGTATATAGTAGACGCTGAGCAACGAATTTGTTGAAATCCGTAACATTTAGTCACTCGCAAATAGGCTTGCGCGCACATTTACCATTCAAGTGGGCCTCTATAATAGCTCAAAGCGGGGCATCCAACACATTTTTCATCCTGAAATGATGGGCAGTCTTTACACTGGACGCCACATGGGGTGATATCACCTTTCTCTTTTAAGACGTCTACTTTCAAAGGTAAGAAGGGGTAGTGATGGACTCTTCCTATGAGATAAAACTCGGATCTACGTATTCCTTCACCGCTCCTCAACGCGCACTTTTCCATGGATTCGCTTTCAAGAGTTGCTTGATCCTCGGCCATCACTAAGGCGATGAGGTTATATCCGCCCATAGTTGTGAAGAAGTTGATGACTCGGGGACATTTACTGTATCGATCAATGATCTTCCTCATGGTTTCTGCACTTTCAATTTCGAGCAGGATCAATGCTAGGCGCAGGTCTAGGGCATCCGTGTTTACGAGGGCTGAGATGTGAATAATATTTTTTTTAAGCAGTTTCTCAATCCTTTTCTTTGCGCCCAGACTTGTAAAGCCAATTGTTTCCCCTAGTTCCTTGTATGTTTTTCTTCCATCTGATCGGAGTTGCATGATTAGCTTCCAGTCAATCTTGTCCATTTTTAGTCATTGGTTATTTTACTAAACGAAAAGTTTATTAAATGTTTTGATTTGTAAACAAGACAATCCCCAATAATTTAATGAGTGATGAATATGGAGAAACAGATTGACGCCGAGAAAAGAATCGCGGAGTTCACTGAAAAGGAACAGAAGCTCAAAAGGAACATGATGCACATCAAACATAAGATTGCTGTAATCAGCGGAAAGGGAGGCGTGGGCAAAAGCACAGTAGCAGCAAATCTGGCAATAGCTTTTTCATTGCACGGTTACAAGGACCGTGTTGGAATTCTAGACATCGACATACATGGACCTTGTATACCAAAACTGCTTGGCGTGAAGGGAAAGAAATGTCAGGTTTCGCCTCTAGGCGCTTTACCCGTAATCGGTCCCATGGGAATCAAAGTGGTATCCATGGACTTCCTCGTAAAAAGTCAAGAAACTCCAGTTATCTGGCGTGGCCCACTAAAGATGCAAGTGATTAGGCAATTCCTGTCAGACTTCATGTGGGGTGAACTTGATTTTCTCTTCATCGACGCCCCTCCGGGCACTGGCGACGAGCCTCTAAGCGTCATGCAGCTCATCCCTGAGATGGACGGCACGATCATAGTTACCATACCCTCAGAGGTTTCTGGGGATGTAGTAAGAAAAGCAGTGAGTTTCTCCAGAAAAATGGGAATCCCCGTGATAGGCATAATAGAGAACATGAGTGGCTTCACCTGTCCAAACTGTGGTGTGAAAATCAACATCCTTGGGGCTGGAGGAGGAAAAAGACTAGCGGAAGACTTGAATGTCCCATTTCTAGGGCAAATCCCGATAGACCCCAAGATCTGCGAAGAAGCAGATAAGGGTGTACCCTTCGTAACGGGACATGTGGATTCACTAGCCGCCAAAGCCTTCAAAGAGATTGTGAAGAAGGTAGCGGACTTTTTGAATACGAAAAAACGGAGTGAAACTAGACGCAAAGAGAATCAGCATGAAATAGGAGGGAAATGATCAAATGAAAATATGTGTTTCAGCATTTTCAGGCAGTCTAGATGCTGATGTAGATTCAAGATTTGGTAGATGTCCATACTTTGTGATTGTGAATTCTGAGACTATGGAGTTTAACGCCATTTCGAATGCGTCTACCGGTGCAGCGCATGGAGCTGGAATTCAAGCTGCTCAGACAGTGGCAAACATGGGTGTCAAAGTGGTTATAACGGGTAACGTTGGACCCAACGCTTTTAGTGTCCTATCAGCTGCAGGAATAAAGATTGTAACAGGTGTTTCTGGTAGTGTTAGAGAGGCTGTTGAGAAATACAAGAAGGGGCAACTCCAAGAGATAGGCAATCCGACTGTTGGTGGACATTTCGGAATGGGAAGAGGACTTGGCAGAGGACGGTAGAACATTGTACATTAAATATTTAGGGTTGGAAGTTGAAAGAAGCTTGAGAGAATTCTGACGAATTTCAAAGAAAAAGGAGGTGGGAAGGAAGTGAATGTGAGAATTGTGGTTCCGGTCTCGGATGAGAAAGCTATCGATGCTCAGCTTTCGCAGCATTTCGGCAGGGCGCCTTTCTACGTCATCATTGATTTAGATGAGAAAGGTCATGTGATAGGCCAGGGGACAATATCTAACACGAGTGAACATTTTGGCGGTGCAGGTCTTCCACCTGACCGAATTCTACAATTGAAACCAAAAGCACTAATCACCTATGGGCTAGGTCCAAAAGCCTTAAGAGTCTTCCAAAATGCTGGGGTTGCTGTGTTAAGAACTGAAGTAAACACTGTCAGAGAGGTCGTTAGAGCATATAACAATAATGAGCTTCAAGAGCTAACACATGGCTGTCATCAGGCTCATCACCAATAGGAAAAGGTGTGCAGCGGACTTTTTCAGAGAGAGTAAAATTGTCTGAGAAGCTGACTAAAGAAAAGATAGAGCTTCTAAAGGAAGCTGGCTATTCAAGGAATGCCATCGAGCTTTACGGTAACAGAGTAAACGTTGGAATAATAGAAAATGCTGATGTGGCACTGGCTTACACAGGCCTATGTGGAGACACTACCAAGCTTTACTTGAAGATCAATGACCAGAACAAGATAGAAGATGCTAAATTCCAGTATTTGGGTTGTCCAGCTTCTGCCGTCTGCGGATCAATAGTAACTCAGATTGCAAAAGGCAAGACACTACAGGCGGCAAAGGAGATAACAGAGGAAGAAATTTTGAAGGAGCTGGGTGGTTTACCAGGCGATGAATGCCACTGCGCGGAACTCGTTGTAACAGCGTTGCGTAAGACCATTAAAAAGTACGAAAGTAACAAAAAGTGATGCTTGAAGATAGGAGGATGTTAACTTGATTATAACGGTTGCCAGCGGAAAAGGTGGCACAGGAAAAACGACTGTTGCAGTCAACATGGCACTTTCCCTAGAAAACGTGCAACTGCTTGACTGTGATGTTGAAGAACCGAACTCCCACATTTTACTACAACCTAGAATCCATGAAACAAAACCAGTATACACTAAATTCCCGGTAATCTCGGAGGAGCTGTGTGATTACTGCGGAAAATGCTCCAAGTTCTGTGCTTACAATGCCCTCTTTGTGGCGCCAAAAACCGTTATGGTCTTTCCCGAATTATGTCACAGCTGCGGCGGCTGTGCACTTGTCTGTCCCAAGAATGCAATAACCGAAAAGGAGAGGCAGATAGGTACCATCAAAAAGGGAGAAGCGAAGGGTGTTGAGCTAGTTTACGGGGAACTCAAAGTGGGAGAAGCCATGGCTGTCCCGCTCATAAGGGAAGTTAAGAAACAAATAAAAAACAACAAAACCGTGATAATAGATGCCCCACCTGGAACCGCCTGTTCTTTGGTTGCATCAGTTCACAACAGTGACTACTGTATCCTTGTGGCAGAGCCAACCCCCTTTGGTTTGCACGATCTAAAAATAACTGTTCAGGTCTTGAAAGAGCTTGGAGTTCCTATGGGTGTCATAATAAACCGTGCAGGACTCGGCGACAGAAAAGTCTATGAATATTGCAAAAAAGAGAAAGTTCCATTGTTACTGGAGATTCCATTCAGCAAACAAATCGCAGAACTCTATTCTCGTGGAATCCCCTTCGCAGTGGAGATGCCTGAGTGGAAAAAGAAGTTCCAGAAAATTCTGGATAATATATAGAGGTGAAGGGAATGGTTAAGCAAATTACAGTTTTAAGTGGAAAGGGAGGAACAGGAAAAACAAGTTTAGTTGGTTCCCTTGCAGCATTAACCAAAAAGACTGTGATGACTGACTGTGACGTAGATGCGCCCGATCTCCACCTGCTATTAAAACCTGAAATTCTGCAGACACAGGAATTTAAAGCCTCTAGGGTTGCTGTAATGGATGAAAAGAAGTGCATCCAATGCGGAAAATGCGAAGAGCATTGCCGATTCGGTGCTATAGAGAAACTGGTGATTGATCCCATTCTATGTGAGGGCTGCGGCGTATGTGCCTACGTATGCCCAGTAGAGGCAATAGAACTCAGAGAGAGGATTTCTGGGTACGCCTTCATCTCAAGAACCAAATATGGTCCCATGTCGCACGCCAGACTGAATCCCGGAGAAGAAAACTCGGGGAAACTTGTGAGCTTAGTGAGGCAGAACGCTAAAAAGATCGCTGAAACCGAAAACTGCGAGCTAATCATTAATGATGGACCACCGGGCATCGGTTGTCCTGTAATAGCGGCTGTGGGTGGAGTTGACCTTGGTCTCATAGTCGTAGAACCAAGCTTGTCAGGCATCCACGATATGAAAAGAGCCTTAGGTTTGCTCATTCACTTTAAGATACCTTCACTTGTCTGCGTGAACAAGTATGACATAAACGAAGAGAACACAGACAGAATAGTCGAGTTCTGCAGATCCAATAGCGTGGAGGTTGTTGGAAAAATACCTTTTGACACGCTCGTTACAGAAGCCATGGTTGCAGGAAAATCCATAGTAGACTATTCGCCAAAAAGCAGGGTCTCAGAAGCCATTGCAGAGCTGTGGAAACGAACTTTGGAAAATATCTAGTTGCAATTTGTTACAAATCATTGCTCGTAGACAGCGTGTTTGTCTAGCATCTATACTAACGCCTTAGCTTATAGCTTTCAGAATTTCTTGGAATAACTTCTTTACAGCAGCAATTCTAGCTTTGTTTGTTCATTGGAGAGAGAACGAGGCGTTCATTGTTCACATCAACCTCTGTGATTGTGTGATTCTTGAACTCCATAGACTTTCCTAGGACATCTTTGACAACCACTCTATTTTCAATCGATTTTGCATAAATCACATTTTCAAAAGCTACTTCTTTTTCTACGATTACCTTAAGTTCACACATTTCTACTCTACATTAAAATATCACTCGGTCATGCTTATATCTTGTTGGCACGCGCATCTAAGAAGCTTTTTTCCATATGCCACAATGCGAAGCCACTGGCAGGGAAGGTCTGCGGGCAAATCTAATGTTTAATCTGATCTTTTTCAATCCTCTTTAGATTTTCAATTCGATTTCGCAAGTCTTTTCTCTGCTCAAAAAGTTCAAGTAGTTCATTTAAATTGTCAGAGATCATTCCTAGAAGATGATTTGCTTCCTCTCCCTCTTCTTCTTTTTCGCGAAGCAATTTAGCTTTTTTAACGAGTTCGTTTAGAATACAGAGTATTTTTCCTTGCAGAATGGCTAAGGTTTTTACAGTCATGTGCAATTTCAAGTCGACAGAATCGTTTTTCGTTGACATTTAAACTCAACAATAACTATCCACTTCTCGTCTTAATTTAGTTTCGTGAGTGCGCACATGAAGAAACACTTGCTTTTCCTTCCCTAAGGTGCCAACAATATAGTTAAGTTTTGGTGTGAAATGGATAAAAACCACGAGCAAGAAATAGGTGGTGTTCCGTTAGATTGATTTCATAGATTAAAGTATACTAAGGACGTGAAAAATGATGGAGACGGCAATAAGGACAGTTAATCTTACGAAATATTATGGTAAGCTCTTAGCTGTTGACCACATAAACTTTGAGGTGAAAAAGGGTGAGATCTTCGGTTTTCTGGGTCCTAACGGGGCTGGAAAGACGACGACAACTCGAATGTTAACAGGCATATCCAAGCCCACTGAAGGAACCGCGGAAGTTATGGGTTACGACATTCAGAGGCAATCGGTGGAAGCTAAGGAACTGATGGGAATAGTGCCAGACATATCTAACGTTTATACAGATCTATCCGCTTGGGGTAACCTGATCTTCACTGGGAGGCTATATGATATACCAAAAGTTGAGAGGGAAAGGAGAGCCAGAGAGCTTTTACAGTTGTTTGGTTTATTTGACCGACGTCACGAAAGTGTGCAGGGCTTCTCAAGAGGAATGAAGAGGCGTCTCTGTATAGCAATGGCGCTCATGAATAAGTCATCCATCCTCTTCCTTGATGAGCCTACCTCCGGCCTTGACGTTCAAAGCGTCTTAACGATAAGAAATCTGGTTAGAAAGTTGAATGAGGATGGA
>Ga0307437_1002062_pt1 | contig 12723 bp, 12 predicted proteins | sample SalMarWE160390MG_FD_202146 | JGI IMG/M metagenome (GOLD analysis project Ga0307437, IMG submission 202146) | Salt marsh sediment microbial communities from the Plum Island Ecosystem LTER, Massachusetts, United States - WE1603-90 | ecosystem: Environmental > Aquatic > Marine > Intertidal zone >...
TATTATGTAGGTTCGTGAGAGACTTTTGGGTTTTTCAACTCCGATGATGTCCAAGGCATTCAACACAACGCTAGACAGAAACAGGATGCTGAAGGGGATACCTAGTCCAAACATTGTAGTTAAGCCTTGATCGCCCTGTAACATGTTGATTCTAAGCCCGTTAACGCCGTCGATAAGAACTAACTCTGTTGTTCCAGCCGTCTCAAGCATTGTGGTCTCGATGTTGCCTGTAACCACATACCATGGCAAGAAGAGACCAACAAAATAGACAGCTATGCCCACGATTCCCAGAATTACGCCAACCGCAGCCTTTGAACGCAATATCTTCATGATGTTTAGTTTTCCCTCTCTCTTCCGCTTCACAATCTTCCAGATCTTATAGGCTGCACGAATCCCTATGATCGCAGCAAACATATAGATAAAATAGAAGACAATCAAACTTGCAGTGAACCATGTTTGGTTTACTTGAAATTTGTCGCTTCCCCAAGACACCGGATTCAACCATTTTTCAGCGTTTTCATTTTGTCCTGGACCGCTTGGTCCAGCAGCGCCCATGTATGCGTCCGCTAGTTTCGCCCAGTTTCCCCATTTTCCTCCGAAATCTAGCCAATCTTGGGAGGACGGATGTTTTCCCGTGCCCTTTTCTCTCAGATAGACGATCTCCAAGTCTTCTGGTTTCAGTGTGTACGCGTTTCCTACTATGTCGCTTTCTGTGCCCAGTTTACCTTGGTAGGATCTGAAGTAGCTGGCATGGGAACCTAAAGCCACGTAGACTCTTGGGTGAGTTTCATCTACCTTTTCAACATCCTTCCAATCAGCCATTTCGCCTGCATGGTGCTGTGAATAAACTGCATACTGAGGTGTTTCAGTTGAATCCAAAACTATTTCGATCATCTCCCAGTCTCCCTGATGCTGGTTTAGGGTGCCGGGGTTGAAGGCGTAGAAGAACCAATACTGAACCACAATATATCCTGCTTCACTTGTTACGTGAGCGTAGATTTTGTCTCCGAAGCTTTCACGATTCTGTTTATAGTCTTCTGCTATCTCTTTGTAGCCGCCCAAAGTGTTGTTCAAGAAGTAATTTTCTGTTGTGTATTGAGCGATGGTTGCTACGTCTGGAAAACGTTCAATCAGTTCGTTTGAATCGTCTAATTTTTTCTCGTAGAGCTCAGAGTTTATTATGTGGTAGTTGGCGTCGGTGGGAAAGAATTTTTCTCCAGCTGCAAAATGAAGATATGGCTCATACTTTAGAGCCAACTGTTTCTCCTTTGAGTCCGGAATCCCATCATTGTCTACATCTTGTGCTGCAACACTGGCAATGGGAGAGGATAGCAGTAGCCCTACGATAAGGAGTACCGAGAAGAGCATGACGTATTTGCGCATAATTTTAACACCGCAACATAAATCCGTTTTAATCTTTTACAGGGCAATTGCCTATAAATTTTGGCACGCCCCCCTCTCCTAGCGTTAAATATGCTTTACAGCGATTTTGTACCCGCTCAATCATTTCAAGCTACCTTAAAAATTCTGCATTTAGGTCAGGTAGAGGCAGATTCGGCTTCTTGTCTATCGGATTTTGTAGTTTTTCTTATGCGCGGACTGAAATAAACGAGAACTGCAATAACCGTTAAACCAATCGATATCGGCAAGACCCATTCTGACCTAAAGAACCTGTTCAGCAGGAGTAACGCAACTACAAACCAAACAAGAATGGCTGCAACTGTTCTAACATGCAACTATGTAATCCCCGTTAATATCTGGATAATCATGCTTACGCTATATTCTTTCCCCAATTTCTAGCAATCAGTACACTTTTAACGGTTCGTACATATATTGTATGATGCCAAATACCGCACAATAGTGCGTGTGAACTAATAAGCAAAAGACTTATTCTAGGCGAACAGAAAATTTGGCAAAAAGGATTACAGAGAACTTAGCTGATGAGAATGACTGAAGAAAACCATGATAGAGCCGTGATTAGGGGTCTTAGAGGTGTTGCTGCTGCTACAACCAGAATTAGTTTCGTAGACCCCCTTGGAGCTCTTTATTATTCGGGCTATGATATTGATGATCTTGTTGATCGGTCATCATATGAAGAAGTAGTTTATCTTTTGTTAAACAACAAATTGCCTACCAAAACAGAACTAAATAACCTCAAGTCCGAACTTTTCTCCGAAATGAGACTACCTAAACAAGTTGTTCAACGAATAAAATCTGCTTCACCTGACTGTCATCCAATGGAAGTCTTACGCACCGAAATTTCTCATCTTGGAGAATTTGACCCTGAACCAGACGATACTTCTGATGCTGCAAACAAACGAAGAGCCATTCGGATAACAGCTAAGCTTCCTACAATAATTTCTTTTCTTTATAGGACACGCGAAAACAAAGATGCTGTTGCTCCTCTTAGAGAATATGGTTTCGCTGAAAACTTTCTGTACATGTTCCGGGGAAAGGTTGCAGATCCGGAAGAAAAGAATGCTATGGAACGGTATATGATACTCCATGCGGATCATGGGCTTAACGCTTCTACGTTTGCTGCTCGTGTGACAGCCGGCACTGGCTCAGACCTGTATTCTGCTGTAACATCTGCGATTGGAACCCTCAAAGGTCCATTCCATGGAGGAGCCAGCGAAAGAGTGATGAAAATGTGCTATGAAATAAACAGCCTCGACGAAGTGGAAGCTTACATACAGAGTATGCTGGATGACAAAAAGAAAATCATGGGATTCGGTCACAGAGTCTACAGAACCGAGGATCCGAGAACAAAGCACCTTAGAGAAATAGCTGAGAGACTGTCTCATCAGAGAGATACTTTGGTTATCTACAACAAATGCAAAAAGATTGAGACCACTGTCCACCAGAAGAAAGGAATTTTTCCCAACATGGATTTTTATGCAGCAATAGTCATGCATGCCTTGGGCGTTCCCAGCGAATTCTTCACCTCGTTCTTCGCCTCAAGCAGAGTAACAGGATGGGCTGCTCATGTGCTGGAACAGTACGAAGCTGCGGTTCTTATTCGCCCAACATCGAAATATATCGGCGAATATGGAAGAGAGTTTATTCCAATCGAAAAACGAAGCTAACTACGCAACAACCCTTCTTTCTACAATCCAACAGCCAGTTCCTTTACCTTTCTGAGGTTGCCAACATCGTTGCGTCTAGCGTCTTTAGGGGTTTCAAGTATCAAAGGCAGACCACCCAATCTGCTTTTTAGCACATTTCTGAATCCTTCTTCCTCAATCTTTCCCATGCCGATATGCTCGTGGCGATCTATGCGGGAGTTGAAGTCTCCCTTTGAGTCGTTCAGGTGAACAAGTTTAAGCTTCTCAAACCCAATTATCTCATCGATCTTCCTGACAGTCGCTTCCACTGAATCCCAAGTTCTAAGATCGTAGCCCGCCGCAAAGGCGTGACAAGTGTCAAAGCATACTCCAGCACGTTCAGGATTAGATAGTCGTTCGATTATGTGCTGAATGTCTTCAAGAGTGCTTCCCATGCTGTTTCTTGTTCCGGCTGTGTTCTCAAGCAGAAGCGTGACATCTCCGCCAGTAAGGTTGAAGGCTTGGTTGATACCGTTGATTAGCCTCGTGAAACCCGTTTGCATGCCTGCTCCAAGGTGGCTGCCAAGATGAGTTACCAAATAAGGAATCTCTAGTTGCCTACACCTTTCCAGCTCTGACGTGAGAGTCTTCACGGACTTTTCGTAGACTTCATCTCTGGGAGACGCCAAATTCGGAAGGTAAGGCATATGAGCAAAAACAGGTTTCACGTCATGGCTCTTCACCTTATCGGAGAAGGCTTTAGCAGTCTCTGAGGTGAGTTTTGTTGACTTCCATTGTCGGGGGTTCCTCGTGAAAATCTGGAAGGTGTTGCATCTCAACTCGACGGCTCTGTCCACTGCTCTATCGATAGAACCATAAATTGAGACGTGAAACCCGACCCTCAATCAGATCAACCCAACAACAACTACATAGTGACATTAAGTAAAAACATTTATTCTCGAAACTTTTGTACAGCCAAACCAAGCTGGTGTTGCGGGCGATGCCTCATTTTGTCGTGGATTCGTTTTCTATCCCAGAATCTACAAAGCAGCCATTCAATCTTGTTCATCAATCATTTGAAGACTGTGAATAGTTTCTTTCTGAATATTACGACAAACAAAGTGGTTACCAAGAATAGTGGTAGGATTATCCATGACGGAAACTCTGGAATCATATCATCTATGCCCCCAAAAAACGAGTCCTCTAAATCCGCATCGTTTGAGTAACCTACTCTTTCCCAATATCCCAGATATTCTTCGTTGTCCGATAGCTCAATTGCGGTTATCCATTTTATCCACTTGTATCCCCATTTGCTCTCTGCCACAAGCTGGAATGGGTAGCCTCTTTCTGGTGGAAGGGTTACGTTGTTCATTTTGTGGGCTATCATTAGGTTGTTGTCGATTATGTAGTCTAGTGGCATTGATGTTGAGTAGCCGTCGTAAGCATAGAATATTACTGTGGTCGCTTCCGGGTCAACTTCAGCCTCTTCGATTAGGTCTTTAATCATAACGCCTTCCCAAAGTATGGTTACGCTCCACCCCTCTACGCAGTATAATGTGACAACTTTTTTGAAGGTTTGATGGTTGCTGATTACGTCGTCATAGGTGTATTCCAGTTCATTATTTACGAGACCCGTAATGGTTAGCCTGTACGTTTCGTTATCGATATATTGGGGTCCTCTAATCGAGTTTTCTCTAAAAGCGTCAATTGATGAAAGGTCCTTTCCCTCGTATTCTTCAATCTCCACTTCCGAGATCAGTTGGTACGTTTTGTGTTGCATATAACGTCTCTACTGGGGCGTTAACAGCAACGGATAAAACTAATCCGAAAAGCAATAAACCTAGAACTAGGCGTTGTTTAGTGTACATTTTCATCAACCCAATAATATGACATATGTCATACTTTATAAACGTATCAGAAAACTACCTGCACAACATGAATAATCTCCATTATCCACTCGCCCTTCTTTAATTCCTGAATAACACTTTTGATTTAATTCTTAATGAGATTAATGGTAAGTGCGCATTCTGGTTCTTCAACAACATGCCAAAGTTCTGCGTGCAAACAAGACAACTTAAAATCAAAAACTTTTTCTATTATCGTTTATATTCTAAACTCAACTAAAATTGTTAAGGGTGAATCTGATGAGTGAAACAGTAGAGGATCGAGTGAAAAAAGCTCTTGAACAAGTTAGACCACAATTGCAGGCTGACGGCGGAGACATAGAATACGTGGGATTCGATAACGGCATCGTGAAAGTGAAACTGAAAGGCGCATGCAACGGATGCCCAATGTCAACTATGACCCTACAATGGGGAGTAGAAAACTTCCTCAAAAAACACATACCTGAAGTAACCAAAGTAGAGGCAGTCCAGTAGCCAACCCACCAAGAAACTTTGAATCTGCCATCCAAGGCATCTCATTTTTTATGCGTATCAGATCGTGTGTACATGTGAAAAAAAGGCTGGTTAGCGATTCTGGATTCTTGTTTTTGAATTTGCAATAGCAGCAAGAACTAAAATATGTTCCCCGTATAGTTCTTACTATTTAGAGGTTGAAGCATGAAAGTCAAAATCAACAATACCCTCTTAGAACTGACGCAGGGAGACATAACAGACCAAACCACAGATGCCATAGTTAACGCTGCAAACGCTGCTTTACAACTCGGCGGCGGGGTCGCAGGAGCCATCAGAAGAAAGGGCGGACCAAAAATTCAGGAAGAGTGCAACAGGATAGGCGGCACCCATGTGGGCGGAGCAGTAATAACAACTGGAGGAAACCTAGCGGCTAAATACGTGATTCATGCTGTGGGTCCGAGGCATGGGGAAGAACATGAGGATGCAAAGTTGAAAGACGCAACCTTAAACTCCCTAATCTTAGCTGACCAAAACCATTTGAAGAACATAGCCTTCCCTGCCATAAGCACAGGAATCTTCGGTTTCCCAAAAGACCGGTGCGCCACCATAATGCTCTCAACCACAATAGCGTATCTTGAAGGTCCAACAAAACTGGAGAAGGTAGTTTATTGCCTTTACGACCAGAAAACCTTCGAAATCTTCAAACGCACTCTTAAATCTCTGACTCAGAGCCGCTAAAGCTTGAAGTAACAATTGGATGTAGAGTACTCGCTTAACTCTGGTTTTTAAAGCCAAGTAACTATTTTTGCTCTTTGTCCTTCAGGTTGAGAGTGGCTTTTGCTTCATCGTTTATGTATTGGATGGTGAATCCTCTCTTCTTCAAAAGTCTGATTGCCCTATAATTGTTAGGTAACGTTAAGGCGTAAACCGTTTCAAGCCCTCTATCTTTGCAGATTTCAATCATATGATCAACCATCTTGGACCCCAAACCTAATCCCTGCCAAGGATCTGCAACTATAAATGCGATCTCACCATTCTTTCCATCCGCTTCAATTATTAGCCTCACAACACCCAAGATTTTGCGTCGCCCTTCTTCCTCCAGTTCTGCCACGATGCCTATCTCTCTGTCGTAGTCAATGTCACAGTATCGGGCTCTCATCTCATGGGGCGTGTCCTTTATTATATGGAAAAACCTGTAGCGCACCGATTCTTCTGAAAAGTTTTGGAACATCTCAAGCCACAAAGGTTCGTCTTCAGGCCTTATGGGTCTCAAAAGAACGGTTCTGCCGTCTCGCATCCTTACCAACGTTTCATACTTTTTTGGGTCAAAATTTCCTTCGTTTAACATCACAATCCAGACCCCCTTTTTTGGCTAGTGGCTTCATAAACAAATACAAAATGAACCCCGTAATTAACTTTCACATATTGCCCACTAGATTCTTTACAAACAGAAAATAGAGGATTAAACGGGAAAAGAAGAACATCAAAGGCTTAGAAGCGAATGAAAAACTTAAATACTGCCTTAAAGAAAAAAGACGCTGCGAAGGGGTGTATTATGAGAAATCCTGAATTATCTGTAGCTCCAATGCACAGAATATGCAAGAAAGCGGGAGCGAGCAGAGTAAGCGAGGCAGCTGCGAAAGCGCTGGCAGAGGAACTGGACGAAATCGGCATCAAAATAGCTAAAGAAGCTATCGACTATGCCATGCACGCTGGAAGAAAAACCGTTAAATCAGAAGACATCGAGATAGCAGCAAGAAAAGTCTTGGCAAAATAAACAAGCTCAACTCCCTTTTTTCCAAAAGAGGCACAACAGCAGCCTCTTATCGTTTAGTGAAAAACTTTATGTTTCTAATTTCAAAGCATTTTTGTTCATTCAATTATCTCTTTTGGAACCTACAGAATTTAGAAACCTAACGTTTATTTAACTAACCAAAGAATCTTAAATGAAGCGTTAGTAATCTTATTTTAGAAAAATGGAATTTTCAGTGTTATCTATGAAATTTTAGCTTACTGCAGAGAAATCTTTATATCTCAAGGCATTTTCTAGTGTTCCGAAACAAAATAAGGAGAAATGATTAAGATTGTCTTCTGGATTAGCTGGAACGCCCGTTCTCATACTCCGTGAAGGAGCATCCCGGTCAAGAGGGCAAGAAGCCCAGCACGCCAACATCATGGCTGCACAAATAGTGGCTGAGTCAGTAAAAAGCGCCCTTGGACCAAAAGGAATGGATAAAATGCTGGTAGACAGTTTTGGAGATATAACTATAACCAGCGACGGACGCACAGTTTTAGACGAAATGGACATTCAACATCCGGCTGCCAAAATGATGGTGGAGGTTGCCAAAACCCAAGACGACGAAGTGGGAGACGGCACAACAACTTCTGTGATTATAGCCGGAGAACTGCTTGCAAAAGCTGAAACTCTCATAGAAAAAAATGTTCACCCAACAGTCATCATCGACGGATACAGAAAAGCCGCTGACAAAGCTCTCGAAACTCTAGAGAAAATCGCAATAAAAATCAGTCCCACCGACAAAAAAACCATAAAGAAAGCTGCCATGACATCCATGGCTAGCAAACTAGTGGCAGGAAGCAAGGAATATCTAGGGGAGATTGCTACTTCAGCAGTTTTACAGGTTGCCGTAAAGTCTGGAGACGGATACAAAGTAGATATTGACAACGTCAAGGTGGAGAAGAAACCTGGCGAGTCCCTTACCGATACAAAACTCATAAACGGCATAGTTCTTGACAAAGAAGCCGTTCACTCTGGAATGCCGAAAAGGGTGGAGAACGCCAAAATTGCTTTGATAGATACTGCCCTTGAAATAGAGAAAACCGAGTTTGACGCCAAAATAAACATAGAAAGCCCAGAGCAGATGGATGCTTTCCTCAAACAAGAAGAGAACATGATAAAAGATATGGTGGAGAAACTTGTTGCTAAAGGCGCCACTGTCATTCTCTGCCAGAAAGGCATCGACGACTTGGCTCAACACTTCCTCTCTAGAAAAGGTATCCTAGCGGTTCGCCGAGTGAAAAAATCGGACATGGAAGCATTAGCTAAGGCAACAGGAGGACAAGTTGTTACAAACCTAAATGATCTAAGCAAGAATGACCTTGGCTACGCTCAACTTGTAGAAGAACGGAAAATCGGCGATGACAAGATGACTTTCATAGAAGGATGCAAAAATCCGCTGGCTGTCACGATCCTCATACGCGGAGGAACTGAGAGAATAGTTGACGAAGCAGACCGTTCGTTGCATGATGCTCTCTGCGTTGTAAGAGATATCGTTGAAGAACCCAAAATCCTAGCTGGAGGCGGTGCACCTGAAATGGAAGTCGCCAAGGTACTCAAAGAGTATGCTGAATCGCTTCCTGGAAGAGAACAACTTGCGGTTATGCAGTTCGCTGAGGCTCTTGAAGTAATACCAACCACGTTAGCTGAGAACGCTGGACTTGACCCGATTGACATTATATCTGAACTACGAGCAAACCATGAGAAGGGAAAAGTATGGGCAGGAGTTGACGTTAACATAGGCAAAGTTGGGGACATGGAAAAAGCTGGCGTCTTCGAACCTATAGTAGTTAAAAAACAAATCATCAAATCCTGTTCCGAAGCCGCGTGTTTGATCCTAAAGATCGACGATGTAATAGCTTCCGGAAAAATGAAGGCTCCCCCCATGCCACCAGGCGGTGGTGGTGGAATGGGCGGAATGGGTGGAATGGGAATGCCCCCAGGCGCAGGAGCGTTCTAGAGAAACGAAAGAAGAAAATGAAGTTTTTATCGGGCCTGCCAAACTGACCCGTTTTGAGAGGGCTCGGATAGTGGGAGCTAGAGCTCTGCAGATTGCCATGGGTGCGCCCATCATTATTGAGGTTCCAGAAGCTCGTGTTGGTCCTATAGACATCGCACTTTTGGAGCTAGATACGGGGATACTTCCTCTCACTATACGAAGAACGCTACCAAACGGAACATACCAAGATATACCCCTCAAATGGCTACTACAAGGGTAAAATTTGCTAGTATAGGGCTATTTTTTTAAACCCTATTTCCTTTTTTTGAAAACTTTAAGATCGTCCACATCGCAAACGTATTCGAATCCAGTATCAACTAATTTGCAGACTTCTTTTGCTGTTTTTGATGTTTAAATGAGGGTTGCAATGCGTGCGCTTGAGTTCTATGTGACTATTTCTGCTTCTGCGCTCAGGAGGTCTGTCTTCGTGATCGTTACCTTTATGTGGTCTCCAGGCTTTGTGTCGTCAATTAAAATTAAGAAACCTTTGATTCGGGCTATGCCTGCCCCTTGTGGGGTTGTTCCTGTTATATCCACTTCGTATTCATCTCCTATCTCAACGGGGCATTTCTTAACGTATCTGCCACGTCTATTCTTGGCATTTCTCTGGCTTCTTTTCATGGACTTATCAGCCATCTTCCTCTTTCTGCATATGCGATAATTATTAGCGCCCCTTAAGGTTTAAGTGTTCTGAATTTTGTGCCGCGTTCTTTTGTAGCACGCACGCCTTTTCGGCTAGGTGTGAAAGTGGTTTATCAACAAGAAAGAACTGATTTCTGGTTCTATTAGGAGCCTAATAATACTTCATTGTTGAAAACAGTACTTTTTCTGAAAAACTGTACCCAGCTTACTAAAAAGTCGCTTTTTTAGACGGTGTTGTGTTTAGAAGGGAGTTAAATTATAAAAAATTAGCACTAATCTATTTTGTTTTCTGGTCTATTCACCATTCCTCGTCTTCATCCTCTTTATCATCCTCTTTATCTTCTTCCCAGTCTTCTTCCTCAATCAAACTTTTTCACCTCACATTCTTTGTGCCTCTGTATTGACATCTTTGAGAATTTTCATAAGAGATTCAAATAAGGATTACGCATAAAACAAAAAACAGAGAAAACCACACTTTCAAAAATTTAAACAGAAAACAAGCCAAACTAGAAAAAAACTACCCCTGCCCAAGCTTACTCTTTGCTTCTTCCAAAGTTTTTTCTATCCTCTTCCAGTGCGCTCCCCGCCAATACACTTTACCGCATCCCGGGCACTTCCAGAAATCATTATAGTAAACGGACGTTGCTTCAGGAATCTGATCAGCCACCACCTCTTTAGAGACAGCCTTAATCATTTCATTGCATTTGGGACAACGAGAAGCGCTCAAGTCGATTTCCAGCTTGAAACCGAATCGCCTAGCTAAGTCAGCAAGTTTTTCAGCTTCATCTGTTGCCTCAACCAAAACCGCTTCCGTTCCCCGGGTCACAGCTTGCTGATACAGTTTAAGGTCGCGGGTAAGCAGAACCCGTTTCTCAGATTTCGCCATTTCAACAAGCTCTTCATCATCAGCAGACCGGAAATAATTGACATCCTGCCCCAGCATACGAAGCCAACGGGTTAATTTGCCAAGCATTCCATCAGTTATGAACCTCAAAACCAACAACCAAAGACTACTAGCAACGATATACAATTTAACAGTGACCATAAACTCAATGAGAGCCACAGAGAATTCATTAGAGTATCCACTAAGTATCCGCTGATAGTCAAGTTGTTGTGTGACAGAATTACAGCCGGATACAATATGACAAAATTTTGATAGTTGATGCTTGTTGCAAGTTAAATTTAAATAGATATAACGGTGTTATGTTCCTGAGTGTCGCAACATGAAAGTTTACATGGACTACGCCGCAACCACACCCGTTGACCCCAGAGTTCTCAAAACCATGAAGCCCTACTTCAGCGAAAAATATGGAAACAGCGTCTCCCTACACAAACAGGGCAGAGAAGCAAAAGAGGCACTAGAACAATGCAGAAAAACAATCGCAGCAATTATGAACGCCGAACCTAACGAACTCATATTCATGGGTAGCGCCACCGAATCCACCAACATGGCACTGAAGGGAATAGCCTTCGCCAACAGAAAAAAGGGAAAACACATAGTGGTATCCTCGATAGAGCATCACTGTGTCCTCGAACCTGCCCGATGGTTGGAAAAACAAGGATTCGAAATCACTCGTCTCCCAGTAGACAATTTTGGATTCATCGATTTAACCCAGTTAGAAAACGCGATAAGAAAAGATACAATCTTAGTCTCGATAATGCACGCCAACAACGAGATAGGCACCATAGAAGACATCGAAAAAATAGGAAAAATATGCAAAGAAAAAGGCGTATACTTTCACTCCGACGCTGCCCAAAGTTTCGGCAAGATTCCCATTGACATAAAGAAAATGAACATAGATTTGTTATCCATCAGCTCCCACAAGATGTACGGCCCCAAAGGAGTGGGCGGACTCTACATAAAGAAAGGAACAAAAATTGAGCCACTTCTGCACGGAGGAGGACACGAATTCAGAAAGAGATCGTCAACAGTAAACGTTGCCGGAATTGTTGGCTTCGCCGAAGCAACCAGAATCCAAAAAAAGGAAATGGTTTCTGACGCCAAAAAACAGACTATCCTCAGAGACAAGCTGATAAATGGACTTTTGAACATAGACGATACACATCTAACTGGGCACTTAACAAAAAGGCTGCCCAACAACGCCAGTTTCTGGTTCGCTTACATCGAAGGAGAATCCCTGCTCATGCAACTAGACATGAACAGTGTATCCGCTTCCACAGGTTCAGCGTGCTCTTCTGAGAGCCTAGAAGCAAGCCACGTCTTGCTCGCCATCGGATTGAAACCCCAAGAAGCTCACGGATCCCTAAGGCTATCTTTAGGAAAATACACTACAAACGAAGACGTGAATTACGTTCTGGAAGTAGTGCCAAAATCGGTTGAACGGTTAAGGAAGATTTCACCCTTCAAGAAAGGATGGAAACAGTAAACATACCCAAAATTTCTGAGAAGCTATGAAAGCAGCTCCAGTTGACAACCATTAACCTTAAAGACTGAAAAAACGTTTTAGTGCTAACAAAGGGCGATGCAAATAATGACGCTTGATTTCTCTGAGATTCTTGTAACCGGAGGCGCAGGATTCATAGGCAGCCACATCGTGGACTGGCTGCTCGATGAAGGATTCAAAGTTAGAGTTCTTGACAATCTCTCTACAGGAGAAAAAAAGAATCTAGCTCAACACCAAAACAATAAATCATTCCAGTTCATAGAAGGCGATATCCGAAACTTCGATCTGGTAAAGAATACAGTTAAAGGCGTCGACGCTGTTTTTCACGAAGCAGCATTAGTAAGCGTCACCCGTTCCGTGGAAGACCCTATTCTTTCAAACGAAGTGAACATCACAGGAACAGTGAACCTGCTTAAAGCCTGCGTAGACGCGCACGTAAAACGGTTTGTTTATGCTTCCTCTTGTGCTGTATACGGAGACA
>Ga0307437_1002072_pt1 | contig 12684 bp, 8 predicted proteins | sample SalMarWE160390MG_FD_202146 | JGI IMG/M metagenome (GOLD analysis project Ga0307437, IMG submission 202146) | Salt marsh sediment microbial communities from the Plum Island Ecosystem LTER, Massachusetts, United States - WE1603-90 | ecosystem: Environmental > Aquatic > Marine > Intertidal zone >...
GTCTCGCAGCCGAAGTAATACTGCCGTCGCCCCCGAAGACAACAGCGAAGTCGGCCTCCTGCAAAATATCGACCGTACAATCCTCGATGCCGCAGCTGGCAAGGACCTCGGCCTTGCCCTTTGCAAAGTCGAGAAATTCCGCGATTATCTCGGCCACGTGTCCCTTTGTCGCGTCGCCGAATATCACTAATTTGGGCAGGTTACTATCTCCCATTTTATTTCGTACCTCGTTTCAGGCCTTGCCAAGCAAGCTTTTCGCCCGCAGCAGTTCTTTTACCGTCTGAACTATTTTATCGGCATTTATACCGGCCTGCATAAGCTGTAGCGGCCGCGTGTCATGTTTTATAAACTGCCTCGGTGCGCCAAGCACCACTATCGGTTTCGTCATAGGCTTATCGAAAGTAGCTGCAGCTAATTCGAGCACGGCTGAGCCGAATCCGCAGGCGCTCGTGTGGTCTTCCACCGTTATGATACCTTTGCCTTTGCCAGGTAACTGGATAATTTTTTCATCAATCGGGGCGGCAAACCGGGCATTGATTACATCGACCGCAATCCCGTCGCCGGCCAGCAGCTCGACCGCTCCCAGCGCTTCTGCTAAAACGCTGCCGTAACTGACAATCGCAATCGCGGATTCTTTCTCCTTTTTGACGACCACGCTTTTGCCTAATTTGAACGGCTTGGCACAGGCGGCTCCGAAAGACTTCTGTGTCGGCACAAAGTCTTTCGGATATCGGATAACCACCGGCTTACCTTCGCTCAGTGCAAATTCCAGGGCAAGTTTCATTTCGGTCTCATCCGCAGGCGCCGTCAAGACCATATTGGGCATCATCCGAAAATAACCAATATCAAACAAACCGTGGTGCGTTGGCCCGTCAGAGCCGACAAAGCCGGCCCTGTCGACACAAAATATCACAGGCAGGTTCTGTAACGCCACTTCCTGGAATATCTGGTCGAAGCTCCTCTGCAAAAAAGTCGAATAAATACAGACGACCGGCTTTAGGCCGCTCCTTGCCAGCCCCGCTGCAATATCTACCGCCGCGCTTTCAGCAATACCAACGTCGTAGAACCTGTCCTCGAATCTCCTGCGAAATTCCACCAGCCCAGTGCCGTCACGCATAGCCGAAGTGATCGCGATTATTTTGTCGTCCTTTTCGGCCAATTCGGTCAGGTGCTTGCCAAATACATTAGTATATGTAGGCCTGCCGGTTTTCGGGGCGGTCTCAACCTCGACACATTCCCTGTTTTTATGGTTGTTGATCTTGAATGGGCCGGTCGAGTGGAATCTGCTGGGCTGGGAGCCGGCGGGCTGGAAGCCTTTGCCTTTCTTTGTGTAAACGTGCAGAATGGAAGGGTGCTCTAAGTCGGCCAGCGCATTGAACAACTGTACAAGTGCGCCGATGTCGTGGCCGTCAACGGGGCCGAAGTATGGGATATTCATGCTTTCAAACATCTGGCTGGCGGGCAGGACCATTCGAATACCTTTTTTAATCCTTTCGACCGCCTCGTCAACGCTTTTGCCGATGACCGGCATATGCTCAAGGATATTATGAGTGGTCTTGCGCAAGTCTTCGTATGTCTGGCTCAGCCGAACTTTGGAAAAGTATTTTGCAACCGCCCCCTGCGTCGGGTCGATGGCCATCGAGTTATCATTGAGCACGATGAGTAATTGTCTTTTGACCAGCCCGAGATTGTTGAGCGCCTCGAAGGAAACACCGTTGACGATACTGGCATCGCCGACCAGCGCAACGATTTTACTGTTTTCCTTTTGCTGGGTATGCCCCAAAGCCATACCGATTGCGGTTGCGATAGCGGTGCCGGCATGGCCGACGGTGAACTGGTCATATTCGCTTTCTTCCGGGTTGGGAAAGCCGCTTATGCCGTCGGCTTTGCGGAGCAGCTTAAACTTGTCTTTCCTGCCGGTGATGATTTTATGCGTATAGCATTGGTGGCCGACGTCCCAGAGCAGTTTGTCCTTTTTGAAATCGAAGGCGTAGTGCAGCGCCAGCGTCAGTTCCACGACGCCGAGGTTGCTGGCCAGATGTCCACCGGTCTGCGCGACAGAGCTGAGAATAAACCGGCGTATTTCATCGGCAAGGGCGTTCAATTGCTGTACGGGCAGCTTTTTGAGGTCCGCAGGGCTATTGATTTGCTCCAATAATTCGGCCATTAGTGGTTCTTTCGACTATTTATTACGAGAATTACCAATCAAAAGTGCAAATAATTCCCTCTGGGGAGGGAAAGTATTTTTACTGCTTATATCCTAACAGCTTATCTCAAAAAAATCACTTTTTATATGCCTTTTTTGGCCACTAAGGCACAAAGGCGCACATTCGTCCAATTAAGTGAATGGACGTTTGTCAGTCAGTGGCTCAGACAGAAAACAGAATTATTGCGTTATAATATGAATCCCTACAAGAGATTAGCGTAAAAAGGCAAATTTTTTTAAACTTCCTTGACTTTTTTGACCGAATTGTTATCATGTATGATAACAGGTGAGATGAGATACCAGAAAGGGTGGTTAGGTATGAGTGATAAAAATGAGAGCTTCGGGAGCTATCTAAAAAAGCTGCGACTTGAGTCAGGATTCGGCTTGAGGCGGTTCGCCAATTTAATTGAGATTAAGGCCTCTAATTTGTGTGACATTGAGCACGGTCGACGCCGAATGCCGAAGGAACGCCTGGAGGCCACAGCTGATGTCCTTGGTCTGGAGAAAGGTACTTCAGATTGGGAACACTTTTTTGAACTGGCCCGCACAAGAGGAGAACTGCCGGCGGACGTACAACAGATGGCAGAGCGGCGGTTCATGCCGGCTTTGTTGCGTACCATAGATAATGTTAAATTATCCGATGATGATGTAAAACAACTAATTGAAGAGATCCAGGGAAGGAAGATTATAGGCGATGGATCCAGTTAGCCACCTTCGTACTTATACTCTCACAGAACTAGAACAAATTGCTGCTAACCAGCTGAAATCTCTCGGTGATAATTTCACTATTCCGGTTGATATAGAAGATATTGTAGAACAGTGTGGTATTGATCTGGATATCAAAAGAGGCTCAGCTGATCGTGGCATAATGGGTCAGATCGGTACTAATTTAGATACGGGTAAATTTATAATAAAAATCGACGAGAAACTATTCGAGGCAAGACACAATCAGCGAATATGTAGAATGACGATTGCCGAAGAATTTGCTCATTTCTTACTTCACAGAAAAACCATTGAGAATGTAAAAACTTATGAAGACGTTATAACCCTCAAAAATCATCCTCACTGGCACAAATATGAAAGAAACGCAAAATGGTTGGCCGCTGCTTTATTAATGCCTGCGGGACATGTATTGAACGATAGCCGTGAATTATACAAACAGCTTGTTTCTTCGGTTGGTTTTGATAATCCAATAGCAGTAAAGAAATATATTAGAAATTTACTTGCAGATAAGTATGATGTTTCAGTTTCTGCTATGAAATATCGCCTCGAGAATTGGCCGATAAATGTAATGGATAAAATCGACCAAGCCATGCGGGATAAATTAGACTTTTTAGAATAAACAGCCATTATCTAAATTGCTGTCGTTTCAAGTATAAAGCTACAATTGAATGATTCCGTTGATTATGCGGATGGGATAGAGAGAATGAGTAAATGCGTTGATGCGAGATACGCTTCTGTCTTTGCGAGCAAATATTTACGTGCCTATAAGCTACTCCCGACAACCGGCAACCGACAACTGTCCTATTATCCTTAATCATTTGATACCGTTTCACCGTGCAGCCGCTCGTTAGGCACAGACTATTCTATATTCTGCTCTGATCTCACCAAAAACACTATCGCTGCAGCGGCCATATGTAGAACATATGACACAATATGTTCTGGAACAGTAGTTGGAGTCGCTCCTTGGCCGTGACCACTTAGTTTGTTTCGACCTGTGGGCACTCCTCCCTCAAGCAAACTTCTTAACGCTGACATATTCTGCTGCCAGAATGTTGGAATTAAACCGTTTTGATAACAAATTTCTATTAATCTTTTACTTGTGTCCTTGGGATCGTAAGACTAACTTCGTTTATCGCAAATAGCCTTCATAGTGCTTTCAAAAGACTTCAAGGCATCATTAAGAGCTTCCTTGTGTTTTCCCTGACGATAATGCTCATAGGCACTCAGGAACTCCTGCTGAGCTCCATCATAATCCTTTCCGCTTAAAAGTCTCAACGCAGGCTTAACAGCTTCGTTGTGTAAGAGTTGAGAATCCACTCTCATTATCTCGCCATCCTCATATTGATAGCCTATTCCATGCTCTTTGAATCTTGAATTTAATTCTGAAATTGAATTGTCTGCAATCTCTGTATATCTGTGGAAGCCTCGATATTCAAATTTTCTTGTCAACCTATCTATAACGCGAAAGGACAACTCAATAACATCTAAAGTTTTTTCAGCATCTTCTTCTTGAAGGAAAAACTCAAATAGTTCTCGGATGTAACTTCTACTACCATAGCGATCTCCATATTCTCTATCCGTGAGCCGAAACACACCGTATTCGCGGCATAACGTTTCAACTATGAATTTATACCCGCGTTTTACGCCTTTATTTTCGTCATAGTATTCGTTTTCATTGCCTATCGAATCTCGCCAAATATGAACGATCTGTACTCGCAGTCGATTTGGGATTGAATCATACGTATAGACATCTGGGACTTCCCCACGAAGTCGTTTTTGTCGCTTCGAAAAAAGATCAAATATCGTCATGGTAATTTATTGTCCATAAGTATTGTTTATATAGTTTTCGAATAACATCCGAACGCCCCGGCTGTTCAAAATGAACCTGCCGGATTCTATCATCTGGTGCGTCTCACTGATATCTGCGTTCTTTAAGCCCCCAATCTATCAATCCTGATAATCCCTGTCCACCATAAAAAATACGTCGCTCGTGAACAGAAAATTTCATATTTAGCGTCCTGACTGATTATGAAACCTTTTTTGTTGCTTTACCCCTGCGACAAACGGCACAAAATACCCAAACAATAAACAGGGGAATTATCAACGGCAGCAGGAATGGAAGAGCAACAGCGATAAGTATGAGACCAACCAAAACTAAACAACCCACAATTACGAGCCCAACACCTGCGAAAACAAAAGCTAAAAGTATCGCAACACAAAACAGTATTACCGCCGCCAATATTGTACCCCACAAGCCAATCGCAGTTCCAAGAGGCCCTGTAATCTCCCGGCCGTTTATGCTTACTGATACGTTTGTAGTCAGCCCGAATAACGACCACGCGAGGAATACAATCATTAATATTGCTAAAATTAAGGCTAATTTCTTTGCCATCTTCAGCCCCTTGTCCGCTTGTCCCCGTAAAAACGGGGATCCAGCAAATTAACCAATCACTAATTAACAAATTAACTAATTCGCTAAACGCTGTACGCTCTACGCTGTCTTTGTTTACATCCCCCAATTTACCCCAAACACCCCCATCCGTCAACGCCTAAAATCCATCTTAATCAGTGAAATCTGCGGTTAAATAAAGCACTTTTTTTGTTGTCTTTTGTGCATTTTATGCCTTTTCGTGACTATCTTCTCTAAAAGGAAAAACCTCTTTTCTGGCTTCACCAACGCTGACAACGTCAGCAACTTATACAAACTCCGCAAACCGAACGCACAAGCTCGCTTGGAGTACGGCTGCGAGTTTGTATAAACAAGGCCGTCCACACCACGGCCGGTGAAGCCAACCTCTCTGTGCCCTCTGAGTGCTCTGTGGCTATTTTCTTCGTGCCTTCGTGGTTAAATTTAATAAACTCCGCGTCCTCCGCGGTGAATTCTTTTTACTTATTTTTTTGTTCCTTTTGTGCATTTTGAGCTTTTTCGTGGCAAATATATATCTGTTAATTCGTGTCCATTCGTGGCTATTTTCCTTTGTGTCTTTTGTGCCTTTTCGTGGCAATAAATCAGCGTCAATCTGTGAAATCTGTGGCTAATTTTTTTCTAAAAAAAGTTCGATTTTCATTGAACATTTCGGACAAGTTAGGTATAATACAAACCGCAATTGAGAATTTAGAATGTAAAATTGGGAAGTTAAAAGTAAGGAGTCAGCAGTCTGTAGCCAGGAGCCAATTACCAATAACCAGTAACCAGTTACCATTAACCAATAACCAGTTACCATTAACCATGCGGAGTTCCGCACGTCGTAAGCTGCAGCGCAGCAAGGTCTTAGGGCCAGCAAGCCTAAGTTTTGAACATTTAAATTTAGGTAATTTGGATTTGTTTAGAATTTAGGATTTAGAATTTAGGATTTCAAACTACCGGATAACTCCTTACTCAATATGATGTTAACACCAACACAACTATGCACTTATGCCTTATGCTCTTGTGCCTTATGCCTTCCTCTCTTTACACTTGTAGAGAGCGCTTTACAAAATCACCTTTTTATGCAAAACGAACCCAATTTCCGAAAAAGTCAAATGAACGTAAGATGTTATATTACAATGGATTATGAAAAAAGGACACTTGGTGAACGCGGGGAAAACAAACCCAAAACGAACCCAATCAAACCCAACCTGTAGTGAGCTTGCCTGCCCTTAGCGTAGTCAAAGGGGCCGAACCTATTTCAAAGGGGAAAACATGATGCTTATTGAAGCAAAGTTAAAAACCTTGTTTTGCTTTCAACGTTATTTAGTTCTTTCGAGCAAAGCTATGGTGAGCCGGCGGAGGGTGTCGGCTTTTCGGCCGAAGGATTCCAGTACGGCTACGGCTTCGTCGGCGAGTTGTTTTGCCAATTGCTTTGATTTTTCAATTCCCACAACCGCGGGATATGTGCACTTGTCCGCTTTGGCGTCTTTGCCGGCGGTCTTGCCTAATTGCTCGCTCGATGCGCATACATCGAGGATATCATCGGCTATCTGGAAGCCAAGCCCGATCTTTAAGCCGTATTCAGACAGCCGGTCGAGTTGGCTTTTATTTGCTCCGCCGCAGACCGCTCCCATTACTGCGGCGCATCTGAACATCTTGGCCGTCTTATTGATATGGATGTTTTGCAGGTCCTTCTTTGTTGCCTGTGTCTTTTTTAGAGGGGCTTTTAGGTCAGCCATTTGGCCTGCAATCATTCCTGCCGGCCCCGCGGCCTCTGCCAGCTCGCGAATTAGCTTGAGCGCAACACTCGGCTCATCAATATCTTTGGCTAAAATCTCAAAGGCAAGTGTCAGGAGGGCATCGCCGGTCAGGATGGCGGTTGCCTCATCGAAGGCCTTATGGCAGGTCTGCTGGCCGCGTCGAAAGTCATCATTGTCCATCGCCGGCAGGTCATCGTGTACGAGCGAATATGTGTGCACCATCTCGATGGCCGCCGCGGCAATTTCGGCGTTATGGTTTGTTTTGCCGATAACAAGTTCGCAGCACCAGAGAAGCAACGCCGAACGTACCCGTTTGCCCGGCGCCTCGATAACATATATCAGAGCCTCTCTCAAATCACCGCTTATCGGCTGCTGAGTCAAAAGGAACCGCAGCGTATTATTGATAAGTGTTGTCTTCTTGCGTAATTGAGTGTTGAAGTTCATTGACTATTTACTATCGACTATTTACGATTGATAATTGGAAAAGACATCTTATTCGATACTAAATAGAAAATGGAAAATAGTAAATAGAAAATTGAAAATGGTTCTAATTCTCGGCGTTACGGCATCCGGCAAGGGGCAATTGGCCTTTAGCCTGGCTGAGAGTCTGGGTGCTGAAATAATCAGCGTGGACTCGATGAAAGTTTACAGGCGGATGGACATCGGCACGGGCAAGCCGCCCAAAGAGGCCCGCGAGCAGCTTCAATATCACTTAATTGACGTAGTTGAGCCGAGCGAGGAGTTCAGCGTGGGCACCTTTCTGGGGCTGGCGAATGATGCTATCGAGCAGATAAAGAGCCGAAAAAGAAAAATCATCGCGGTTGGCGGGACGGCTCTTTATATAAAGGCCCTTCTGTATGGCTTATTTGAAGGCCCGGGGACGGATGAGCAGATACGGGCCCAATTGCGGGCGCGGGCAGAAGCTGAAGGTGCCGAGCTCTATCGTGAATTGACAGAAATCGACCCCGCGGCGGCTGGGCGTATCAGCCCCAACGATACGAAGCGTATAATCCGGGCCCTGGAAGTTTACAAAATCACAGGCAAGCCTATCTCAAGTCTACAGAAGCAATTCGATGCGGAAGAGCCTTTGCGGGACTGGACGATAATAGGGCTGCGAAGGGAGAAGGCCGAAGAGAGCAAGAGGATCAACGCAAGGGTCAAAAGGATGATTGAAGCCGGGCTTGTCGATGAGGTCAAATCTTTGCTTGGCGAAGAAAAACCTCTAAGCAAGCAGGCCCGCTGCGCTATCGGCTACGCCGAGATAATCGATTATCTTTCAGGACGAACATCTTTGGAAGATGCAATCGAACTTATCAAGAAGAACACCCGCCGATTAGCCAAGAACCAAAGGACTTGGTTTAAGACGTTCCAGAACGTTAACTGGCTTGATATTGAGCCGGAAGAATCATACGAAAAAATCCTCGACCATGCGAAAATGCTGTTTGGTGATATCGAATAAGCATCCTTGACGGAGCCGAGGGTGTGGAATAGGAGGTTTTTTTGTTTTTCAGCAGCTTCAAGATGGGAACCCTGCTGCTTAATCCCCGGTATTTGGCAAAGGAAGGGTTGGGGGACTTGAATTTTTAAGGGAAATTTGGTATTATAGGATGGTGGATATGGAAGGAGGAAGTGATATTGGTGGCAAATGGCAAATTCCCCACTAAGGGCAAAGACCAAAAAAGGAAGGATGGATTCCGTGAGTAGAATGGCTTTTCTAAGTCTTTTTGTGCTTTCTTTTTTTGCGTTTTTAGCAGGTAGAACGGCCGATACGGTTGCAGCGGCCAACAGGGTAGCAAAGGTTGTTAAAGACCAAGAGCGGCAATGGGAGTATGTACCGAATCAGCTTCTGGTGAAATTTCGGCATGAAGCGGCTCCGACTCTGGAAGCGGTTTTAGAGGGTGAGCGAAGGGGGGTAGGTGTCACGGAGTCACTGGGTCGGTTGAATCAGCAGTTTCCGTTGCGAAAGAGCGAGAGGCTGTTTCCGGGATTTGCTAAACAGCAGCGGAAGATGGAAGTATTACGAAAGAAGGCGGCGTGGCAATTGACGAAGCAGGAAATGCGACTGCTGCAGAGGAGTCGGCGGGCGGGTGTCTGGAGACAAGTACCGGCGCTGGATAGGATTTATCTTCTGGAGCTGGAGGAGGGACAGGACCCGGCAGCGGCGCTTGCGGCTTGTCGGCAGGACCCTGCTGTGGAATATGCGGAGTTAAATTACCTGCTCTATGAGCACGGGACGCCGAGTGACACCTATTTTTCGATTCAGTGGCCGTTGGAAAATATCGGGCAGATGTACCCGGAGAGCGGCCGTTACAATCATCCGCCCGGGAAGGTTGATGCGGACATTGATGCGCCCCAGGCGTGGGATATTTTCACGGGCAGTGCGGACGTGGTAGTGGCCGTCATTGATACGGGTGTGGATTATGCCCATCGAGATATCGACGATAATATGTGGGTGAATGAGGCAGAGCTGAATGGGACGGCGGGGGTGGATGATGATTACAATGGGTATGTCGATGACATCTACGGGTATGATTTCGTCAATCACGACGGCGACCCAATGGATGACTATGGCCATGGGACGCACTGTGCGGGTACCATCGCGGCCGAGACCGACAACGCACAGGATATCGCCGGCCTATGCTGGCAGACGCGGATTATGGCAGTCAAATTTCTCGGTTCGGGCGGCAGCGGCACTACGTCGAATGCGGTGAAATCATTTTACTATGCCGTGGCCAACGGGGCCGATATTTGTTCAAACAGTTGGGGCGGCGGCGCGTATTCGGAGACGCTGGAGGAGGCGCTTGATTATGCCGCCGGCCAGGGTGTAATCCTGGCGGCGTCAGCGGGCAATGATAATACGAGCAATCCGGAGTATCCGGCGTATTACGGGCCGATGATTGCGGTGGCTGCGACGAACTCCAATGATGACAAGGCGTCGTTTTCAAATTACGGCGATTGGGTGGACCTGGCGGCGCCGGGCGTGGATATATTATCTCTGCGAGCGAGCCTGGCAAGCTCATATTTCGGCAAGCCTTACGATGATTATACACTGATTTTGTCAGGTACATCGATGGCGTGTCCCCACGTGGCCGGCGCATGTGCCCTGCTAATCGGGGCCAATCCCACACTGACTCGGGATGAGGTATATGACCTTTTGATGACGACCGGAGATCCGATTGCGACCGGGATTTGTTTATCGGATAGTCGGTTGAATGTATGGAACCTGCTGCGGAAAGCAGTACCGGCGCGGGGGCGAGTGGAGTTTACGCAGGATGAGTATTCGTGTGCGGATGATGTCTCGGTGATATTGGCGGACGGCGACCTGGCCGGACATGGAAGTCATCCTGTATTCGTCGAAACGACAGGGGGAGATTCGGAGCTTTTAGACCTGATTGAGCGTTCATCGGGGATTGGAGTGTATGATGGTACAATAGCGACGGAATACGGCGCGGCAATCGGCTCAGACGGCATAGTACAGGTAACGGATGGGCAGACGATTACGGTTACGTACAGCGATGCGAACGACGGGACAGGCAGCACAGCGGTCAGTGTTGATACGGCTGCGGCGGATTGTGTGGGGCCTGTTATCTTAAATGTTCAGGCCGCGCAGGTGGGAGCTTACTGGGCGCGGATATACTTTGAGACGGATGAGCCGAGCCGGGCATTAGTGAACTATGGCAGGAATTGTAATAACCTCAAGGGCGGGACGGAAGAGGACCCTGCCCTGTCATTGAGCCATAATGTGTACCTCTATAATCTGAGAAGTGAAACGACCTATCGTTTTGAGATTGTCGCAACGGATGAATTCGGAAACGAGACAACCGATGATAACGAGGGGCAGTGTTATAGTTTTACGACGCTGGCGGAGGTGCCGGGACTGCATGTTCCGATTGAATATCCCACGATTCAAGCGGCTATCGATACGGCGCTTCCGGGAGAAACGGTGTGGGTGGCAGACGGAGTTTATCAGGGCCAGGGGAACCGGGACCTGGATTTCGGGGGCAAGGCGATAACGGTGCGGAGCGAATTCGGACCGGAGCATTGTGTGATTGATTGCCAGGGCAGTGTCGAGGATCCTCGGTATGGTTTCTACTTTCACAACGGGGAGGGAGCCGATTCGGTTTTGGATGGTTTGACAATAACAGGCGGGTATGCAGAATATATAGAGTACATCGGCGGCGGTATTGTCTGCGTCGACAGCAGTCCGACGATTGAGAATTGCATATTGTCGAATAACACCGGGGTATATGGCGGGGGTATGAAAGACACGAACAGCTGCCCCACCGTTACGAATTGTCGGTTTATCGGCAATGCAGCGCATTTGTTCGGTGGGGCGATGGATAATTATAACAACAGTCATCCAGTTGTGACGAACTGTACCTTTATCAATAACCTGACGGATTCATCTTATTCGGATGAGTGGGGCGGTGGTGCGGTGGGCAATGACGACGACAGTAATCCGAGGTTTTCAGGCTGTCGATTTGAGAATAACTTTACGTATGGACTGGGTGCGGGGATGTACAATGAGGGCAGTTGTGACCCGATTCTCAAAAATTGTGTTTTTATAAATAATGAAGCCCAATGGGGCGGTGCAGGTATGGCGAGCGATTACGGGGAATGTGACCCTTATCTGGTGAATTGTCAGTTTATCAACAATAAGGCCGACCAGGGCGGGGGAATTTATTGCGGCTGGGACAACACTATGACGGTTGCGAATTGTGTCTTCAATAACAACCTGGCAACCAATACGGGCGGTGGAATCTGGATTTATAGCAGCACCGTTCAGGTAGCCAATTGTACCTTTTATAATAATGAAGCACGGAGCTGGGGCGGGGGTATTCACATACAAAGTTCCGTATCTGGCAACGTATCAAACAGTATCTTCCGGCGGAATCGGGATGCCGACGGGTACACGTTGGATGCCCAGATTAGCGGCTGGATGGATTTGGACTTGTATTACAACTGTATCGAGCAGTGGGAACCGCTCACCCAAACGACCATCCAGGGCAATGTAAATACGGATCCTCTGTTTCTGGATCCTGACGGCGACGATGAGGCAGCAGGTACGGAAGATGACAATCTTCGACCGGGACCGGGTTCTCCCTGTATCGATGCAGGTGACAACTACCGGCTGGCCCTGGACGTTGCGGATCTGGACGATGACGACAACGTTTCTGAAATTATACCGTTCGATTTGGATTGGGGCCCGCGTCTGGTGGATGACCCCTGTACTCTTGATACGGGAGTGACGTGGGACCCGTGCCTGCCGATTGTGGATATGGGAGCTTATGAGGGGCCGTACCAGGGTTTTCGAGTTGAGCCGCTGCTGGTGATAGTGCCGGAGGGTTCGACGGTGTCGCTGTCAGTGTCGCTGGGCCTTAATCCGCAGCAGCCGGTTACCGTGACTGTAACTTATCACAGCGGGGACGAGGATATTTCGGTGCAGAGCGGTTCGGAGTTATTTTTTGACAGTTCGAATTATCATCAGCCTCAAACGGTGGTCCTGTCGGCTGCCGAGGATGGTGATTTTGTTAATAGTACCACCTGGATTGTCATTCAGGCTGCGGGTTTTCCAACAAAGAAAA
>Ga0307437_1002075_pt1 | contig 12672 bp, 14 predicted proteins | sample SalMarWE160390MG_FD_202146 | JGI IMG/M metagenome (GOLD analysis project Ga0307437, IMG submission 202146) | Salt marsh sediment microbial communities from the Plum Island Ecosystem LTER, Massachusetts, United States - WE1603-90 | ecosystem: Environmental > Aquatic > Marine > Intertidal zone >...
GCGGCGCGGCCCGATCCCCCGTACACAATGAGCTCCTCGGGTTGAACCGCCACATTGGGGTCCAGATTGTTCATAAGCATTCGAAGCGCAGCCTCTGCATCCCACGTGCGGCACTGTATGTTGGTGCCAGTGGGCGCCTTGATCGGCCACGACGGTCTCTGCTCGTAGTACATAGGCCTTGTCATGTGGTCACCTCCTTTTATAAGTTAACCTATAAATCTCATGCCTGTCAAATCCTGTCAGCATAGGGCGAGTGCCTGATGGATTGCCTTAGCTCTTGCAGGGAGAACACATGCCGGGGAAAAACTCCTTCTTGACGGTTAAAGCCATTTCCCTTGACATAAGCCCTTTTCATGGGCGAGTCTTAGTCTACGATTTTCTTGGACTATTGCACCTCATCGGGGAGAGCCTGATCTATGAGTAGATTCCTGATCCTTGACATCGGGGCCGGGACCATGGATGTCCTTTGCTACGATTCCGAAATAAACCTGATCTATAAGGCAGTTGCCAAATCACCCACTCTTTACCTGGCTCAAGCAGTGGAGAGCCTGCACAACGATCTGCTCATCACTGGGTGCGAGATGGGAGGTGGGCCCATCTCGGAGGCCCTGATTCAAAAGGCGAAGAAATCACGGGTTCTCATGTCCGCCTCTGCTGCCGCCACGCTCCATCATGACCTGGAAAAGGTACGCTCCCTGGGCATAGAGGTGGTCAAGGATCAAGAAGCAGAGGCTATGCAGGGCGGTACAGACCTCAACCATCTCACCATCGGGGACCTCGACATAGATCGGCTGCGACACCTCCTCCAGGGGTTGGGCGTGTCCTTTTCATTTGATGTGGTCGGCATCTGCGCCCAAGATCATGGCATACCTCCAGAGGGGGTATCTCATCTGGATTACCGTCATACCTTCTTCAAGGCCCGGCTCGATGAAAATCCCTATCCCCACGCCCTGCTCTATAGGAACGATGAGGTACCGCCGACCTTTAGCCGCCTCACGGCTATAGCGAAGAGCGCCAAGGCCATTCCCGCCGATGAGATCTACCTTATGGACAGCGGCATGGCTGCCATGCTGGGGGCGACCCTGGATCCCCAGGCATCCCGCCACAATAGGGTGCTTACCCTGGATGCGGCCACCTCTCATACCGTGGGCGCGGCCGTGGAGCGTGGGGAAATCTGCGGATTCTTCGAATACCATACCCGGGATATAACCATCGAACGGGTGGAAACGCTGTTGCGGGAGCTGGCCGACGGAAACCTCGATCACGCAGGGATTATGAGGGAAGGCGGGCACGGAGCGTACATCCGAAAGGCCTTCGGTTTTGGGGCTGCAGAGATCATCGTGGCCACCGGCCCCAAACGCGGGATGCTCAAGAACACAGGTTTGCCGTTCGTATTCGGAGCTCCCCTCGGTGATACTATGATGACGGGAACAGCCGGCGTGCTTGAGGCCATCCGCAGGCGCAAGGGCCTGGGGCCATTGCTCGATGCATGAGAGTTTCCAGCCTGTATTCTGTCAAAAAACTCAAGGGATTACGCCTCTATGTTTGGAGATATGAAAATTATATTACAGCATTTTAGCTACGTTGGGAATTGCAGATCAATAGCAAATAACACGACGCAATGCGTGGAGGCTTTAAAGCTGAAATTACTTTTTTAGCGGATTAAGGTTTGTAACACTAGCCGTAAGTACCCGCACAAAAACCTGGCTTATGACTTATAGCAGAATACGAAAGATTGTTGATCTTTTAGTTTTCCAGAACGACAGCCGAAATCGATAGTCATAATTATGCCTTTAACGCACTTGTTTGATCCCAGGAAAAAGCCAGTCGGCTTTCAAAGGCTTGTTTGGATTTCTATACAAATTCATGAGTGTCAGCAAGCTGACTGGGATGCAACCACAAGTACTCTCTGACCTCTAAATTCATCCGATCTAATTCCACTAGAAAACCGGATACCGAGAAACGATAGTTCTCTAAATTGGTCTCCGTTTTACGGAGATGCTCAATCTGCTTTTGAAAATGCACAATCCTCTCAAGGGTAGTTTTATACTCTTGTTCATTATTAATCATTTATCAAAACCTCCACTATTCCTCGTTTATTACCATCGCGCTTGATTTGCCAGGAATCAATGGCTGCTTCTTCACCATGAAGCGCAGCCATTCGCCTAAGCCAAAATATACTTGCACCCTCGTAGTTTTGGGCAGCAAGGTGATCGAAGAGAATGCGTGCCTCTCCGGTAACCCGCTGGACATCAAATTGATCATCCATTAAGAGGAATATATCAATATCCTGAGGATCTGATTTATTCGTGATAAAAGAGCCAAAAATGATGAATCGCGACACATGCCCTGTTTCCATAGCCAGAGAGTAGACACGCTGCAATCTTGCAGCTACGATTGCTCTTTGAAACCCCCCCTTGCCGAAATATTCGATGACATCTGACAAGTTAGATTGATGAATTCCAGGAGGCAGATCCCCACTATCACTGAATTTTGGCCACTTTTTCATGTTTAGAATTATCAATCAGACAAAGTAATCTTTCAAATAGGTATCAAGTTGAACATATATTATATGGAAGCCATGATATTCAATATGCGAGCATTCCTTATGGCATAGTATCATTATCTTAACCTTTTTTCCAATAAGATTACAGCCATCGTGCAATGCCTAACACCCGCAATCAGCACGGTTTTTATTGTACACTTGGTTTAGTAGCTCCGAGCTTTTCTGTCTCTCTGATTTCCCCAATCATAGCAGAAACATGGAACGCACTGGACTTCTATTTCATGGCACAACTCTCATTCGGATAAGATTTCACGTTGAGCAGCTTCCGGCTCTCCGGGCCGGAAGCTGCACCCCAAGAGGTAAAGGGGTAAAAGAATAAGGATTAATTAAGATCCCTGACGAGACGGAACCCGCCGCCGCTGTCGCGGTAGCCAGGGCCGCCCCAACCGCGATTGGCCGCCCGGCAGCCCCCGGCGCCGTAGCCCCAGCTGCCGCCTCGCAACACACGGTATGTGCCGGAAGATGGCCCCTTAGGGTCGGTGACATGAGCATTAGGATAATCTCCATACCAGTCCTCACACCACTCATAGACATTGCCGTGCATGTTATAGAGGTCCCAGGCGTTGGGGTTTTTGTGTGCCACCGGGTGGGTCTTGTTCCCTGCATTGCCGCAGTACCAGCCCATGGCAGCCAGGTTGGGGTCACGGTCACAGCCAGTTTCAGTGATGCCTCCATTTGCAAAGGCCGTGGTGGTCCCTGCCCGGCAGGCGTATTCCCACTCTGCCTCGGTGGGGAGGCGGTATCTGTTCGTTCCCTCTTTTTGGTTGAGTCTTCTGATAAACTCCTGGCAGTCATTCCAAGAGACTCTCTCTGCCGGACAATCGGCACCGCAATCTTTGAAGTTTGAAGGATTTGTGCCCATCACTGCCTTCCACTGTCTTTGGGTTACTTCCGTGGTTTGCAGGTAGAAAGCTTGTCTTAATGTCACCTCATGCTGTGTCTCATTGCTGTATCTGCCTTTTTCCGAATGGGGGCTGCCCATGGTGAAGGTGCCGGGAGGGATCAGGATGAACTTCATGCCGATGGAGTTGCTGAAGGTTGGTTCAGCATTGGACCATTTCACATTGAAGAGCAACGCTTCAGTATCTCCGGCCTTTAAATCCTTCCCTGCTTCAGCATACTTGGCAACCAGGCTCTTCCAGGCTGTCTCCTTCATGTCCTTTCCAAAGGGCGATGAGACGATCTCCTTATACTTACCGATATCTTCTTCTACTGCTGCTATCAATTTTTGTCTTTTCTCCGCCTTGAGCCGTTCGATCTCAGCCAAACGCCTGGCCTCTTCTTGCTCCCTTTTTCTCTTAAGCTCTTCGAGACGCTGCTGCTGCTCCTCTTTCTGCCGCACCATGGCGAGCATAGCATCCAGGCTATCGTCTTCCTTTGCCAGGGAGGTGCCCAGGCGCTTTTTCATCTCGATAATCCTGGCATCCAGCTGAGCAAGCTGCTGCTCATAGCGGGCGATCTCCGCTGCCTCCCGTTGTTTTGCCTCCTGGTCGGCTTGCTCGAGTTTTTTCAGGTAGGCAAGCTCCTTTTCCCGTTCCGAGGTCTCGACAGCTATGGCATTCAGTCTTGATTCTTGCTTGAGAAACAGCACCAGTTCCCCTCCCTGCTGCCCGCCGGTGTCCTTGAGGGAGCCGAACTGGGGAAACTGTTCTGCGTTTTCTGCCACCCCTGCCTTGATATCAGGGAAGAAATCAGAGGGAATGAGAAAGGGCTTCTGGTTTTCCTTGAGGGTTTTGACCACGAAATGGGAAAACACGCTGTTTTGTCCAAATCCTTCATCTGCGACCGGCTCCAGGCCTCCTGAGGTAATGGCCTGTCTGGAGGTGAGCCGGTAGGCCCTTTTGATAACCTCATCGGTTACCTTGGGCAGTTTCCCCCTGCGGCCTCGAAAGAAATCCCCTGAAAAACAGGAGTCCGAGATAAGGAGGATATGCTTTGCCTTGATCGCATCAACTTTGAGGTAGTTCTTGATATCATGGTTTGAGATCCAGGCAGATACATCCTTGGTGCCGCTTTCAACCGGAATCCAACTCCCCTCTTTGGTGATAGAATCCAGATGCCCGTGGCCTGCGTAGAAGATAAGCAGCGAGTCGTCTTCACTCACCTTGTTGGCGAGGAAGCGAAGGTTGGCTAAGATGTTTGTGCGGGTTGCCTGTTCATCATAGAGCTCAATGAGGTGGTCTTTATCGTAGTAATACCGGGAGAGGAGCACATCTTTAACGGATTGTGCATCGCTTACGGCTGTTTTAAGACGGGGCCAGTGGATGTAGGTGTCGATCCCTATCACAAAAAGCCACTGATCGCCGGTAACCTCTGTGCCGGTTGGGGATATCGGTAGGATGCCCCGTTGCTTTGCTGAGAGAGTAGCGGTGAAGAATGCAGACAAGATAAGAAGAGATACGATACTAAGGATAGCCTTTCTCATGATAACCCTTTGGTGATGACGAATACCAGTTTACGCGAAGAAGCAAATAAAGGAAAGCAGTTGTGTAAGGTTATTGCCAACAATGGAAGAAGAGCAAAAAGAAACATCTTTTTCATGTCGACCCTCCAGGTGGTGTTACGAGGAATTATCGTGGGATGGTAAAGGGATAGCATAGGGTAACATGATGAGCAAGTAGTTTTTCCTGTGTGAGCTTGCCACTACGTGCCATAATTAATGTTACGCCTCAACGGAGTTTTTTATCAAGCTTTCGTTTTGTAATCGCAACCTATTTCAATGAGTCAATTCCCTTTTTCATGCCATGTTTCAAAAGGAAATCATCGTTCACAAGGGTCGCCAGCGAAATGGATCACGTTATAAAATCGCTTTGCGTGAAGGCAAGGGGTTTTAACCATCCTCCAAAGGGACACTATTTCGCCGTATCCATTTGCGTGGCTTTAACAGTGGGTCTCATGGCGATCAAGAGCCTGTCGTTTGTGGTATAGATGTTAGAAATATCCATAGCTATTTCCACCGTCTTACCGCTGACTCTCGCTGCTATCGGCTTGAGCTTCCGGATCTCCACCGGATATTCCTCCTCATTGAAAAGCGACATCAGCAACAGCCATAGGGCATTACCCTTTTCCCCCTGTTCCACTACCTTTGGCCTTACATAGAGCAGTCCCTTATTGCCGTCATACCGAATCGATGCCTCACAATGCAAGGTGCTGTCAAGAGAGCCAAAACGCAGATTTGCGGGTAAACCTCCGACTTTACCCTTAAAGGCGATATCCTCCCCGTGAATAGTCACGGTAAACCATACCTTGTTTAACCCGAGCTTCAAATTTTCTATTGATCTAATCCGGAGAATCCCTGAAACCTTGTCATGACCGGTCAGCTCAACCGGCATCACCTCATTGATAAATTCCTGCAAAACCCTCGCCGGGATCACGAGTGTGATCTCACGACCCTTATCGGAAGCGGCATAGGAATGAGCCGAGAATAACCACATACCCATTGCTACAGCAACGAGCGTTCCTTTATATCGCTTTATGGGTTTCATACCATCTTTCTGCAATAGGTGGTTATCTAGCACGATAGGGATTGGTCATAGGAAGCTCTGCTCCCTGCGTATAAATGAGTGCGAACATCTTATATTTGGGTGTCTGTCTCGCCATGTATGCTCATAGGTATCTATACCCGATAATCTTTTCAAGCTTGAAGCGTTTCCTTGATCTTCTCAACCGTGTCCTGGCTCTTCAGGGAAAGGATGTTCTTGAGCAGTCCTTCTTTTTCGTAGAATGAGATAAGCGGCGCTGTCTTCTCGTTGTAGGTCTTAAGCCTGTTCATGATGGCCTCTTCGGTCTCGTCATCCCTCTGGATCACAGGACTCCCGCATATCTTACACCTTCCATCTTCCGTGGGTGGATTGCTTTTTATGTTGTAGATGGCCTGGCAATCCGGATTCGAGCAGGTCCTTCTCGTGGTGAGCCGATCCAGGATGACCTCCGTGGGCACCTCGAGGTTCACCACCAGATCGAGCTCAAGGCCCAGCCTCTCGAGCAGCTTCTTGAGCTCCTCGGCCTGAGGGATCGTTCGGGGAAAGCCGTCAAGGATAAATCCCTTTTCACAATCCTCGTCCTGGAGGCGTTCTTCCATCATCTTGATGATGAGGGAGTCGGGAACGAGGTCGCCCCTGTCCATATACCCTTTCGCCTCCTTGCCTAGTTCAGTCCCCTCCTTGACTGCCGCACGAAGGATATCCCCCGTTGAGATCTGCACCGATCCATCATGTTCGGTCAGCAGCTTCGCAATGGTCCCCTTGCCGGCACCCGGCGCACCTAACAGTACGACTCTCACCTGAAACCTCCTTTGTCTCTTCTGGTTACAATCTGATGCAAATTATCTCGGTAAGAGACGCAACTATAGAAAAAACGCCTTCATGGGTCAAGGCAAGAAATGTAACCCCCTGGGAACATAGGAAATGGAAGGTTTCCAGGCGATCCTGGGTAGCTCCCAGGCAGGAAGCCAAACTGGAAAATGGCATTCCGCCTTATGCCGGCAGCGTTACTGTCAAATGTCATGCTGATCGGATTGAGAACTGGGAATAGTAATCCAAAGCATAAAAGGAATGTTAGCGGCTAGAACTAATAGCAGTAAGCTAATCCTCAGATCCGATTATGGTAACTACAAGATCTTGGGCTGAGCGAATTGAGGAGCGGCACTACCCGATTTGGATTCTCCAAGCGATTTCGCACAGACTTCGCCAAGGCTAATCTATCTAATTGCGATAGAAATATTGTATAATCCAAATTAGCTTCTGGCGCCCTAATTCATCTTGAGCTATTCGTCGTTGCGATGGTTGAGATCCGAGGCTTTGATTTTTCAAGAGTATGGATCGCGACAATCAAAGATAGGATAACGGTTGCCATAACCGGCGCAAATGGAGTGCAGCGGGATATCCGTCTAGTGCAGCGTCTCGTTGAACTGAGCCGCTGACGCGGCAGGGTTTTAGGTCCTCAACTCGCCACAGGTATTGAAGCATAATAGACCTCTCCGTCCTTTCGGACGTGATATCAACGCCCGAGGAGGTCTATTATGAGCGCTCTGCGCCTCATCCACACATCCTTCCAATCAGGTCCCCAACGTAATGAGTTACAGTGATAACAATCACGGCAATCATCAAATGCTCGCCAACAATCTTCCAGGGTCGTTCGCCCTGGGATCGAGCGATAGCGTAACTGATCAGAGTCAGAATGGTCAGGCCCCAAATGAGACTGGCTACTATGGCAACGCGCAGAGAGAGGAGAAGCACAGGGACTGCGAAAGTCAGCGCAAAGAGAAATTTGGCGAGAAAAGTTGCCGCTGTAGCCCCCCATATGTGTTTTGCAGTATTTGCATTCTCTGACTCCTCGGAAACATGGATGCCTAGGGCGTCTGAAAATGCATCGGCGATGGCAATGGTTAGAATTCCTCCCAGCACGACTCCCTTGGAGTGCGTACCCGCATGAAGTCCAACCATGAGCCCCAACGTCGTAATGACAGCCGAGGTCAGCCCAAACGATAAACCTATCCTCAATGAGTCCTTCACCAGTATCCTCCAATCCCACAACCCAACACTACAGACTCTCGCTTTTCCAATAAGCCCTGGAATTAATAGGAACGATACAGAAATCTCCCGCACCCGAAATCTCCACTGGAATAGCCCACTTCATCTCTTTCTTTACCCCGGAAAGAGAGGTGGAGGTGGAAGAGCCCGTGAAATTCATGGCCCGGTAGGAAGCGACCGCCGGCACCATTAGAAACCAGCCAGATATTTCACGTAGCTCCTTCAAATTAGTTATCTCTCCAAAACGGAAAACCAGGAGGGCTCCCACCACGCCAGTCCCTATGTTCATCCCCTGTGGGAAGCATGCGCTAAAAGGGCGCTGGCTCTAGAGCATATTTATAAGAGCAGGCCAAAGCCGAGAGGAAATAAGCTCCTATTTCCTGCAGCATAGTTCTTTGATTAAATGCCAACCACCTTGTTAACCTCAGGCACCTCCTCTTTTAGCTTACGCTCAATTCCTTGCTGCAAGGTCATAGTTGCCATGGGGCAGCCACCACAGGCACCAAGGAGTCTTACGGTGACCACACCCTCCTTGACATCTACTAACTGGACATCACCACCATCTGCCTGAAGCGACGGCCTTATATCGTCTAATACCGCTTCTACCTTATCACGCATGCTCTATCTCCTATCTATTTATTATTTTTACCTTTTTTTCTCCATATCTCTTCCATTAACACATTGCTTTTGACGATCTTTCGGTTGCTTCAAGTTCCACTTTTCTTTTTGTCGCTCGACAAGATCCTCAAAGGTTGTAGATTTCAAAACTCCATCCATTGCCTTTTTTACCTCAGCCCAGATGTCATGAGTAACGCAACGGTCTGAACGAGGATACAATTCAGGATTATCGACACAGGCCACTGGAGCGATTGAGCCCTCAAGAAGTTGAATCACTTCACTGAGTATAACCTCCCTAGGAGGTTTAAGCAGCGAAATCCCACCCCGAGCTCCCCGGGTGCTCTTTATTATGCCTGCCTGTACAAGAGGCCTGATTAGATGCTCCAGGTACTGCAGGGGAATCTCTTGCCTTTGAGCAATGTCTTTCAGCAACACCGGACCTTTCCCCCAGCGAAGGGATAGCTCCAGAAGTGCCTTGGTTCCATACCGGGCTCTCGTAGAAAATTTCATTGCAAGAATTTTTGTTGACTAAAATGGTAAACAAATATTAAATATAAAAAAAGAGTGCAGGTGTCAAGAAAAATAAAGGTTGCTATTGCTGGACAAGAAAAACCCTTGATTCATTTTTCTTGTGGGAAAAAGGCTGTGGGCCGTATTTTGCTTGACGAAAATAGTGAGGAATTGAAAAGGAGGATCCCATGAAATTTAGAAATATCACCTTGTTTTTTGTAATCGGATGCCTTTTTCTGCTTTTTGCATTCCCCCACGCTTTGATAGCAGGAACTGGAAAGACTGTCAAATTAACCGTCCCTAATCTTCCCAGTGGCAGCTGAGGTGAACCACAAGATAGGATAAGGTCTATCCTGACAGGCATTGATGGTGTGTTGAGGTACAATTTAAACGCCAGATCTCTTACGGTGACTGTAACCTTTGATAATACAAAGACCAGCGTTCACAAGATCATAGAAAAACTTACAGAGGGAGGGTATCCAGTTTCAGGCGAACCTCACTGGATGGACTGACGTACTTGATTGCCAGAGCAGTGGAATCCTTTTTCTGCTTTCAAATGGCCAGAGGGGAAATGAGGCAAGATAAAGTGCTGAGCCTGCGGGAAAGTGTGATTCTTACCACATTTGGTATGAACATTTCCTATCAGTATTGGGAGTTGGTGGCAACGGTTTAAAATTAAGTCAAATGCGAATGGCTCAATTTCTCGGCGGCGACATCACGTCCAAGAGTTCGGAGGTACAGATATGAAGAGGCGGAATAACATAGTTATCATCGGTGGCACTGCCTGTGGCCCGAAGGCTTCAGCCCGTGCGCGGCGATGTGACCCGCAAGCACGAATAACCATAGTGGAGCAAGAGAAATATTTATCAACGGCAACTTGTGGGTTACCATATTACGTCTCGGGAGTGATTGATAGCCAAAGCGAATTGGTGGCACGAGGGCATGATTTCTTCAGGAATGTAATAAACACAGAGGTATTAACACACACCAAGGCTTTATCCGTGGAGCGAGAAGCCCACGAGGTTTCAATTGTTAACTTAGAAACCAATCATATTTCAACTATGGGATACGATAAGCTGGTACTGGCGACAGGCAGCCTGCCAGCAATACCAGATTTGGACGGAAGAAACCTCGGAGACATTTTCACCTTAACCAATATCAACGATGCTAATGCCATTCGGAATATAATCTCACCGCGTGAAATCAAGAAAGCAATCATTATTGGTGCTGGCCTGATTGGCCTAGAAATGGCTGAGGCCTTTGTTTCCCAGGGGTTGGAGGTCACTGTGGTAGAAGCCATGGACTGGGTGCTGCCAACACTCTTCGATTTTGAAGTTGCTGCGCCTATTGAGAAACACTTGCGAGATAAGGGTGTAACCTTGTTACTCGGACAGCGTGTCACTGGATTTGAGGGTGATGGGAATGATCGGGTGCGCACGGTTATCACTAAAGACGTGGAATTAGAAACCAGCCTGGTGCTGCTAGCTCTTGGCACCAGACCGAATATCAGCTTGGCACATGACGCCGGGCTAACCATTGGGTCCTCGGGGGGCATCACTGTCAACCAGTACCTCCAGACAAGTGATCCAGACATCTATGCTGGTGGAGACTGCGTGGAGAATATCAATCTGATTACCCAACAAAAGATCCTTGCTCCTCTGGGGTCTACAGCCAACAAACATGGTAGGGTGATTGGAGCCAATGTCACTGGTGGGTGCGAAACCTTTCCTGGCGTTCTGAGCACCACTATTGCCAAAGTCTTTGACTACAATGTGGCACGGGTCGGCCTTAATGAATCACAGGCACGTGAGGCTGGCTACGAGGTGGTAACATGTCTTGTTCCAAGTTATGAACACGCCACCTACTATCCAAACGGCAAAGAGATTCTGGTCAAGCTTGTTGCTCAAAAACCGAATGGTAAACTGTTAGGAGGACAAGTAGTGGGACCTGGCGATACTGCAAAACGGATTGATGTGCTGGCTACTGCTTTAACCTTTGGTGCTGCCGTCGATGATATAGCCAACTTAGACTTGGCTTATGCACCACCATACAATAGTGCCATGGACCCGTTGCACAATGCCGCCAACGTCATCCGCAATAAGCTCTCAGGGCATGCCAAAGCACTAACTCCAATGGACGTCAAGAATAAGCTGGACAACAGAGATGATTTCGTTTTCCTGGATGTACGCTCGCCCGCTGAATGGGGAACCCATCGCATAGAAGCACAGCAAGCCAAGTTACTGCCTCTAAGAGAGCTCCGTGATAGACTCAATGAGCTTTCCCTAAATGCAGAGATAGTCATTTTCTGCCAGACAAGCGTGCGTGCCTATCAAGCGCAGCGGATTCTCGATGGTGCTGGCTTTGACAGTGTCAAATTCATGGATGGCAGTATTGCCGCTTGGCCATACTGAATATTAGTTGCCAGACCACGCTCCAAACAATGAATAAATCATCATCAATTCCGGTTAGGCCGATGGTTATATACCAAAGGATTAACAACCTACCGTATTCTATATTAGAAGGAGAATATTACGATAAGTAGTTAAAGTATTGCCGGTATCCGCAGGCAAATTAAACTGGTCAAGCTTCACTTGATGCCTTTCGGGCGAGTTATCAATCACCCAGGATTTTTACCAGTAGTACTTTACCATTTGGCTATTTAGAAGGAAATGAAAATGAACGCTAATTCTATATTATTAAGGGGTAACGGGGATTTCACCACGGAGCAATATATCGAAGTCTTCCGGGCTGATAACGAGCAACACCTGATGCTTTCTCTGGGACTGACCACGTCACCCGGTTGCAATATTAAATGTGTCTTTTGTTATAGCGCCGGCGGCATTAAAGAGGCTGGGCAGGACATTAAAGGACACATGACAGAGGCGGACTACGAGAAAGCTATCCGGGAATCGGCAGCGCTGGGTGCACAGTCCGTTATCATAGTCGGTGTCGGCGAGACGATGATGGATAAAAACTTCAGCCGGATTATAGAGCTGACGGACTATTACGGAATGTACCCGTTAATATTTACCAACGGTACATTTCTAAACCGGGAAATGGCCAAATTTCTCTACGAACACCGGACTACTATCTACCTGTCATTGAACAGCACACGGGAAGAGGCATTCAATCGGATTACACAGTCGGAAGGGCTTTTTCCGGTAGTAATGCGGGGCATCGATTACTGTCTGGAGGTGGGATTCGGGGAAATAACCACGCGTAACGGTCACCGGGTAACCGATTTTGCCGTGAATACCATGGTGATGAAACGTAACCTGGACCATCTGGATGAAATAGACCTGTTTTGCCGGGACAGAAATATTCTGTTTACCTGCCGTTTGCCGGAGAAGCTGGGCATGGCTCAGGATTTCTGGAAGACTCACATTGCCGGTACCCCGGAAGAGGAGGCATGGTTGAAAGAAGTGGTTTCGCAACATTCTCTGGGAG
>Ga0307437_1002086_pt1 | contig 12650 bp, 8 predicted proteins | sample SalMarWE160390MG_FD_202146 | JGI IMG/M metagenome (GOLD analysis project Ga0307437, IMG submission 202146) | Salt marsh sediment microbial communities from the Plum Island Ecosystem LTER, Massachusetts, United States - WE1603-90 | ecosystem: Environmental > Aquatic > Marine > Intertidal zone >...
TCACTGTTAGTGAAAAGCAGGCCCTGGTCCAAGCTGGGGCATCAGACAAAATGATGAGCAAGCAGCCATCGGTCTTTAAGGAAAAGCCTTTTCTGGGCATCCCCATTGGCATCAAAGATATTTTTAGTACTAAGGGAATTAGAACCACGGCCGGTGCAAAAGTCTTAGATGATTATTTGCCTGTCTACGATGCCACGGCGGTGAAAAGGTTGAAGGAAGCCGGCGCAATTATTATTGGCAAAACTAATATGGATGCTTGGGCTCATGGTTCTTCAGGCGAAAACTCAGATTATGGGCCAACCAAAAACCCTTGGCATTTAGAATATGTTCCTGGAGGCTCAAGCAGCGGTTCAGGTGCGGCCGTAGCCGCAGGGATGTGTTTAGCCGCCACTGGAACAGATACCGGCGGTTCTATTAGACTGCCGGCTTCTTTTTGCAATGTCGTTGGTTTGAAGCCTACTTACGGGCGAGTTTCCCGCTACGGAGTAATTGCTATGGCCTCTTCGCTTGATTCAATTGGACATCTAAGCCAAGATGTGACCGATTCTGCTTTAGTTTTAAAGATTATGGCCGGAAAAGACCCAAAAGACGCCACCACTCCTGCAATCAAAGTACCTGACTATCTAAAAAATTTGAAAAAAGGCGTCAAGGGTTTGAAAATAGGCATTCCTAAGGAATATTTTCAAATGGGAATTGAGAGGGAAGTTAAACAGACGGTAGAAAAAGCGATGAAAGAATTTGAAAAACTGGGCGCTAAGCTAATTGAGATAAACCTGCCTCATACTCGATATGCTTTGGCGGTTTATTACATTGTTCAACCTTCTGAGGTTTCTTCTAATCTGGCTCGTTACGATGGTATCAGGTTTGGTTTTCCTAGAGAGAAATTTGCTGATGAAGCGAAGAGAAGAATTATGTTGGGTACCTTTACTCTTTCCACTGGTTATTATGAAGCCTATTATCTTAAAGCAATGCAAGTGAGAACTTTAATCAAAGAAGATTTTGATAAAGCTTTTGCCAAAATTGATGTTATTTTAGCGCCGGTCTCACCCACGCCTCCGTTTAAATTAGGTGAAAAAATTGATGACCCGCTCAGGATGTACCTTTCTGATATTTACACGGTGACCGCCAACTTGGCCGGTATTCCGGGATTATCAATTCCGGCTGGGTTTGTTAACGAACTGCCGGTTGGGATTCAAATTTTGGGGCCGCAATTCAGTGAAGAATTGCTTTTTCGAGTAGGCTATACCTATGAACAAGCAACTGAGTGGTGTAAAAAAAGACCAAAACTAGCATGAAAAAAACAACTTTTCTAACTGTTTTAAAGAATGGTAATTTTCTAAAACTTTGGAGTTCTCAGGCACTTTCCCAATTAACTGCCAACATGCTTAATTTCATTTTAATTGTTAAGGTTTATGAAGCAACCGGCTCAACGGTGGCGGTTGGTTTGCTTTTAGCTCTTTATGTTGCCCCCTCTCTTTTCTTAGGGCTTTTTGCCGGCGCTTTTATTGACCTTTGGAGTAAAAGGAAAGTCCTTTTAATAACTAATTTCTCCCAGGCTTTAATAGTTCTTCTTTATTTAGGTATTGGTTCAAAGATTTGGCCTATCTATTCGATTGTTTTCCTTTATTCAATCTGTGACGAGTTTTTTAATCCGGCTCAAGCCGCCAGCTTGCCTGCCCTGGTAAAGAGAGAGCATTTACCGGCGGCTAATAGTTTTTTCTTTTTTACTCTCCACGCTTCTTTTTTGGTCGGCTATTCAATCGGAGGACCGGTAGTCAAAATACTTGGAGTTCGCAGTCCTTTTCTTTTAGCTTCGTTTTTTCTTTGGATAGCGGCCTTAGCTACCTATCTTTTGCCTAAAGATAAACCTAGAAAAACAATCAATTTGGAAAGGGGCTTTGATGAAATTATTGCTGATATTAAAGAGGGTTATAGATTTATTAAAAACGAGCCGCGGGTTCTTATCCCAATCGGACTTTATGTCCTTTCCCAAATTTTTGTGGCTACGATAGTGATCCTTTTCCCTTCGTTTTCTGAAAATGTTTTGGGAATTGATATTCGGGACGCAGGTTTGGTTTTGATTTTGCCAGCCGGAATTGGGGCAATTCTTGGCAGTATTGTGGTTGAAAGGTTAGTGAAAAGATTAGGTAAAAAGGTATTAATTTCCGCTGGATTTTTCAGTGCCGCTTTTGGCTTATTAGCCTTAGCTTTAGTGGTTCCCAGAGTCAGTTTTGCGGCTGGTTTGGCTTTCTTAACCATGGTCTTTTTAGGAATGGCCATGATCTTAGTTAATATTCCGGCTCAAACTTTACTTCAGGAAAACACGCCCTTTGATGTTCGCGGCCGGGTTTTTGGTGTTTTAGGAGCTTTGGTAACAGTCGCCGCCGCTATTCCTGTTTTTATCACCGCTGCCCTGGTTGACTTGGTTGGAGTTACCTGGATTGTTTTTGGTATTGGTGTCCTCATGTTTATGGTTGGTCTTTTAAGCCTAAGAAGGAAATATGTTTTACAACTCTATAACCGGTCAGGTTAGGGTAATTTTTTAACAAAAAATGACGAGCCGACAGGCGAAGTCTAACCGAACGAAGTGAGGATAAATGATAAAAAATTGGCAGAGTATCATCGGTCTTGAGATTCACGTCGAGCTGAAAACCCGTTCCAAAATGTTTTGCGGTTGCTCGGCTGATTATTTGCGAGTGGCAACGAGCAAAGAAGGTTCTTCGCGGAGCGAAGATTCTTACTTTGCGTCCAAACCTAATACTCATGTTTGCCCAGTCTGTTTGGGCTTGCCCGGAGCCTTGCCAGTAGCCAATAAACAGGCGATTGAGTGGACAATTTTGGCGGGTTTGGCCTTGGGTTGTCAAACACCCTTGTTTTCTAAATTTGACCGGAAAAATTATTTTTATCCTGATTTACCCAAAGGTTATCAAATCAGCCAGTATGATTTGCCGTTCTGTGTTAAAGGAGAACTTGATGAGGTGGGGGTTACCCGGGTTCACCTTGAAGAGGATACGGCCAAGCTAATCCATCTTAAGAAATCAACTTTAATAGATTTTAACCGCTCCGGAGTGCCTTTAATGGAAATTGTGACCGAACCGGACATCCGCAGCGCCAAACAAGCAAAAGAATTTTTAAAAAAGCTCCAGCAAATTATTCGCTATCTTGGCATATCTGATTGTGATATGGAAAAAGGTTCAATGAGGTTAGAAGTTAATGTAAGCGTAAAACGTAAACAAGAGACCGGACTGCCAAATTACAAAGTAGAAATTAAAAATTTGAACTCTTTTAGGTTTGTGGAGAAGGCGATTAATTATGAGATTACAAGACAGTGGCAATTAATTAAGGAGGGAAAGGAACCTCTCCAGGAAACGCGAGGGTGGAACGAGATTAAACAGGCAACTTATTCTCAACGTCTAAAAGAAAAAGCTCAAGATTATCGCTATTTTCCGGAACCCGATTTGCCCCCAATTCGTTGGACTAAAAAACAACTTTCTTTGATTAAGAGCCAACTTTTGGAGTTACCGGAGGACAAGATTAAACGCTTTCAAAAAGAATATCGATTAACCGATTATCAGGCAGGGATTTTGACGGAAACAAAAGGAAAAGCTGATTATTTTGAAGAAGCCGTTAGGATAGGCAGGAAACACCAAGTTTTAGCAAAAGAGTTGGCGAACGTGATTATCAATAAACGGGTGAATGTTGACAAATTTCTTCCGGCTGAATTGATTCAAATACTGGTGAAGAAAAAAGCGCCTTCCGGAATCACGGCTCAGAAGCTAAAGGAAGCGGTCAATAAAGTTCTTAAAGAAAATCTTCAGGTGGTAACTGACTTCAAAAAAGGGAAAACCCAAGTAATTGAGTTTTTAGTCGGTCAAGTAATGAGAGAAACTAAGGGCAGAGCCAACCCTAACCAAACCCGAAAAATTCTTCTTGAAAAATTAAAGCCAAAGAAGTAGGATTGAGACAATGGTTAAGAGGATAGAAAAGAAACTTCAGCAAGCTGCTTATGAAGAGGCTCTTTTAATTGCGGAGATGCTTTTAGACGGCAGAAAGACAAAAGAGGCTTTTGCAAAAGAACAGGCCAAAGAAAGATTAGAAAATTTTAAAGACCCGCTCACTACCCTTTTTAACCGAAACTTTTTTGATCAAGTGGTTAGGTTAATGATAACTTTAGCAAGAAGGCATCAAGAACCATTAACCTTTCTAATGCTTGATTTAGATAATTTTAAGGGAATTAATGATCAATTTGGTCATCTAGTAGGCGACCGAGTCTTAGCAGGATTAGGGAAGATAGTTAAAGAAAGTATTCGGGTCAGCGACATTGCTTCACGCTATGGTGGTGAGGAAATCGCCATTCTCCTGCCCGTCACTCAGGAGAAGGCGGCCGAAGAAGTGGCCAGAAGATTATTAAGAAACATTGCCGATAAGGAATTTAAAGTAAAAGGAAAAAAGATTAGAATGACCGCTAGTATCGGCTTTGCCAGTCTTGAAGAAAAGATGAAGCTTCAGGATTTAATCAATCATGCCGATAAAGCCTTGTATCAAGCAAAGAAATTAGGAAAAAATCGATTTGAAAAATATGGCTAAATTCACCCATCTTCACGTTCACACAGAGTATTCCTTACTCGACGGTTTAGCGAAAATTGACGAGCTTCTTTTTAAAGCCCTGGAATTAGGGATGGATTCGATCGCGATTACTGACCATGGGGTGATGTATGGAGTAATCAAGTTTTATCTTAAAGCCAAGGAGTTCGGTATTAAGCCGATTGTCGGCATGGAGGCTTATGTGGCTAATCGTTCCCGTTTTGATAAGCAAGCGAGATTAGGTTCTGACCAATTTCATTTACTTCTGCTGGCGAAAAATGAAAAAGGTTACAAGAATTTGATTGAGTTAACCACTAAAGCTCATCTAGAAGGTTTTTACTACAAACCAAGGATTGATATGGAATTGCTCCAACAACACTCTGAAGGATTGATCGCTAGTACGGCCTGTTTACAAGGACAAATTCCCCAGCTAATGATGAAAGGCGACGAAAAAGGAGCCAGGGAAAAAGCCAAAGCATTTTTAGAGATCTTTGGCAAAGATTTTTATCTAGAATTAATGGATAACAAAGCACCAGAGCAGAAAAAAGTCAATCAAAGTTTAATTAAATTATCTCGGAAGTTAGGCATTCCTCTAATAGCTACTAATGACGTCCATTACGTTAATAAAGAGGATGCTGAAGCCCAGGATGCCCTCTTAGCTGTTCAAACCCAAAAAATGATTACCGATAAAAATCGGCTAACGATGCTCACTTCGCCCACTTTCTACCTGCGTTCCCAGGAAGAAATGACCAAGCTTTTCAAAGACGTTCCTGACGCCATAGAGAACACCCGGAAAATTTCTCGGGTTTGCAACCTAGAAATACCTATTGGTAAATGGATTTTGCCCAATTATCCTCTACCGGCAGGAGAGACGGCTGAGGAACACTTGAGGAATATGGTTAAAGAAAGAATTGGTGGCCGTTTTGCCAAACCAACCAATGAAATTAAAGAAAGAATTGAATATGAGCTAGAGGTCATTTGTAAAAAAGGTTTTGCAACCTATTTTCTAATTTTTCAGGACGTGGTTAATTGGGCAAAACAACAAGGTATAAGAGTCGGTCCAGGCAGAGGTTCAGTGCCCGGGTCAATTGTTTCTTACATTTTAAGAATTACCGCGATCAATCCCCTAAAGCATAATATTCCCTTTGAACGATTCCTGAATCCGGACAGGCCAACGCCGCCTGATATTGATATTGATTTTGCCGATGACCGGCGAGATGAAGTTTTAGCTTATGTTACTGAGAAGTACGGTAAAGATAGAGTGGCTCAAATTATTACTTTTAATGTTATGAAAGCTAAGGAATCGGTTCGGGATATTGGTCGAGTTCTAGGCATGCCTTACACAGAACCTGATCAGGTAGCCAAATTAATTCCCCTTGGGATGAATATCTCTGAGGCTTTGAAGACTGTCCCTGAATTAGCCAGTTTGTATCGTCAGGAAAAATATAAAAAACTGCTTGATTTAGCCCAGAAAGTAGAGGGTGTCTCCCGTCATGCTTCTACCCATGCCGCTGGTGTGGTTATTAGCGACAAGGAGTTGATTGAGTACGTCCCGCTTCAAAAAGAAACTAAAGGAGAAAATATTATTACCCAATATGATATGTATGATTTGGATTTAAATGCAGCCGTCAATGAAGGCGAAGCTTTAGGCTTATTGAAGATGGACTTTTTAGGTTTGCGCAATTTGACCATTTTAGAGAAGACCCTGGAATATCTAAAACAAACTCGTGGTCAGGAAATTGATTTATCGAATATTGAGCTTGATGATAAAGAAGCCTTAAAAATAATTGCTTCGGGTGAAACCACCGGTATTTTTCAGTTGGAAAGCGCCGGGATGCGCCGCTTGGCAAGAAAGTTAAAACCTTCAAAATTTTCTGATATTGCGGCTATGGTGGCTCTTTTTAGACCGGGTCCAATGCAATGGATTGACGAGTTTATTGCCGCTAAGAATGATCCTCGGAAAATTCGCTATCCCCACCCGGATCTTAAGCCAATTTTAGAAGAAACCTATGGGATTGCCGTTTATCAAGAGCAGTGTATGCAAATTGCCAATATCATGGCGGGATACACCATGGCTCAAGCAGACAGACTGCGCTTGGCCATTGGCAAAAAGAAAAAAGCCTTGATGACCAGGGAAAGGAACAAATTTATTCAAGGTGCTATTAAGAGCGGTTATAAAAAAGAAACCGCCGAGCAGGTTTTTTCTTTAATCGAGAAGTTTGCCGGCTATGGTTTTAACAAAGCCCATTCAATTTCATACGGGATGATTGCTTATCAAACTGCTTATCTAAAAGTTCATTACCCGGTGGAATTTATGGCCGCTTTATTGACAGCTGAATCGGGGAGAGGGTCTGGATCAGATAAGGATGAAAAAATTGCCCAAGCGGTAAAAGAGTGCCGGCGGGTGGGCATCAAAATCTTGCGGCCCGATATTAATAAGTCAAAAATCGGTTTTACTATTGAAGATGATAAGAAGTCAGTTGAAAGCAAAGCGATTAGATTTGGTTTGTCGGCAATCAAAAATGTAGGTGAAGCGGCGGTGAGTATCATTCTTCCCGCCCGAGACGTAGGCGGACCCTTTACTTCTCTAATTGATTTTTGTCAACGGGTTGATGCCCAGAAAGTCAATCGTAAGGTTTTAGAGAGTTTAATTAAAGCCGGTGCGATGGATGGCTTTGGCAAAAGAGCAGCGATGCTCTCTGGCTTAGATAAAATTAGAGCCCAAGGGGCTAAGATTCAGAAAGAAAAGATTAATGGTCAAACGACTTTGTTTGATGGCCAAGAAGCTAAAGGAGGAAATAGTTTGAACTCAACTGACCAATTACCGGACATGGAGGAGTTTAATCGCCAAGAACTGTTGTCTTTAGAAAGAGAATTACTTGGTTTTTACTTGACTGAGCACCCCTTAACGCCAGTCTTAGCCTCATTGCGAGAACAAAGAAGCCATCAACTTAGCCATATTAATCAAGGAGTTGGGGTTGGTCAAAGAGTAAGAATTGGCGGGATTATCACTGATTTAAGAGTGGTTCTAACCAGAGCCACTTCCAGAGAGATGGCTTTTGTCAGGATAGAAGATGAAACAGGCAATTTGGAAATAGTTGTTTTTCCTAAGATTTACTCTCAAACAAAAAGTATTTGGGTAAAAGACAAAATTGTTTCTATCAGGGGGAGAACCGATGTTCGGGATGGCAGACAAACCCTGATTGTAGAAAACGCCATTTTATTAGAAGAGGAAAAAAAGAAAAAGGGAAAGAAAAGCCCATTTGATTTTGAAATCGAAATTCCTTCCAGAATTTCCTCAAAGAAGTTGGTTGAATTAAACAAGCTTTTTAAACAAAACCAGGGCAAGAGTAAAATAGCTCTTTCTTTTGTTGATAATCTGGGGCGGATAAAAAGAATAATGTTGCCTTATGGCGTTGATTATACAAAAGAATTAAAGAAGAAAATTAAAGACATTATTGAAAAAGACTAATTTTGGTTCTTGACAACTGTTTTTCACGGATGATACGATTTAGACCCAGAGGAAGTTCTGGGTTTTTTTATGAATAAGAAAGAAGCTTTGGTTCATCTAATTCAAGGTTGCTCAATTGCCGCCATAAAAGACGTAGATGATGGTGATTACTATATCGGCTGCTCTCAATGTAAGCGGCCAGTTAAAATTGAATCAGGTATTACCATTTTTAGTCGGACTATCTTCAGAAAAAATCAGCGGAGAGTGAAAGAAAAAGGAACACCTAATTGTTAGTCTTTTAGAATAAATTATGAAACCCAAGTTTATCTTTGTTTCAGGCGGGGTTATTTCCGGTTTAGGGAAAGGGATTACGACAGCTTCAGTCGCTCTTCTGCTCAAATCCCGCGGTTTCAAAGTGGCACCAATAAAATGTGATGCTTATGTCAATATTGATGCCGGCACTATTCGTCCTCAAGAACACGGTGAAGTTTTTGTTTGTGATGACGGCATTGAGTGTGACCAGGATTTAGGCAATTATGAACGCTTTCTTGAAGAAAAGCTTTCTCGAGCCAATTATGTGACCACCGGGCAGATATATCAAGAGGTAATTAGAAAAGAACGGGCTTTTGAATATGAGGGAGAAGATGTAGAGGTAGTGCCTCATGTTCCCGAGGAGATGATTAGACGTTTTAAAGAGGCAGGGAAAAAGGTAAAGGCCGATTTTGTCATTATCGAAATCGGTGGGACTGTCGGTGAATACCAAAATATTCTTTTCATTGAAGCTAATCGGATCATGAAGGTCAGAGATAAAGAAAAGGTGATTCATATTCACGTTGGCTATCTGCCAACGCCGCCGAGCATTGGGGAAATGAAGTCAAAGCCCGTTCAAAACTCAGTCAGAATTCTTAATGAAACTGGAATTCAGCCAGATTTTATTATTGGTCGAGCGGAAAAAAATCTTGATAAATGGAGAAAGGATAGGCTTGCCTTATTCTGCAACGTTCCTGAAGAGGACATCATCTCTAATCCGGACGTGGAATCAATTTATGAAATTCCTTTACTCTTAGAAGAGCAAGAATTAGTGGAAAAGATTTTAAGAAAGCTTAATCTTCGGCCTAAAAACAAAAAGAATTTAAAAGACTGGAAAAAGCTGGTTAAGAGAATAAAAAAAATTGAAAATCCAGCAGGAAAAAAGATAACAATTGGCATGATTAGCAAGTACCAAAAAGTAGGCGAATTTGAACTTAATGATACCTATGTCAGTGTGGTCGAAGCAATTAAGCACGCGGCTTGGGAAAACGGAGTTAAACCAAAAATAGTTTGGTTTGATAGCGAAAAATTGGAAAGTTTAAATACATCTGAACTAAAGGAAACCCTGGGGCAAGTAGACGGAATGATTGTTCCCCAAGGGTGGGGGAGTCGGGGGGTGGAAGGCAAGATAAAAGCGATTCAATATGCTCGGGAAAATAAAATTCCCTATTTAGGCCTTTGTTTTGGCATGCAGATGGCGGTAATTGAGTTTGGTAGAAATGTTTTAGGTCTTAAAAGAGCCAATTCCGCGGAAGTTAATCCCAAAACTCCCTATCCGGTGATTCACATTATGCCTGACCAGAAAAAATATTTGGAAAGACAGCAATATGGCGGGACAATCAGACTGGGAGCTTGGAAATGCCGGCTTTTAACAGGCACAAAGATTGCCGAAGTCTATGGTCAATCAGGGATTGTTTCCGAAAGACATCGCCACCGATATGAGTTTAATAATCGCTATCGCCAAAGATACAAAAAAGCGGGCATGAAAATTACCGGTGTTTCCCCGGACGGAAAACTGGTTGAGGCCATAGAGATTTCCGACCATCCTTTTTTCATTGGCACCCAGTTTCATCCTGAATACCAATCCAGCCCTTTAAAACCCCATCCGCTTTTCCTTGGTCTTATTAAGGCAATAAACAAAGGTGCTAAAAAACAGCCTTAAAAAGACGGAGCTAGCCGAACTTCATGTTCATGTAGGTGGCGCAGTCCATCCGGCCATTATGTGGAGTATTGCCCATGCCCAAGGGATCAAACTTCCTAGTAAAAATTACTGGCATTTTAAAAACATGGTTACCGTGGGTCGTGGAAGAAAGATTAATTGGAATGAATACCATCAGCTTTTTTATTGGACAGAATTGATTCAATCAAGCCCGGAAGCAATGGAACGCTCAGTTTATGAAATCATTGGTGGAGCCTACCGAAAAAATAACATCACTTTATTGGAAATCAGTTTTAATCCTATGTTGAGAAACAGAGGAGGAGAAAGGGATTTGGACCACATCATTATGGGAGCCATTAGAGGTATGGATCGTGCCTGTTTAGAATATCCAGTTAAAGCCGGATTAATCTTTTTTTTAGACAGACGGTTTACTTACAAACAAAACGAAATTATCGCCCAAAAAGCAATTCATTATCAAGGCCGAGGGGTTGTCGGAATTGACCTGGCTGGTCCAAGAATAAAAACATTCCGTTACCAAAAATACGGAAAGCTTTATCATTACTGTCAGCGAAAGGGTCTAGGAACAACGGTTCACACCGGAGAAGAAGGTTCAACAAAAGAAATGGAAAAGGTAATAATGGTTTTGAAACCAATGAGAGTCGTTCACGGCGTTAAAGCGGCCTTTAGTCAATCTCTTTTAACGGAATTAAAGAAAAGAAAGATTACCCTATCTATTTGTCCCACTTCTAATCTGTCAACGGGCGTAGTGAAAAATATAGAAGAATTCAGATTAATCATTAACACTTTTTTAGAAAAAGGAATAAAGTTTTGTTTTAATACTGACGGACCAGAAATATTTAATATTAATTTAAGATCAGAGTATCAACTTTTTCTGAATAAGGAAATTCTTACTCAAAAACAAATAGTGATGATTAATAAATGGGCCAAAGAAGCGAGTTTTCTTAACCAAAGGAAATGATATAATGATTTTGTGGAATATTATAATCTTGAACTTTGCGGCCTTAAACGAAAATTACCGATTGTTTCTCTGGGGCCAAAACTAAAGATTGCTTCTTTTAATCTCCTTGGTGACGGTGAACTGGTTGAGGCCGTAGCTAATAAATTAACCAAAGAATTAAAAAAATATGAATTTGATTATCTTGTTGGGCCTGAAGTAAAAGTTGTTCCTCTTCTTCAAGTTTTAGCCAAGAAGCTGAATAAGCCCCGCTATATCATTCTCCGAAAAAACATCATGGGTTACATGACTCAGCCGATAACCAATAAGTCTAAACCTAGCTTAGTTTTAAATGGACCCGATGCCAAACTATTAAAAGGTAAGAAAGTTATCATTATTGATGATGTTGTTTCTACCGGCAGAACGATCAAAGTGGTTCAAGAGTTAATGAAAATGGCTGATGCGGAAGCGGTGGGAGCAGTGGCCGTTTTCAAGCAAGGAGAAAAAGAGGAGAAAATAGGAATTCCTTTTTCATTTTTAGGAAAATTACCCCTTTTTCAATAAGAGGGATAAAAATAAGGGAAGCCCGATAAGGCAAGGAAAGAAATTTTACCGGGCTTCGAGATGTTAGACAAGGGAGGGTCCTCTGAGAAGGAAATAGACTCTGCCTATCAACGCCAAGGAGAAAATCGTTACCAAAAACAAGGAAAGGCAGACGTCGAAATAGTCAAGCTCCGGGGGAGAAGGAAATTCCTGGATTCGGTAAGAAGAAAACCAAAAAGTCCTTTCACCGGTGTGACGATAGTAACATTCCGCGCTGGAAAGGCAGTTGAAGTTAATCGTGAGATAGTCAATCTTGATCAAACTGCCAACCGTGGGAATGACCCATTCTGGCGAAATGACGACGAAAGTATAGGCATCGGAAACAAGTTGGTGAAATTCGTTAACTTCGTTCATCTCGATTTCGGCCAAATTGCCTGTTTCTTGAGCATGACTGAGTAAAGAGACGACATTCTCTTGGCTGTCAAAAAGAATAGACGCATGACCAATCACTTTATCTTCGTAGGTACTAAAATCCGATCTTTGGGTCTTGAGATCCAGAAGACCCAGGATGATGATGACCGCCAAGAGAAAAAAGGCAAAGATCATCTTCTTCACCGCCTCACCCTCCTTTCAAGGTGCGATTTTCTGACCTAACTATAACAAAGAATAATTTTTTTGTAAACCCATAATAAAAATATACCTAAATTGCCCCTTGACACTCTTTTCACAGACTGATAATCTGAATTTACAGAACAATAATTCTTGTTAAACCGCAAGATGAAAAAAGATAAATTGGTTAGGAATTTTTTTCATTATTATTAGAAGAAAACTCAAAACACCCTAGTGCGGGTGTTTTTTTAGTACTTTGAAAAGTAAATAGGCTAGCAAACAGATAAAAGAAAGGGGACGGAAAAGATGAAATGGAGAAAGGTGTTAGTTTGGGCCGTGCTTTTGAGCATGCTCCTCGCCGGAGTGGTTCCTCAATTAGCACTGGCAAGCGAAGAGACAGTCTGGCCACCGCGGACAGAATACGTGGTCCAGGCAGGTGATACCTATTGGGGTATTGCCGAAAAGTTCTACGGCGACGGCAGTCTCTGGCCGGTGCTAGAGGAGATCAGCGGCCGAGACAGAAATGCCCTTTCCGTAGG
>Ga0307437_1002090_pt1 | contig 12640 bp, 10 predicted proteins | sample SalMarWE160390MG_FD_202146 | JGI IMG/M metagenome (GOLD analysis project Ga0307437, IMG submission 202146) | Salt marsh sediment microbial communities from the Plum Island Ecosystem LTER, Massachusetts, United States - WE1603-90 | ecosystem: Environmental > Aquatic > Marine > Intertidal zone >...
TTTATTCTTTAACCATTTCTTCAGCATGTTACATCTGGGGCATCCGCTGCTTGTGTAGACTACTACGCCGTTTTCTGATGGATGCTCAGGGGAACTGCCGAAATCTTCTGAAAAGCCCATGAAAACACCCTCTTTTTATCGACGAGATAGTATCGTAGGTATATTTTAATGCTTATTTAGTTTTTTAGAGCAAACCTGTAAAAATCTGTATAAAGGCATAGTTTGAAATTGACAGCAAACCACAAAGATGTGAGGGCAAAATCAGGAAAACTCATGAATCAAAACGATGTTTTTGGTTATATACGACTGAAACTTTAGTGGCTCCATATATAAAGCGGGAGAAGAAATAGACATCTCTAGGTAATGATAAAATATACACAATTATGAGAATATAGATAAATTCCAATTTACAAGTATCCCGCAAAACGATGGAGTGTCACCATTAATCATGCCAACAAACCACAACAATAGCTATTTAACTAGTAATCATGAATAAATTACTGCAGAAAGATAGTAGAGCAAGTGTGGATATCTCCCGAAAATCTATCCATTAGACCTTCGGGCACACTTGCCCTTGCCCATATAGGCAATACCCTAGGGCATTCTGTTTAGGTATAGATATGTTTATTTATTTTTCTAGAGGTAATGATATAAAATTCTGGATAAGCACCCAAATAAATTGACAGTTAGCTAGCGGGTCAAGCATAAGGCGGAACGGGAATTAGGGAAAGCGGTATTGACCAAGACGTGTTTTTCATTATATATAGGGGTCAAACAGACAGAACAGCTACACCACACAAAAGACATGAGTTTTTTGGTTATATACGACTGAAGGACTGGAGCATATTAACGGAGCCACACGCGGGGCACCTCGCCAATTTGCCATAGAAAATCTTCTGGCAACTCGCACAATAGGCAAGGTTCCGATTGAAAACGTAGAACCCAACCCCGTAGTTTCCCGCAACATCTCTGGTGACAGACAACAAATCATCAGGGTCTTGCTCCACATCAACAAGCGATACAACGGCTAAGTGACCGCCCGGAGTCAACCGGTGAAACCGCTCCTCAACCCTGAATCGTTCTTTCCAAGAAACGTCGACGCCTAAAGGCAAAGCAACCAAGTCAGTGTAAAACGGTTTCTCTCTGGTGCCCTGAGCGCGAACCTTTGCCCACCCATACTTTTCCGCGTCAAGTTCTGCCAGTCTTTTCGCAGCGTCGCCGGCGGGCACCATAGCTAAGGAGGCTCGAGTTTCAGGCTTCTTCGAATACTTCTCAACGTCAGTAGAAAGATATGATACTATTTTCTTGGCAAAATCGAGAGTCTCACCATCCTGTTTCAGGGGTTTACCGAAGAAAGCTTGGATGGTTTCGTTCAAGCCGACGAAACTGACTAGGCGGACGACGTTTTCGATTCTGAAGTATTGGTCACCGTCAGTCTTCTGCATCAGGAAGGGGAGCAGGTGTTCCCTTGCCCGTTGTTTGATTGTTCGATATTTTATTTCCAGAGCCCGCAAAGCCATTTCCAGCTGTTCATCTAAGATGCGGAAAAAGCTGGTTTCTCTGCCTCCTGCCTCATACATGACTCTGGGCAAGTTTATTATCACGCTGTCCACGCTTCCGGTCTGCAGGGTGTCCAGTTCCCAGTCTTCTTTCCAGTCAGAGGCTAATCTGAACCCTGTTGAAGTGTAAGATGCCAGTTTCTGTTCCTTGGGACAGAGGTTAGCGAAGTAGGGAAGACCTGTTTCAGCCGCAAGTTTATGGGATTTGAAGAGAAGATTGGCGCATTCCTTGTCTTTGAGGACTTCAGGGCGTATTTTTATTATCAAACGTGGATTAAAAACAGGTTTATGCTCGTCATCTTCAAGCATGACTTCGAGGAGAAGGGATGCGAGGCGGCGGCTTTCCTCAACAAAATCTCCGTAACATCCAACAGTTTTTCCTTCAGGTCCGATGGCTTCCCTATCTTTCAGAAAGTCGGGGACAAGAAATTCTAGACCCAAGGAAGCCCCCACTGAACTTCCGTTCGAGAGGGGCTGATTCAAGTTGGAGACAAAGAGGCGTAAGCCTTCCCTGATTCGTTCCTCTGAAACACCCTGAATGAAGGGGGCTAAAAAGATGTTGAAGAAGTCAAGGGTCTGCTCTCCAGAGGCTTCTATAGCAGCGATTTTCAGGATGTTGGAAGCTGCTATTAGCGCGGCTTCGAGACTTTTAGGCGGAAAATAAGAGGGCTCCTGAAGGTTCATTCCTCCACGGCTCAGTCCCTGTTGAAGGAAAAACCGGAGGTCATGCATGAACTGGTCAGGTTTCAAAACCCAAGTGCCAAGATGCTTGAGGTGAAGACCGCCAGAAAGATGTGCATCAGCAACATCTCGTGGGAGAACGTTGAGGAGGGTATACTCTTCCATAACCGCGTCGGCAGCCGCTTTGTGAATAGCCTCTGCACCCTGCGATCTGGCGCCAGTTGAGTCTATCAGCTGGTTAACATCGTAGACTGGGAGTCCCAAACGGGTGAGTTTATGACGGTACTCTTCAAGTCCCTTTTCTACGAGGATTGCGTTGACCATTTCGCGTATTAGGGGCGCGGTTAGGTATTTTGTTTTGAATTCTAGGAGGCGTTTTTCTGTTTCTCGAGCGATTTTCTGGGCTTGGAACACTGGAACGTTTGCCTCTTTCACCAAGGCTTCAACGATTTTGTTTCTGTCAAACTCTTCCATAGCCAAGCGGGAGGTTCGAACAAAAATTTTTTTTCTTTGTAAGAACTGCTGCTGGATGTCCTCTGTGAAGTTGATGATGGTTTTGCCGAGGTCGGTGAGGCGGTATTCTTTGTTGTCTACGTCAGGTTCTATGAGGTCTGCGTTTAGGAGATATTTCAGGTGATAAGCGAATCTTCCTGCGTCTCTGCTTGGGTTGAGTTTCAGAATTTTCATGAGGTCGGTGTAGGATTGAGGTCCCTTATCTACAAGAAGCGTTAGAAGCTGCATACGCAGAGAAGAGGATGCAGCCTTGAGAACCTTTAAACCTGATTTCCGTTGCCGCCTTGGCATACATAACTCACCAGTACCAGCTATTACAACAGTCTAGTTTAAAAAATTAAAGCATAACCCAAAAATCTGCAGTGTCAAGCCGTAAGCATATTTGAAGGCTAATAACAGCGTAACATGTTAAAACCAGTTAGTCAAGAAAATTTGACTGAAATGCCAGTGCAAAGCGTTTAGTTAGTCAAGAAACCTTGACAAAAACTCTTTTTAACTCTTTCAGTAGAGGTTTGTTGGTGCCTGTAAGGGGAAAGATGGGCATGAAAAGAACAGCATCGGTGCTAACACTTATTCTGGCACTTTTAATCTTGCTAGCGGCTGGGGTTCAAACTGTTAAGGCACAATATACTCCAGGTGGACAAGGTTTCCCTCTTGCTTCTCCAATCAGCATCACATCTCCGTCTAATAGCACGTATAGTTCCAACCTGCTAACTTTAAGCGTCACTTTCAAATTCTTGCTTAGTCCCAGCTACGCGAATGTAAACTACAGTGTAGATGGAAAAAACAACGTCACAATTCCCTTAACAGGTATACAGGAACCCAGGGAAGTAACAAGAACCTATGCGAATGGCACAACAGTCACAGTCAACTCGACACTCTTCGTTCCGTTCATAATCACTGGAGGGGTGACTCTGCCAGAATTAACTGAAGGCTCACATAACATAACAGTTTATGCAAGATACCAAGCCAACAACGACATTGGATTAGACAACAGCACAGTTTATTTCACCATCAGCACCAATTCAGAACAAAAAATCCCAGAGTTTCCTTCATGGATTATAATGCCGCTCTTTATGGCGGCAACGTTTTCAGCAGTCATGGTTTACAGGAGACTGACAAAAAAGGCTTCCAAGTCATAACTCACAAATGTGTAACGAAACAGTTATGCGGTTGCATTAGGAAAATTTGACATTAAGACGTTTGCATAGATGCGCGCAGTGTAGTCTGTAGCCTCCATCTACCAGCTTAGAGACTGACAAATACTGACTTCTCCTGTGTCAGCCCATAATCCCACTGCAATACGGTCAACTTGTTCAGGGTAAATTCTATCTAGAGGCATAGTAACGTACCAATAAGGTATTAACGCTAAGGGGTCTTCTCTGGAATGTGGCCATAATTCTGCTGATGCATACTCCTCAACTAAAGTGAAATTGCTTATTATTTCGCCGTTTACTGTCCACGTGTAATCCTTTGCGTAATCCATTGCAATACGTATGGCTTCTTCCTTTGATATGTTTACTTCCGTGCCACCCACCCTGAAAAGAGACCAGTCGTCAGTGAGCGATGACAGAAAACCATAATTGTCAAAGATTAAGACTACCCTTTTTGCTTGAAAGTCAATGTTATGGCTTGTGTATATAAACTCGATTTTTATAGTAGTTCTTCCACTTGCGCGGGTAAGCTTGATGTTGCCCGATGTTGTTTCAAAGTCTCCAGTTTCATTAACTGTCTCCAGCATGTTTATCATCGCTCCCAAATGTGAGGCTCCAGAATATTCGTGGTACCTCTCAAGAATGCCCTTAGCTGCATCAAGTATGTTAGTAGGCTGTAATTGAGAGTAATATGGCGTACCTTCAAGCACTTGTAAAGAGTAACTGGAAAGACTGGCGTTTCTAAATCTAAGAATCACATCTACCTTGCTGCTCTCATTTGTGAGGGAGTATCTCATAATCTCCTCAACGAAGCCGCCCAAATCAGAGCGGTACTCTACAGTATTACTTTCCAGTGTTGCAGAATATTTTGTCATGTCAAGGTGAACTATGTCGGTTAGAAAGGTTAACACCTTGTTTGGGGACGTGCCCCATGATAACAGTCGTTCATTCTCCGCTGATACTTCTTCAAAGTCCACTTCAAGCATTTCAAAATCCTCGGATATTTGTTGATAATCCATGGATAACTGGTTAAAAGACATGTATTGCGCACAAGATACAGCTGCTGAAATGACAATCGCAATCATTAGAACCGCAAAAAGGGATTTCCACTTTAGGGGCATTGTTGGGTGTTTTGGATGGGTATCAGGTGACTCTTCTACTCCCCTCATCGTCATCACAGCCGCTTCTCCGAAGGTGGAGAGCTTGTATCTTCCATCATCCATTTTCGTTACGAGTTCTCCGAGGTTTTCAAGGTGATAGGTTAAATGGGAGCTGGAGATTCCAAGCGTCTCTAGGATTGTTGAGAAGTTTCTCGGCTTCTCTGAGAGCATTCTAAGGATTTTACGGCGGGCTGGATGACTTAAAGACGAGAACATAAGTGAATAGGGTTCTTTCTCTGAATTGGGCAAGGGTTAAGCACCAAACCATAATATAATGAAACAAGACAGGAAAGTTTTTTTGGTCAAGAAAACTTGACTAATGCATCATTTGATAAGTCAAGAAACCTTGACAAAAACCCTTTTATGTTATTTCCTCCATAAAATGAATCTGTGGGGCTTACAACATGAACACCACCGCATCAAACCTGCACTCGTTGATGTCCTCGCTTCCCCGTTTCCTTGTGGCTCTGATTCTGATGACAGTTTTATCGGTTTCGTTTGTACAACTGCCTGCGGCATACTCAGCAGAATTGACTGCTCCGGAAAAGACAATGATGTTCTTGGAAGATGTGGTTGAAGTTGATGTTGCAAAATATAATGTAACGCTGGCAAGCAACTGGGTGGATTATCCGCCTCATTGGGGCGGTCTCGCTGAAGAGCTTGTTAGATACAACCTCGACGGGGGCAACGAAAGCAACTTACGCGTAACGTGCAGATTTAGAGAAGATACGATTCATTCTTACAGTCTACAAGTGTCTAAAGGTTCACCGTTTTTTGCTGACCCCCAACCCACTAACCTTCTCGATGCAGCTAAGGAGTTCCTCGAAAGATACCAAACCAATTCTGGAGCCTCATACACCCAAGAAATGCGTAAGATGCTGGACAAAATTGAGGAAACAAAAGACGCGACAATAACCTCGGGAAACATAAAGCTTACAGTATTAAATCAAGAAGTCCAGAATTACCCTGCAGAGGCGGTTGACCGTACATTATTTGAGTGGACATACACCGTCAATGGTGTTGATGCACCACAGAATGTGGTAAGGGTTACTTTTGAAGAGGGAGTTTTCAAGTCTTTAGTGAACGATTGGGACCTCTACAGTATAGGCAGTTCAGAAGTGAATGTTTCTAGGGAAGAAGCTATAAACTTGGCGAGGAATGCTGCCGAAGATTATACGTTGCGGATTTACTTGGAGGATGGTCTTACGGATGTAGAGTTTAATCTAGTAGACGAGCCGGTGAGAGCGGGGGTGTCCATGTATCCCAGAGAAACGTTGACAGTGTATCCTTTCTGGCGCATCGAACTGTACTTTGACAAATATTATTATTCGGCTTACGGCGTTCAAGTTGGAATCTGGGCGGATACAGGGGAGATAGAGTCTTGCAAGAGTTTGAGTGGTCTAGGCGGTCCCATCTCTGAAGAGGATTCAACAGAATCATCCACTGAACAAACATTGACATCCGAAAATGATGGTACAGCATCCTCAATGAATATCTACATAATCACCGCAACAGCGATAATAGCACTAGTTGGAGCAGCCCTACTAACGTACTTTAGAAAAACCAGAAAAACAACAACGAAACCCGAAGCAATCATGCCTGAGGAAAGCACATGAAAACAAGCAAGGTTTTCCTTCTTGTTATCCTAAGCGCATCGTCTTTGTATCTAGTCTATATTCAACCAGTTAATGCAACTGAGGATTCTTGGGCTAGTAAGGAGCCGATGCCCACTGCAAGATACAGATTTGGGGTTGCTGTTGTAGATGGAAAGATTTATGCAATTGGTGGCTTGGATTCCGGTCCCCTTGGCACTAATGAAGAGTATGACCCAGCAACAGACACGTGGACTACGAAAACGTCAATGCCGACTCCACGATACTATTTTGCAGTAGCTGTTTATGAAAACAAAATATACACGTTTGGGGGACTAACCGAAACCCCACTTCAAAACAACACTTATGTTGGAGTAACCGAAGTTTATGACCCAGCAACGGACACATGGGAAACCAAAACTTCGATGCCCACAAACAGGTCTGCGTTATGTGCAAACGTTGTTAACGGCAAAATCTACCTCATAAGCGGGATAGTCTACGGTCCTCCGCTTACGTTTTCTTTTCACTCTAACGTAACCGAAGTTTACGACCCAGAAACAGATACATGGACCAGTAAAGCCTCGATACCAACTCCAGTATGCAGTTACACTTCCGCTGTTGTAGACAACAAAATATACGTAATATGCGGCTCCAAACAGGATACAACATATAGTAATTTGAACCAAGTCTACGACCCGGAAACTGACACATGGACTGAAGCGGAACCTATTCCCACAGGGGTTCGTTTTGCAGCTTCGGGCGCAACCACCGGAGCCCTAGCACCAGAAAGAATCTACGTTATAGGCGGTAGCACCACTCAATTTCCTGATGGAAGCAACCTGACGCAAATCTACGACCCGGAAAAAGACGCTTGGAGTTACGGCACCCCAATGTTGACATCTCGTGGTGGATTACGAATCGCAATTGTAAATGATGTGTTATACGCAATCGGAGGCTTCAACACGGATGGAGACAACATATTACCAGTAAACGAACAATATACGCCAGCTGGATACATACCAGAGTTTCCCTCTTTGGCACCTTTAGTGTTTGCAGTATGTACAGTTGCCGTTGTTCTAGTTGTTTACAAACAAAAGTTATGCAAAACATAATCGTTGGAGAGTGAGAAATGAAAAAATCAAAGGCAACAATTGCCCTGTTGCTGATTCTTTCCTTTATGTTCGTTTTTATTACAGAAATAGGGATAGTTAAAGCAGTTGGGACGGTTTATATTAGAAATGATGGTTCTATTGAAGGAGCTGGACTAACCTTTGAAGATGAGGTATACGTTTTTTCAGGTGACATTTACGGTCAGATTATTATAGAAAAAGATGGGGTAATTGTTGATGGCTCAGGATATGTTCTGCATGGAATGAATGAAGGCGGAATATTTCTAGAGAACAGGAGTAACGTTGTTCTTAGGAACATTGAGGTTGTTGATGCACCTTTTGGCATTACCATGCTTAATGGAAGCAACAATAAAATCACAGAAAGTAATTGCACTATCAATCTAGAGAACTCCGTTAACAACACCATTTCTGGCAATGAACGAATTAGTTTGCTTTTCACTAACTCTTCTAAGAACATAGTAACAGAGAATAATCTAAGTGACAATACATGTTATGGTTTTAAGCTTCAATCAACCTCAAATGAAAACAGCATTTTCGGAAACAACATTACCGATAGTATAGGTGGAATCGAGTTTCATGGATATTCTAACAGCAATAGAATTTACGAAAATAACATAGTTGACAATGGGGATGGCATGATGTTCCACAATTCGTATAATAACTCAATCTATGACAATGTTATTGCATACAATAGGCTCGCTGGTGTTTATTTGTACGCTGCTGAATCTAACAAGTTCTTCAGAAACAACTTCGTTGATAATTGGGAATGGCAAGCCACATCTCGGTTTAGTAGCAACGTTTGGGATAATGGTTCGACGGGTAATTATTGGAGTGACTACAATGGAGCTGATGTTGACGGAGATGGAATTGGAGATGAACCTTATCTTGTTCCAGTTTACACTCTTATGGGTTGGGATTGGGAATACGATGCCGACAACTACCCACTAATGGAACCAACTATAATCCCAGAGTTTCCAACTTGGGCACCAATGGCGCTTACGTTCGCAACGTTAGCCGTTACTTTAACAGTTTACAAACGCAAACTACGTAACCACAATCAGCGGAGGGAGTTGATTTGAAGAAGAAAATCAGATCAACAATCGTGCTTTTTCTGATTCTTTCCTTTTCTCTGTCAACCACTATGGTTCCTTATGTGTTAGGAGCTGAGGATTCTTGGACAACTAGGGAGCCAATGCCTAGAGCAAGAAGTGGAATTGGGGTTGCTGTTGTGAATGGTAAGATATATGCGATAGGAGGGCAAAATGGGGAAGGGGTTCTAAATACTACTGAAAAGTATGACCCAGTTACAAATGAATGGACTACCAAAATATCAATGCCAACAGCGAGAAGCGATTTTGGAATAGCGGTTTACCAAGACAAAATATACGTAATTGGTGGAACAGTCGGTTCTGGAACGGGTTGGGGTGAGAGTTTACTCACAGGAGCAACTGAAGTTTACGATCCAGAAACAGACACTTGGGAAACAAAGACTTCAATGCCTACCCCTAGGCAGGGTTTGGAAGCTAATGTTGTATCTGACAAAATCTACCTTATAGGAGGAGTGAGATATGTGGGTGGATTACTCCATCTGGAGTTTGATGAAAATGAGGTTTATGATCCTGCCACGGATTCATGGACTACCAAAGCACCTCTTCCAACTGCTGTTTGGGGCTACTCATCGGCTGTAGTAGATAACAAGATATACTTGATTGGGGGAGGAAACAAAACTTCAGACGGCACTTTTCCTGTAACTCTCAATCAGATTTACAATCCTGCAACCAACACATGGAATTTCGGACAAAGCGTTCCCACAGGGTTATGGCATGCTGACGCTGGTGCCACTACTGGTGTCTTTGCACCAAAAAGAATCTACGTTTTAGGAGGGGCATACTACAGCGTTACTTACAATCTAACTCAAACGTATGACCCTGAAGCCAATACTTGGACTACTGGCACTCCAATCCCTACCCCCCGCTATGGATTGGGAGTTGCTGTCATAGATGATGAACTATACGCCATTGGAGGTAAAACTGAAAGAGACAATTACTCGGCAATAAACGAAAAGTATACACCAATTGATTACATCCCAGAGTTTCCCTCATGGACCATTCTGCCGTTGCTTCTTGCGGCAACGTTGGCGGCTGCAATCTACAGAAAGAAGCTACACAGAACACAAACCCAGCAATCATATTAGGAGACTATACCTAAGTATTTACTTACTTTTTTACTATTACACCAATTTACCTCAACAGGTTATAAGATTTTAATCTTTAGCTGACTAAAAATTTTAGGAATTTTTTGGGGTTAAATTTTAACTCCAAACCCAAACCGTACTTCTACACGTGTGCAAGCGTCAGTGAATCTTCTTTCAGTGACTGTTGCTCTTCCTGCATTCGTTTACTGCGTGGTCTATCGTGTGGATTGAAACCGCAGTTACGTATCCTACTGAACCCCCCAATGCGTAATTTAGAATGATTTCGTTTTCAAGAACAGCGGAAATAATCAAGAACAAAGCGAAACTAAAGGATACAATTGACCAAAGTATAACCCAAGTTTTCTGAGAAACCTTGTTTCCCCTAGTAATTCCAACTATGGATAAGCTACCGAGGATAATTGCGAATCCAATTAGGAAATTTGTAATTAGCAGCATGCCATTAGTTGTTTCTTGAGTTTCTAAAATATTTTGGGTTTGGGGTTAAAATTTAACCCAACCCAACTTTGCTTAGCAGCTTCAGACTTTCATTAACAGAATCTCCAACCGTGTCGATCAACGGCTTATCAGGATCAACTTCGACATCGGACATTCTTGCTGCTTCCACGGGGTTCAAATCCCCGCAAACTGCCTTCAGCAGTACACTTTTTCCAGAGCCGCTATCACCAGTCACATATACAATATCCTGAGACCCAATCTTCAACTCCACATCATCATAAAGCACATGCTTCTGAAAGTCGCTGATCCCCAATCCGAAGGCTTCAGCCACAGCAACAGTGCGATCAGTAACGTCCGTTTTCGTCTCATATGCAATATTAAATACAAACTTGCCCGTGCGCCGGTCATAACGCCTAGCAAACTTTCTAATCCGAAAATGTTCTCTGCGTTTCAATATGCCCTCACCAACTCGGATTCCTCACCCATCTCCACAGTAGCATACAACGCCAAGGCAGATGCCCAAAACACATCGTCATGCGTGCCCTGAGGATGATTAAAAGCTAAGTTGCCATCCTTGCTAAGCTCAAACCTTTCCACATTCAACTCAGCAACATACTCGCAGTGATAGGGCTTATCCCAGCTAAAATAAGGATAGAAAAACCGCTTGTCCACCATCCGCTGCTTCAGGAGACTAGCCATCTCCTGCTTACGCGGCAACGTAAAATTCACGCCCTCAACATTCAGGATTCCAGCGTTCTGCATATCCTCTACAATATAGTCGCCAACGCCAGTTTTGTCAGCACGCAAACAACGGAATTCACCAATCCTATCCTGGATAACTTTAATCCAGCCGATAACGCTGGCATAAGGCACCTCATGAGGCCAAATCTTCAGATACCGCAGAAAATACTTTGTCTCCATATCTTCAATCAAAGCAAAAACAGAATAGTCCTGATGCTTAGCAAAGTCAAGCCCAGCAAAGAAGTTTCCATCATGATCGACGTCTATGCGAAAGAGCTGCAAATCCTCGCCGCACGTCTTCACGGTGCCGATACACTTTGTTATCAAAGATTGGTTAAGCAGGAAAGGTTCGAGGAGATCCAGCGTCTCCTGAACGAGAAGTATGTTTAGGTGGTGTAGATGTCCCTTAAGATCGTATGTCATGGCTGCGGAAAAATCCTTTATGAAGGCTTGGACATAGTTTACCTCTACAGATTAAGGGCCAATGCGCACGCGCTCAGGATAATAAAACTTCAAGCGAGTGGGATGAACCAAAATGAAAAAGACAACTGCAGTAGCAGCGTTCTTAGTGGTTCTCATCGTAGCCACCGCTACCACATGGTTTTTCTTCAATCAAATTAATACTCTCAATCAAATCAATAAGATACAGATTACTGCTTTTTCAATAGACCCCGAAGGTTGGGAAAATCCTGGCGGTCTGTTGCTTACCTGCTCGTTCAATATCACTCTTCAGAATATGGGAATAAATGATGTGAAAGAAGTGAAATTGAGTGTTGCAATGTTTGTTAATGGTAGTGAAATTGATGTTGAAGACAATATTTTTGGCTCCGACGAAGGATGGGTTAATGAAACTTTTTCTTCAGGAGAAGTTAGAATCTTTCAAGGAGAATTGCAATATACTTTGCATCAGGGGGGAGCCATTGACACTATTGGTGGTCATCCTGTTGGAGCCTCTTATGTGGCTCAAGTAATGTTAGGCAGTACTGATGTTCTGGATGAAGCAAAATTAACGGGTTTATTTTCCTTTGAATTAACTGCTACCATAATTTTGGAAAGACATGGCGGTTACTATGGCGCAGCTTATGATTCTGGAAAAGGAGAAGTCTACTTAACCAATGGAGATTTCCATTTGATCTATGTCATATCAGACAGCACTAACACTGTAGTGGCAACCATACCTGTAGGAATAATGCCTTCAGGAATAGCCTATGATTCTGCCAAGGGTAGATTATTTGTTACCAACTTTGGTTCCGATTCTGTGTCAGTAATATCAGACAGTAACTATGACGTGGTTGCAAGTATACCTGTAGGAAGACAACCCATGGGAATAGCCTATGATTCTGGAAAAGGAGAAATCTTCGTAGCTAACTATGGCTCCGACACAGTTACAGTAATATCAGGTAGCAACTATGAGGTGTTTTCTACCATACCTGTGGGTCACCAACCCTGTGCTTTAGCTT
>Ga0307437_1002094_pt1 | contig 12632 bp, 10 predicted proteins | sample SalMarWE160390MG_FD_202146 | JGI IMG/M metagenome (GOLD analysis project Ga0307437, IMG submission 202146) | Salt marsh sediment microbial communities from the Plum Island Ecosystem LTER, Massachusetts, United States - WE1603-90 | ecosystem: Environmental > Aquatic > Marine > Intertidal zone >...
AAGTATTTCCCTTATTAATTCTGATGCGATTTTTTGCCTTTCGTCATTAAATTTTATGCTTTCCGTGAATTTTCTTGCTTGAGATATGTTCATTTTTGCTATATCATGTATGTTTTTATTATTTATTTTGATAGACAAAGCTTCTTTTCGCAGCCGTGCACCTTTACATTCCCCGCAGGGTGTTACAACCATGTATTTTTCTATTTCACTTCTTATCCAATCAGACTCTGTGTTTAAGTGTCTTCTGTTCAGGTATGGAATCACTCCTTCCCAGTAATCGGCGCCGAACAGAAGGATATTTTTGTTTTTTTCGCTGATATTTTTCCAGGATATATTTAAATCTAAATTATACTTTAACGCGATGGTTTTTAATTCTTGTAAGAATCTCCCCCGGGGTTCTCCTACGGGAGCGATAGCTCCTTCAAGAATTGATAATGATTTGTTGAAGACTATATTCTCCGGGTCTATTTCCATCTCGGTACCTATGCCCTGACATTTTGAACAGGCACCATAAGGAGAATTAAAAGAAAATAGTCTCGGAGAGATTTCCGGATAACTTATTCCGCAATCCGCGCAGGCAAATTTTGTAGAAAAAATTCTATTCGAATCTTTATCGATGTCTCTTAATATTAATATGCCTTCGGTTTCTTCCAGGGCTGTTTCAACGGAGTCCGCTATCCTGCTTCTTATTTCTTTTTTCGGCTTTATTCTATCCACCACTATTTCGATATTATGTGGTTTGTTCTTATCAAGGTTGGGGATACCTTCTATATCAAAAATTTCACCATCTATTATTACCCGGACATATCCTTTCTCTCCGATTCTTCTTAGCTCGGTAGAAAAAGTGCCTTTTTTTCCTCTGGCAATCGGAGCAAGTATGTAAAGACTTGAATTTTCCGGATATGATAGGATTTTATCTACAATTTCATCTACGGTCTGGGAAGTTATTTCTTTGCCGCAATTGTAACAGTATGCGGTTCCGGTTCTTGCGAAAAGTACGCGCAGGTAATCGTATGTTTCCGTTACCGTGCCTACAGTAGAGCGTGGGTTTTTAGAGAGCTTTCTTTGTTCTATTGAAATTGTGGGAGAAAGGTTTGTTATCGATTGAACTTCAGGTTTATCCATTACCCCCAAAAACTGCCTTGCGTAAGCTGAGAGGGATTCAACGTATCTTCTCTGTCCTTCAGCATAGATTGTATCGAAAGCGAGAGAAGATTTACCCGAGCCGGAGATTCCGGTTATTATCACTAATTTATCACGGGGTATTTCGACATCTATTCCTTTTAAATTATGGATAGATGCTTTCTTGATTTCAATATTTTTTTTCATACTCGGATATTATCCGGGAAACCTCTTTTGGATCCGCTTTTCCGCCGGTTTTTTTCATTACCTGACCAACGAAGAACCCAAATAGTTTTTTTTCCCCGTTCTTTAAGCGAGTTAGTTCATCCGGGTTCTCTTCGAAAACCTCCCTGATTGCTCGCTCTAAAGCATTTGTGTCGGATATTTGAGAAAGATTTTTTTCCTCTACGATCTGTTTTGGTGCTTTTTTTGTTTTTACCATTTCCGCGAGCACTTCCGCTCCCGCGTTTCTTGAAATTTTACCTTCAAGAACCATTTTTATCATCTCCGCAAAGTTTTCTGCGGAAATGTCGGGTTCTCCGAGACTTCTGTAATCTCTGAGTATCCATTTGCTTACCTCGATGGGCTCGCCAATTATTTTTCAAATAAACGAGAAGTAGTAGTGGAACTTGAAATTGTTTTAGCGTCTTTTTCGTTAAGTCCGAGTTCTACATATTTTTCTTTCTTCTGTACCGGTAATTCCCCTACGGTAGTTTTTATTTCATCAATCCATGTTTGGCTTATTAAAAGAGGAGGCAGGTCCGGTTCAGGAAAGTATCTGTAATCGGAAGATTCCTCTTTTATCCGGGCTACCCAGGTTTTCTGAGTTTCTTCGGAGTAATGTATCGTAGCCTGTTCTACTGTTTTGCCTTTTTCGAGAGTTTCTGTCTGGCGCCGGATTTCAGAGAGAAGAGATTTTTTAACTGCTTTAAAGGAATTAAGATTTTTAACTTCGGTTCTTGTTCCAAGTATTCCTTTTTCTTTACTGACGGATATATTCGGTTCACACCTGAATTCAGCTCTTGCCATTACCGCATCGGAAATATTCTCAAATTGTAATATTTTCTGCAACGTTTTAAGATAAGCTACCGCCATATCCGGCGAATCTATATCGGGTTCGGTTACGATTTCAATTAAAGGGACACCTGATCTATTGTAATCGATAAGAGATTTGTCTTTTTCGTGTATTGATTTCGCGGATTCTTCTTCAAGGTGTACTCTTTTTATTCTAATTTCCCTACCTTCTAGTGAAATTTTTCCCCCCGTTGCGATGGGAAATCTGTACTGTGTAATCTGATAACCCTTTGGCAGGTCCGGGTAGAAGTAATTTTTTCTCGCAAAAATCGATCTTGTATGGATTTCACAATTCAAAGCAAGACCGGCTTTTACGGTAAGTTCTACAGCCTTCTTGTTCAGGGAAGGAAGAACTCCCGGAAGACCGAGACAAATAGAACATACGTTTGTGTTGGCTTCTTCTCCAAAGCTTGCCGGGCAGCCGCAGAATAATTTTGTAACGGTTTTAAGCTGAGCGTGAACCTCAATACCGATTGTGGTTTTGTATTCAGCCATCTTGAGCTTCCTTTATAAATCCTTGAAATGGGACGATTTTTTCTACGAGCCGGACAATGGATAGAAGTCCTTTTTCGTCAAAAGGTTTTCCGATTAACTGGTAGCCGATGGGAAGTTTACCAATCATTCCCGCCGGTGCGGCTACCGCGGGAATACCGGCTAAATTGGCGCCGGCTGTCATCCGGTCGGGCACATGCATTCTTATCGGATCATCAGTTCTTTCTCCTATGGGAAAAGCGGGAGTGGGTGTGGCGGGAGTTAGAAGATAATCTACTTCTTTAAAAACATCGTTGAATTCCTGGGTGATTAGCCTCCTTATAAGGTCCGCTCTTTCGTAGTATTCGGCAATGGCTTCCGAGGAAAGAACAAACGAACCGATGAGGATTCTTCTTTTTACTTCCGAAAGGAACCCTTCGTTTCTGGATTTTCTTATTGTGTCGTGGAAGTCTTCTCCGTCCTTACGTAAACCGTATCTGACTCCGTCGTATCTTGCAAGGTTTGAAGAGGCTTCAGCGTACGAAATAACCTGGTAAGTTGGTATAATATAGCCTGTGGTTGGAAGGGAAACCGATTTGAATAATATGCCTTCTTTTTCGATGGCTTTTTTTATTTTCATAACGGAAGTATAAACTTCTTCGTCTATTTGCTTGAAGTATTCTTCCGGTATACCTATTCTTAAATTTTTTGGTGTATCGTTAAGGTTACCGTAATCCTCAACTTTTGATTGGGAAGAAGTTGAATCTTTAGGATCATAACCGGCTATTACTTTAAGCAGAACTCCCACATCTTCGGCATTTCTTCCTATAATTCCAATCTGGTCGAGGGAAGATCCGAAAGCAACCAGACCATACCTTGAAACTCTTCCGTAGGTTGGTTTAAGACCTACGAGTCCGCAGTAAGAAGCGGGCTGGCGCACCGAACCACCTGTGTCGGAGCCGAGTGAAATAACAGCACTTCCCGAGGCTACAGCCGCAGCCGAACCGCCGCTTGACCCGCCCGGAACTTTTGTCAAATCATAAGGGTTCTTGGTTGGGCCGATGTTCGATCTTTCGGTTGATGACCCCATTCCAAATTCATCAAGGTTGGTTTTTCCTGTAAAGATACCTCCGCTTCTCTGGATTCGCTCAATCACAGTAGCGGAAAATGGTGGGATGAATCCTTTTAAAACATTTGAAGCACATGTTGTGGGAATGCCTTTGATGTTTATGTTATCCTTAATGGCAATGGGTATGCCTTTAAGTTTGCCTTGTATGTCTTTTTTTAATCCTTTTCTCGCGAGTTCTTCTGTTACTGTTATATAGGCATTAAGAGACGGGTCTATTTTTTCTAGGCTTTTCTCAAGCAGGTCAAGAGGCGTCATTTCTTCTTTTTTGAATTGTTCCTGATATTCAAGAATCGTCTTCATTTATCATCCTGTTTATTGTAAAATGGTTTTTGCTTGGATTCTGTGCGTTTGACAATACTTCTTTTACCGACAGAGGTTTTTCTTTTTTATCACTCCGCAAGGGTAGTTCTTCGATACTAAGGTGAGTAGTGTTTGGGGTTTTGTTCACCTCGACTTCCTGAATTTTTCTAATGTGTATTATAATTTTATCAAGGTCTTTCTGAAGTATCTTTTCTTCTTCCTTGTCCAGCTGAATGTTTGCGAGTTTAGAAAGATGTTTTATATCAACTTCTTTCATTCGAAAAACCTCCGTTTTATTTTTTTTGTCATGCCGTTAAATGATATTAATAATTTATCTCCGTCTACAACATCCAATATTTCTCCTCTGCCAAATATTGGATGATTTACCCATTTGTTATTATCTCTGGTATCTTTTAAAATATATTGTTTCTTGACATTTATGCCAGGTACAAAATTTCCCGGGGTACGAATAGCCGCAGGAGGGAGTTCTTTTAGAAAGGGAGAGGGGAGAAGACGTCTTTTTCTTTCCCATCCCGCTCCGTGTGTCAGGAAATAAGATAGATATAATTTTTTTCTTGCTCTTGTTATTCCAACGTAAAATAGTCTGCGTTCTTCCTCTATATTGCCTTCCTTAATGCTTCTGTAATGGGGTAGCAATCCTTCTCCTATTCCTATTATAAAGACCACTTCAAATTCGAGCCCTTTTGTGTTATGCAGGGTCATTAAATTGACGGAATCGGTTCGGTTCCAACTATCGATATCGGTTTTTAATCCCACTTCGGTTAAATAATCTTCGGGAGTACACTTTTCGAATGTGTCGGTAAATTCATATGCCGCTGACAGCAACTCCTGAATATTTTCAATCCTGCTTTCGGATTCTATCGTGTCTTTTTCTTTAAGGATATCCGCATATCCGGTTTTCTCTACTATTGCCACTATAAGTTCATCAATACGTTTTATTTCATCAAGATATTTTATAAGATTTACAAAATTTGCGATCTGGACTTCTTGTTCAGCCAATTTACATGAGGCTTCCCAGAGAGAGATATTTTCTTCTCGGGCTACATTTTCAATTTTTTCTCTTGCTATTTTTCCTATACCTCTTCGCGGAGTGTTTAAAATCCTGAAAAAAGAAATTGTGTCCTTTTTGTTGATTATGAATTTGACATAGGATAAAATATCCTTTATTTCTTTTCTTTGATAGAATTTTATTCCTCCTACTATTACGTACGGTATTTCTTCTTTTAAGAGAACGTCTTCGATTGCCCTTGATTGTGCGTTTGTTCTGTAGGTAATAAGTATGTCCTTACTATTGCGTTTTTTAAGTTCTTCTTTTAGGAGTTTTATGAGTTTGCCGGCTTCTTCCTTTTCCGTAAGACCTGAGAAGAGAGTAATCTTTTCCCCTTCTTCCTGTTCCGTCCACAGGGTTTTTCCTTTTCGAAGGCGGTTATTTTTAACCACATTTGATGCGACTTCAAGAATTCTCTTTGTAGATCTATAATTCCTTTCGAGTTTGTAAATTTTTGCGTTGGGAAAGTCATCTTCGAAGTCGAGAATGTTGTTTATATCCGCACCTCTAAAGCCGTATATGGATTGATCGTCATCACCCACCACGAAAATATCATTATATTTCTCCGATAATTTTTTTAATATTTCGTATTGCGAAAGATTCGTATCCTGGTATTCGTCCACAAGTTTATGTCTGAACCGATTATTTAACTTTTTCCTGATTTCTTCTTTAGAATCGAGAAGTGTATAGAGATTAAATAAGAGATCGTCAAAATCCATCGCGTCATTTTCTTTCAGTCTTCTCTGGTATTCCTGATAGACTTTCTTAAGGAGTTCTGTTTTATAATTGTACGGCTTGAATTTGTCTTCATCAATAAGTTTGTTTTTTAGATTTGATATGGTGCGGTGAGCATGATAAAAATCAAGATCTCTTTCTCCTATTTGATAGTTATTTATAATATTTTTTATAAGATTTTGTTGATCCTGGGTATCGTAAATAACGAAATTCCTTGAGTAAGTTGTGTAAGGGGCAAATTCACGCAAGAGACGAGCGCATACGGAGTGAAATGTTCCGATCCAGATTCCTTTCATTGAATCCCTTACCAGTGAGTATAGCCGCTCTTTCATCTCATCAGCTGCTTTATTTGTAAAAGTTACTGCGAGTATATGGTTGGGTTTTGCTTTTTTGTGTTCTAGAATGTGAGCGATTCTGTAAGTTATAGCTCTTGTTTTGCCACTTCCGGCCCCGGCTAGTACCAGAGCGGGGCCGGAAGTGTGCGTAACTGCTTTTTCCTGTTCTTCGTTAAGATCTTTTTTAAAGCTCAATGATAAAAAATCAAGCAGCCAAATCTATGTTGCTATCCCGTTATTCTACCGAGAGTACTCTAAATTCAATTCTTCTGTTCTGGCTTCTACCATCGCGAGTTGTATTGGAAGCTACGGGCTGGTATTCTCCGTACCCTCTTGCATCAAGGCGCATAGCATCTATTCCTCTTTGTATAAGATAATTTCTAACGGATTGAGCTCTTCTCTCAGACAAACCCTGATTATAAGTATCGCCGCCCACTGCATCTGTATGTCCCCCTACCTCAACTCTTACTTTTTCGTTTGCTTTGAGAACCTGTACGACTTGATCCAAGACAGGATATTCGGATGGAGGAATAATTGATTGACCGGTTGCAAAATTAATACCTCTTAAAACAATTTTTTCTTCCTTCTTTAACTTTTTCACCAGTTTAACGTTTTTTATTGTAGTTTTACCCTGGGTGATTTCTACAGGGAAAGTCTCAGGCAGATAATCCTCGGCCGAGACACGAATATTATAAGTACCTGCTTGTACTTCTTCCTGGAAAATACCCTTAAGCGGATCCGAGATTACATTGCCAAGTTTTGTTCCTAAAAATTCGATTGTTGCCTGCAGGGGTATTTCTTCTCTGAAAGAACTTACCGTGCCCGATAAAACACCTGTTTCTTTTTCTGCTTTCCGGAGAACAGTATTAATGTTTAGAGTTGAAGAAGGTTTTACCGTAATGGCAGCTTCTCTTGGGAGATAACCTTCTTTAGAAAGTTCTAAATTATAGATCCCCGGAAGGATTTCTATTGTGACTTTTCCATCTTCTCCTGTCTCATAACTAAGTGGGGAGTCCTTGAAATTTACCGCAGCAACGAGAGGTTCGTTTGTGTTTAAGTCGTTTACCGTCAAAACTATAGTACCTTTTTTGGGTTCTTCTTCCTTTTTCTTTTCTAATATGGTACTCTGTAAGGTAAACCCAATTTTGTATCTCCACTGACCACTTTCATCAAAAAGTGGATCGGGGATAAAGTCAGTTGAATCGTTAAAAACGTGGTCAACTGCTATGTCGAAAGAGAATTTTTTAGGAACCACAAACCTGATACCAAAAGTACCGGTCAGAGTATCCTGCAAATTATCTTCAGGTCTTATGTCTTTTACTTCAAAAATAAAACGTGTAAACGGTCCGGCTGCAATTTCAAGACCTCCACCGATACGTATCACGTTCGGTCTGGAAAACCCGGGGAGACCGCCGGTCTCCTTGGTATCACCTTTTAGAACATAGCCCAAATTTACATGAACGAGAAGAGGGTAAATCTCGAAATCGTTTAAGAGATCTAATGCTAAATCCGGGTTATATTTATAAGTCGGGTAGAAAATATGTGGTAAACCTATTATTTCGGTTTTATTGGATGGACTAAACGGGTTAAATGAAGTTCCTATGTGTCCTCCAACTAACCATTTGAAAGATTGTTCCCCTTCTTCCATGGACCCTGTAAGAGGGATATAAAATTTTATGCCGCCGTATAGGTTTTGCCAACCGAATTCGTTTTCTATTTCGTCCGGACTGAAGAAAGTGTTGCTGTATGCATATTTGCCGTATATTGTAGTTCCCATATATATTTCAAGAGGATCTATCACTCCGTACGTAAAACCGATTCTCGAATTAGCAAAAACGTGTTTATAGGGACCGTACTCTTGAATTGCTCCACCAGGACTTGCATTAAAATTCAGAGTCGCAAACGGAAGGGTTCTTGCCGAGTAAAGATTAAAGGTGCCACTGCCTGAAGAAAAAGACGAAAAACCAAACAATAAAAGTAAAGTTACAGACATTTATTCCTCCTTTTCATTCCACATTTTTTGTAAAAAGTTTCTAAATTTAGGATTTTTTAGGATTGCTCTATTTATATGGTAATAAGATTCCAATGAGGTGCTTGTACGAGATACCCTCTGGCATAGTTCGGTGCATAAACCCATAGTAAATTCACTTAATAATTTAGGATTGGTTTCGCTTAGTCTATCAATATCTTCTCGTGTTATCTTTAGAAGTTTTAAATCGGTTATTGCTTCTACTGATGCGCTGCGGGCTTTTTTCCCAAAGAGGCTCATCTCCCCGAAAAAATTACCTTTTTCCAGAGTGGCGAGAACGATTTCTTTCTTTCCTCTTTTGAGTAGAACCTTTACTTTGCCTTCGACTATGATAAACATAAAGTCACCGGAATCGCCTTCTTTGACTACTAACTCTCCTTTGCTTTTCCCTATTACGGATAGCTCTTCAATAAAGACATTTTTGTTATGAAAATAGTTCAGCAAATTTATTATACCCTCCTAAAAATCAATCTATTTTACTATGGGTCGTGAAGGAATCGAACCTTCGACCCCCGCCTTAAAAGGGCGGTGCTCTGCCGATTGAGCTAACGACCCGGACTACATAATTATATAATTATATGAAATAATCTAAATTTATCAACCCTTTATTGGCTACTTTTTTATTTTTTTTCTGACCAGTGAAGCGATTTCTTCTTGGAGAGATTTAACTTTATTTGAAATATTCCTATGTTTTTTCTCTATTTTTTTAGAATAATCAGAATCTTTTAAAAAATTCAAATTGATAAGTACGTTGTAGGATGCGCTTCTGCAAGCGGAGAGAGCCATTTCTCCGGCTATTCCCGCGTCGCTTATGGCGTTTAAATTTCCGATTTTTGCCATCGCGAGCGCCAGCTCGGCAGCGCGCTGGCTTTTTTCCATTACTTTAAGAGGAACCTCTATGGCTTTTTTTGTTGCTTTTTGAATCTCTTCGTTTCTTTTTTGTTTTTGTTCTTCTGTACCTCTGGGAAGTCCGAAAGTTGCCATAAGTTTTGTAAATGCTTCCATATCTTCGTAAAAGAGAGAAAGAAAATCCTCATTAAGGTTTTTTGCTTCCTCTATAATTTTCTTAGACTGTTCCCAATGTTCTTCGTATTTCTTCTTCCCGTAAGTTAAGTTTCCGACCATAGAAGTCAGAGAACAAGAGAGAGCTCCGGCAAGGGCAGCTACAGAACCGCCGCCAGGTGTAGGGGAATCGGAAGAAAGTCTTTCTAAGAAATCAGAGATTGAAATATTCATAATAACTCCTTTTTGATTTTGTATTCCAGGATTTTTTCTTCTACTTTGAATTCGCCTTTGTCGGAAAGACCCAGGTGAGAAATGGCTGTGTTAATTATTTCGTCTTTTGAAGGTTTTCCCAGGGAGGTATTTTTCTTAAGATAAAATTTACCGGCTTCAAGGATAGCTTTTTCTGGTATTAAACCCACCAATTCACTGCCGGTAACTTCAAGGCCTAATTTTTTAGCTTCTTTTTTAGTTTCTTCGAAAAGGCGGTGAAGGGGTGTTATTCTGAAGTTTGTTAAGTTTGTAGAAACTTGGGCACAACTTAACTCTTCGATATACCAACCGATTGCTTTTACTTCTTTCAGAGTACCCGGGATTTTCGCTTTCTTTCCGTTGTTGTCAGTCTTTCTTATACTGGATTCTCGAATTTTTTCTGCTATCCTGTTTGCTAAATTATTATCTTTTGTGTTAAGATTTATATTGAAAGCGATTAAGAAATCTCGAGCACCTATAATGCTTGCTCCTGATTTTTTGTTGAATTTTGCCTTCCCGAAATCCGGTTTCCATTCGGGTTTTTCTAATTTTTTCTTAAGCCCTTCATATTCGCCTTTACGTATATAGGATAAATCCTTTCTCTTTTCATCCGTTGCCGATTCGCCGTAAAGGTAGACCGGAATTCCCAATTCTTCGGCGACTTTCTCCCCTAAATCTTTTGTAATTTTAATGCATTCCTCCATTGTGATGTCTTCAATGGGAATAAAAGGACAAACATCAAGTGCTCCTATCCGCGGATGAACCCCTTTGTGGTTTCTCATATCAATCAATTCCGAGGTTTTTCGGAATATTTTATAGACTGCTTCTTTAATCACTTTGGGGGGACCGGCTAAAGTGAGTACAGTTCTATTTGTTGATGCTCCGGAATATTCATCCAAAAGGTAGGAGCCGGCAGTATTTCTTACTTCTTCGGTTATAGCCTTGATTTTTTTTATATCTTTTCCCTCGGAAATATTAGGGATACATTCAATAAGTTTCATTTTTTTAAGAATACGAAAGATGGATTTAAAGTCAAGAAGAAAAAACTAATTCTCACACAGAGCCACTGAGAACACAGAGTAAAGAAAAAACGCACAGAGAACAAAAAAAATATATTTTTGTTTTTAAAACTCCTCCCCACAATACCAAATTAATCTCACACAAAGACACAAAGATAATATGTTTTTTGGCTATTTTTCTGTTTACAAACAATTAAAATGTTTTATACTTGACATTTATTGCTTTTAAAATATGATTTTACAAATATACTTTTCGAATAAAAAATTTAAATTTATAAGCAAGGAGGTTATTATGAGTTTTAATAAAAAGAGCAAAAATAAAATTTCGTACAAATTTATAATCGTGTTCGCTGTGTTTCTATTACCATTTCTTGTTTTTTCCTGGGGAGAATCAAGGCATCCCATAAGTAAAGTTCTTATTCATCATATAGTTTTAACTGAAGATTACGTTTTTTGTGGGAGTGATGCCTCATGGGGGACTAATTCATTCGGGCTTTTTGTTTTTAATAGAAAGGAAAACACGTGGAAAAACTATTCAAAGGGAAACGAATTCCCTTTCAATACAATTAAAAGAATGGAAAAAGAAGAAAAATATATTTATGTACATACTATTCGTTTTGACCTGGAAACTATGGAATATGAAAGTACAACAGATAAAACTTTCAAAGCTAAGAGCGGTAAATACCGAGAATACAGAATTGAAGTAGGTGAAGATATATATAGAATATTGAAACATTCGATAATAAAGGAAAGCAGCGGACAGGAGGCAGAATATTTCCCTGCAAATCCACCTCCGGGGTTTTCAGAATTACCAGAGTCTCAAGAATATGGATACTGGTTTTCTACTCCAATACTTTTAAATAATAAAATCTATTTTGCATATAATTTCTCTGCAGGACCCTCTTTAAATACAAGAGGACTTGGTATCTTTGACCTAAGCAGTAAAATTTTCAAATACTACCCTTCAGATATCTTTAAAAGTGGGAGTATAAGTGATTACTTTGTAAAGGATTCTTTGATAATCTTTTTGACAGCGACTTATGCGTATGAAGCAAACGCATTCCCATCAGTAGGCTTTGTATCTTTTGCCCCTTCGAACTCGACTTTTAAGCTATGGAGAGAGTTTCCTTTGCGAAGTGATTCTCTTGCTATTTTTTGTTTGGAGCAGGACAGCATTGAGATTTGGATTGGTACAGACAGAGGTGTTTATAAGATAAATAAGAAGACCAAAGAGTGCGAACACTATGGGATTGAAAAAGGTATCGTGGCAGAAGATACAATAAATTTAAATAGCGATTTTGATATTAGGGTAAGATCTGCAGAAAAAATCCCAGTGGTCGCAAAATTAGCAAAGGGCGATTCAGTTGAAATACTTGGAGTTTACAATAACAATTGTGAGATATTATCTCCTGTCGACATTTTTGGTTATGTTTTGAAGTCTCATGTCAAGGAAAAGATAAAATCCGATAACAAATCAGGGATAAGTAAAACCAGTGTTAAGCTGGATTTTGGCGATTATAGGCATAAGCCACGTATCAAACGGGAACCTAAAGAAGAATCGGAAACTCTTGTAGTGTTCAATTATATGCCCTTGCCAGTTAATAGGGAATATACTTTGACAGATAGCATCCTAAAAGAAAACAATGTATGGTATAAAATAAAAATCCCAACATTGTGGGTTGGAAAAGATGATTTAATCTTTTCTTTTGGTATTTCGGAAGATGACAAATGGTCATGTAAAAGATAATTTATGTTTCAGCGTACATCCTTAATTGAATATAAGAGAGACGGTGCTCGACTTTGTGACCCAAAAATATTTGTGCTATTCGTGTGGATTATAGTTACGGGTTACAAGTTTCGGGTTTTGAGTTAAAAAAACAACAAAAAAAATCCTGTAAATCTGTGTTAATCCTGTCTAAATTATTGTTAGTTTTTTAGGTGTTTGGGAAGTTGAGGTGTTAAAACAGAAGAATATCTCTTTGTTTTTTTCTCTGTGATCTCTGTGTCCTCCTATGATATATTCGTATATAAATAGTTAATTATATCTCCCTTGACTTGACAGAAACAGTTACCAGATTAGGGGTTGACCGGTAGA
>Ga0307437_1002098_pt1 | contig 12621 bp, 15 predicted proteins | sample SalMarWE160390MG_FD_202146 | JGI IMG/M metagenome (GOLD analysis project Ga0307437, IMG submission 202146) | Salt marsh sediment microbial communities from the Plum Island Ecosystem LTER, Massachusetts, United States - WE1603-90 | ecosystem: Environmental > Aquatic > Marine > Intertidal zone >...
CCAGGTGGCGTTGCAGTTCCAACAGCGTCACCTGGTTTTCCAGGTCAGACTCCGGAGCGCACCACTCGATTAAGTGCGCGGCCTCTCGCATCAGGTCTGCTACAGGCGCCAGGTTGGCCGGATTCTGCGAGAACGAGGCGATGCGGGCCAGATCGGCGGCTAGGCCACCCAGACGCACCGGCAGGGGATCACGTACATAACGAGCCTGAATGGCTGAGAGATCTTTCATTCAAACATCACTCCTTCCAGCAGTCGGCGCACAATGGTCTCTACCCGCTCGCGAATTGCAGCATCCTGAATGGTCATGCTGAAATTGCTTTGGCGGGGACGGATGTTAATCAGCGCTTCGAATTGTACCTCTTGGCTGAAGGGCAACCAATCGGCACCCCAGATGTCTTCCTGGTGGCTGCCATCCTCCAGCAATACCTGCTCGCAATCGGCATGTAGCTCTCCGCCGCCAGCCAGCACTTCGCGGCGCACGTCAACAGCCAACTTGACGTAGGAGCCCAATGATTCCATCATCTCGCTCATCATGGCCGGAGTTGCGCGATGACGGACAATGTGGATAACGGCGTCTGACATCCCCACTCCTTTACGTACTTTTGTCCCGCACCACCAGCCACATAGTATACCAGATTTCGGCCCCTTTGGCAATAGGCGCAAAACGCAAAGAGCCATCCCGTTTCCTGGGATGGCTCTTGCTTGTAGCAATATTGGCAATGCCGTAACGTCCTCAGGCTTCGCGAAGCCAGCCAATGGCTGGTTTGGGCGAACGAGTGGATCACAGACACCATGGTCAGGCGAAGTTCTGTTATGAACCTGTTACGTCTGAGGACGTGAGGACGGTTTACCGGGGGCGCCGTCCACCACCTTGTCTTCCACCACCTTGACGGCTTTCGGAGCGAGGGCGAGCCTCATTAACGTTAAGCGTTTCACCTTTCAACTCCGTGCCGTTCAGACCGGTGATCGCGGCCTGGGCTTCAGCTTTGGTGGGCATCTCCACGAATCCGAACCCTCTCGATTCGCCGCTGAATTTGTCCGTGATGATTTTGGCAGATGTGACCTCCCCGAAGGTTTCAAAGGCCTGTTGCAACTCTCCTTCGGTGAGCTCGTGTGGCAAATTGCCTACGTAGATATTCATTCTGACTCCTTCTTTATCTATTTTTCTTACTGCGGTGCCGTTCTTGAATATATCATACCACATTACTATAGTTTTGTCAATAATCTCCGGGAGAAAAAAGCCACCTGTGCGGTTGACGCAGGTGGCTTTCCTCAATAACACAATGGCTTATAGCATCACTACCCTTCGCTATAAGCCATCAGCCATAAACTATCCACCATCTGCCAATTGGTGGAGCCGGAGGGACTCGAACCCTCGACCTTCTCAATGCCATTGAGACGCGATCCCAACTTCACCGTGGTCGGTGCTGTCATCATCAGCCTGCCTCCTCAAGAGCCCTTTCCAGCAGGTCGGTCACACCCAGCTCAGCGGCCATGCGGCGCAGATAATCCCGGTCGAGCCGGTCGCCCTGCACTTTGAGCACACCCAACACGTCGCGCCATTGGCGGTCGGAGACCTCACCGCCCATGCGGTACCACTCCAGCTTGGAAAGGATGATGTCCTCGGCACTGGTGACGTAAGCGTGGCGTTCGGGGTCCTCACTCAACAGGTGCAACTGGCGGCGGGCCAACTGGGAGCGGTCGAAAGGGCGCGGCCTGGCCGCGAAGACGTCCACCTTGAACATCGTGTCCAGGTGGATCAAGTTGAAGGAACCACGGCGGCGCACCGCGTCGCGCATCATCTCCGCGTCGGCGTAAAAGGCATCGCCCAACGCCTGGGCCAGCGGCTCGACGTGCTCCAGGCGCAAGTCAGCCACCAGGTCAGCGTCCATGGTGGCACGCATCACGCCGTGCAGCGCGCTGGCAAACGAGCCGCCAATGGCATAGGGCACGCCGAGAGCGTCCAGAGCATCAACTACCGCCAGCGTCACCGCGATTTGCTCGGTCAACATTCGTCTTTCTCCGGCAAGGGGCCATAGACGCGAGCGGCCAGCTCCGGGCCTAGCAACAGGTCGGCCAGACGGCGCCGACGTTGAGCAGGAGTATCGTCGGGGTGGCGTTGGCGCAGCCCGGCCAGGGCCAACGTCCGCACTGTCTGGCCCATCTCGGCCATCAATGCCATTTTGCGCCAGGGATGCATCTGGCGCAACTGTTCGATCTGCATGTTTTCAATGTCAGGTGAAGTATCCGCAGAAAACACAGTCACTTATACCTCAATGCAGGGCAGGCCGCCCTCTTTCAGGGCCTCCAGCAAATCATCCACTGGGTGCACATTGACAACTTTCACAAATGTGGCAACCTGAAATCAGGGCCCAGGGTGAGCCGTTTAGCGGCTCATCGGGCAGTGCATAGGCTTCATAGCACAATGGCTTATAGCACCCTACCCTTCGCTATAAGCCATCTGCCATAGACTATCCGCCATCTGCCAATTAGTGGAGCCGGAGGGACTCGAACCCTCGGCCTTCTCAATGCCATTGAGACGCGATCCCAGCTTCGCCACGGCCCCGTTGTCAGGTTGTAGTACTGTAGGTTGCAGAATGTAGCAGAACGGGCTCAACACTACCCGCTACAACCTGCCACCTACAACCTCCCATGGAGCTGAGGGGACTCGAACCCCTGACCTCATCAGTGCGATTGATGCGCTCTCCCATCTGAGCTACAGCCCCAATTGCTGCTATAGTATAGGGCAATGTGATAAAGTTGTCAAACTTAGCGGCGCCCCCTCGTTGAGTCCCCCTGAGTCCCCCCCAGTTCCCCTGAGTTCCTCCGCCTCACAGAAACTCCTCACCGCGATACACGAACTGGCCGCCCAGGATGGTGGCCTCCACCTCCGTCCCCAGAATGGACATGGCAGGGACGACGAAGATGTCGCGGGACAGCACCACCAGGTCGGCCAGCTTGCCTGGGGTGATGGAACCTTTCTCCCGCTCCTCGCCCGAAGCGTAGGCCGCACCCAGGGTGTAGGCCCGCACGGCGTCTTGCACGGTGACGCGCTGCTCAGGATGCCAGCCCTCTGGCCCAGGAGTGCCATCGGCGCGGCGGCGGGTCACGGCGGCGTGGATGCCTGCCAGCGGATCGAGGGACTCGACCGGGCAGTCGGAGCCAAAAGCAAGCAAGGTGCCCGCATCCAGGAGGCTGCGCCAGGCGTAAGCCCCCCGCCCCCGTTCCTCCCCCCAGTGACGCTCCACCATGTCCATGTCCGAAGTAGCGTGAACGGGCTGCATGGAGGCAATGATGCCCAGCTTCGCCAAGCGGGGGACGTCGGCGGGATGCAGCAGTTGTACGTGCTCGATGCGATGCCGCAGGCCCATCCCCTGGCCAGACTGGCGGCTCTCCTCCAGCACGTCCAGCACGTCGCGATTGGCCCGATCGCCAATGGCGTGGATGGCGGCGCTGATGCCGGCCCGGCTGGCCTTGCTCACCAGTTCCCGCATCTCCTCTTTGGATGTCACCCCGATACCCAGGTTGAGCGGCTCGTCCTGGTAGGGAGCCAGCATGGCCGCCGTGCGAGAACCCAGGGCTCCGTCGGCGAACATCTTGACCCCGCCCACCCTCAGCTTCTCGTTGCCGAAGCCCGTCCTGAGACCCAGCCCGATGGCGTCGTCCAGATTCTTGACCGGAATGTGCATCAGCACCCGCAGGCCCAGCTCGCCCTTGTTCGATAACTCCTGGAAGGCAGCGAAAGCTCGCTCGTCCTCACAATCGTGGATGCCCGTCAGCCCCGCCCGCTGCGCATTGGCTACAGCCACTTTGAGCGCGGCCTGGATTGCCTCCAGGCCCGGCTTCTCGATGACGTTTGTGACCAGCCGCCTGGCTCTTTCTTTGAGGATGCCGGTAGGCACGCCCGTCCCCGGCTGGCGCTCGATCTCCCCGCCTGCTGGACTGGGGGTCTCGGCACTGACGCCCGCCCTGGCCAGAGCCAGCGAGTTCGCCCACAGGGAGTGACCATCTTTGCTACTGAGGGCCACCGGGTTGTGAGGAGCCACGGAATCCAGAGCCTCTTTGGTGGGAAAGCTAGGATCCTCCCACAGATTGCGATCCCAGCCCCCGCCCAGCAGCCACTCCCCCGGCCTGGCAATCCGCGCTCGCTCCGCCACTCGCCGCACGGCCTCGGCCCTGGAGACGATGCCCGACAGGTCAAGGCGCGTCAGGCGCAGGGCGTATTCGGCGAAGTGAATGTGGCTGTCGGTTAGCCCAGGCACGACCGTGCGTCCCCCCAGGTCTACAGCCTCCCCGCCGGTGGCCAGGAGGCGCATGATCTGGGCATCGTCGCCCACCGCGACGATCCTATTCCCCGCGATGGCCACTGCCTGAGCGTGCGGATTGGCCCGATCCATGGTGTAGATCCTGCCGTTGTAAAGAACCAAGTCGGATTGCATGTCATCTCACCTCTCTTTCATCAGTGCCTCGTTGCCTCACTGACTCGCCCCCCCAATCCCCAGAATTCGCGCCGCGTTATCTCCCAGAATCTTGGCCTGGGCCTCCTCGCTGAGGGGCAGGGCACGGATGGCCTCGATGTTGCCCGCGATACTGGGCACGCCCGGCCAATCGGTGCCAAAGATGACCTTGTCGGCCAATCGCTCCAGCTCAGGGAAGTAGTTCAGCAGCTTGTGAGGCGGGAGGCCAGCCACTTCCATGTAAACGTTGGGGTGGATTCTGGCCAGGAACGCCGCCCGGTCGTACCAAAAGCCCCGCCCGCTGTGGGCCTGGACGATGACCAGGTCGGGAAAGTCCACCGCCACGTCATCCAGATAGAGGGGATCGCCATACTTCAGCCGGGAACCTCGGAACAGCGAGGAGCCAGTGTGGAACATCACCGGGATGCCCAGCTCCTCGGCCTTGGCGTAGACGGGGTAAAGATTGTTGTCGTTGGGATAGAAGAGTTGATAGGTAGGCAGGAGCTTGAGCCCCCGGCAGCCCAGCTCCCGCACGCAGCGCTCCAACTCCTGGGCCGGCCTGGCCACCATGAAGGGATTGATGTTGGCGAAGGGGATGAGGCAGTCCACACCTCGGCAGAACTCGGCCACATACTCGTTAGTCGTCACCCCAGTGGTGATGGGACTGATCTCGGCCAGCACGACGGCGTAGTCCACGCCGCTCTCCCGCAGCACCTGCTGAACCCCCTCCGGGGTCAAGAGAGCTCCGACGTGCTCCACGAAATCCTCTTCCGCGAAAGTCTGCATCCACTCCACCACCCACGGGTGGTAGTGCTCAGGCCGAGCGGCGTGCAGATGAAAGTCAATGATGGGCATGGGTAGTCCTCCTGTTGGGTAATCGCCCGAACCAGGCCAACTTGAATTATTTGCCACAATCTGGTATGATAAGCAACGTTACACAATATCCGTTCACGGGAGGAGAAATGCTCAACAGCGGTCGCTTGATAAATGTTATCATCTTATCACTCGGCAGTCTGATTTTCGCCACCAGCCCCCTCGAAGCCGCCCCGCTTTGGCCCCTGCTGGCCGGTGGCCTGGCCTTCCTGATACCGGCGGGCTTCACTCTGCTTGCCAGCGGCGGGATGCCAGAGGAGAAAGCGGTGCCTACGGCCATGATGGGCCTGGCAGCCACCGGACTGGCGCTGGCGGGTTACCTGGCCTGCGGCTTCGCCCTCCAGTTCGGCGGCGTCGGCCTGGTCTCGGCCCTGCCGGGCCTGGAGAGGTTGATCTGGGAGTGGTCGCCTTTGGATGCGACCTGGGGAACTGGCTGGGGAGCACTGGGGCTAAAGGGCTTCTTCCTACAGCAAGGCGCCGATACACCGCTGGCTTACGCCCTCTTCTTCTCCCAACTGCCCCTGGTGATCACCGCCAGTCTCATCCCCCTGTTGACGCTGAGAAAACGGGCCAAACCCTTGGCCCTCGTGCTGGGGGCCTTGCTGATCGCGGCTGTGGCCTATCCCACTATCGGCAACTGGGCCTGGGGAGGCGGTTGGCTGGCCAATCTAGGCTCGAACCTGGAGCTAGGCCACGGCTTCGTTGACTTCGCCGGGTCGGGGACGGTGCACCTCCTGGGCGGAGTGGCAGCGTTGGGTGGCATTCTGGCCTTCGGATTGCGGAATGAGAACCCTTCGACAGGCTCAGGGCGGCGCGCGGAAGAGCCTGCCACAATGCCGCCTGTCCATCTGCCCCTGCTGGCGATCCTGGGGTCCCTGCTCCTCCTCGTCGGCTGGCTGGGCCTGGTCTTCAGCAACCCCCTGTACACGTCAAACGAGGGTCTGCCCAGAGCCCTCATCGCTGTGAACGTCGTCCTGGCAGCCGGCGGCGGCCTGCTGGTGGCCATGCTCTACGCCTGGTTCACCACCGGTGGGGCCGACGTGCTGATGGCCGCTCGCGGCCTGGCGGCTGGCCTGATCGCCATCAGCGCGGCCTGCCCTTTCGTGCCTCCCTGGGCGGCGTTAATCATTGGCGCTGTGGCTGGCCTGCTGCTCCCCCTGGGCGTCTACCTGGTCGAGTACCTGCTGCGCCTGGACGACCCCGCGGCAGCCATCGCCACCCACGGCCTGTGCGGACTGTGGGGGCTGCTGGCCCTGGCCATTTTCGCCGATGGGCGCTATGGAGCGGGCTGGAATGGGATAGGAGCAGAGGAGCACCTGGGCATCGCCGGGCAAGGGGTCTCCGGCTACCTCGTCGCCGCTGGCTTCCAGCTCGACTTTCCGAATCAGCTTTACGCCCAACTGGCTGGGATAGCCACCATCGCCATCCTCACCTTCGCCCTGGCCTGGCTCTTTTTCAAAATGCTGGATGTGCTCATCAAGAAGGCCGGAACAGGGGGATGAGTGAAACTGTCAACGGATTCGGGGAGCGGACTGAACGGATTGGGGCTCCGTGTGCGGCTCTTCCGTTCAGAAACTTCCCCTCACCCCCGCCCTCTCCCCAAAGGGGCGAGGGGGCAAGTCCCCTCTCCCTCGCAGGGAGAGGGTTAGGGTGAGGGTGGGACGCCTCTACCCCCTACGGATGGCGCACTACGCCATGGAACACTCGCAATGTACCCTCCCACGTTTGCGGGAACTATCGCCCGGCCAACTCCACGGCTTTGTCCACCGCCTCAACCGGTGTCGCCGCCTCCACGATGGCCGACACCAGCCGTCCTTCCTTAGCCAGTTGCCAGGTGTTAAGGCCAACGACTGGAATTCCCAGCTTGAGGGCGTAGGCAATCTCCGAAAGGGTGCCATACTCACCGTCCACGGCGATCACCACCTGGGCGGTGCGAACGACGATGACGTTGCGAGCCTCGCCCAGTCCGGTGACTACGCGAATATCCACACAGGGATTGGCCTCGTGGCGACTGAAGCCGGGCAGGATGCCGATGGTCAGGCCGCCCTCTGATTTGGCCCCTCGGCAGGCCGCCTCCATCACTCCGCCCAGGCCACCGCAGACCAGGGTAGCACCCCTCCTGGCCAGCTCCCGCCCGACGGACTCTGCGACCTGGGCCACCCCCTTCGAGCACCGTCCCGCCCCGATGACCGCTACGATCATGTCCCCTCTAATTCCACTGCTGCTAACTGAGTGTACACCGCCCCCGTCGGCCTCAGGTCGCTCTTTATCAAGCTGACCGACCGTGCCTCCATCTGGCCCAATGAGCCGATGTCCGTCTCTGAAACGAGCTGGCCCAGGCGGCGCACATCGCCGGAACTGGCCCGTCGCTGGGTGCGTCCCAGGGTCAGGTGAGCGTCGAACTTGCGCCCCTCCGGAGCGAATCCCAGCCTCTCCATCCCATCCTCAATGGCCTTTTGAAGCCGCCTCAGAGTCCCGCTCTCCTCCCGCACCCCCACCCAGACGACGCGGGGTCGCCGAGGATCGGGGAAGCAACCCAGTCCTTCGACGGAGAAGGAGAAAGCAGGAAACCTCACACAAGCCTGAGCGAGGGCCCGCTCTATCTCCTCGATCCTGTCGGCGGGCACGTCGCCCAGGAACTTGAGGGTGAGGTGGATGCCCCCCGGCTTGACCCACCGCACCGAGCCTTGAGGTACCTTAGACTTGAGCTGCCCTTGCAGGTCGGCTAAGGCAGCGTTGATGGTCTCATCCAACTCGATGGCTATAAAAGTGCGAACTTGTTCCATGTGATGCCCTCCATTCGTGCGAATTACTGACCTATTATATCACACTTGGGAGAGGAGTACAAAAGGTGCTGTACTCGCTGGCGCTCAAAACAGAAGGTTCTGGCCAACCATCCGCCAGAACCTTTTGCTTTGTGATCTAATTGTGGGTATGGATTTCTAACCCCTACGCCTCCTGACCACTGCAATCGCGAGAGCGGCGAGGGAACCCAGCGCCACCAACCCCATCCACGGCGCCACCAGCCCCAGCTTGTTCACCGGCACGATGATGCCGCCGACGGGCTCTGGGAAGGGAGTGGGGTCGCAGACATCGCCCAGGCCGTCGTGGTCAGCATCTTCCTGGTTGGGATTGGCGTCGTTGGGGCAGTTATCCGTGTCATCGGGAACGCCATCGCCGTCAGTATCGGGGGCGCCGACCGGCACGTCCAGCGCGATGCCCAATGGCCAGTTGAGCGTGCCACCCAGATTACCGAGGCTGACGCCCCCCGTGCCATCCAGGTTCGCTTGGCTGACTGTGTGGCTGAAGTGATTTGCTACATACATCTTGCCAGCAGCTACGTCCAGCGCGATGGCGAATGGGCCGTTCAGCGTGCCACCCAGGTTACCCAGGCTGATGCCCCCCGTGCCATCCAGGTTCGCTTGGCTGACTGTATTGTTAAGGAAATTTGCTACATACATCTTGCCAGCAGCTACGTCTAGCGCGATGCCCTCTGGCTGCCTGAGCGTACCACCCAGGTTACCCAGGCTGACGCCCCCCGTGCCATCCAGGTTCGCTTGGCTGACTGTGTCGTTGGCGTAATTTGCTACATACATCTTGCCAGCAGCTACGTCTAGCGCGATGCCCTCTGGCTGCCTGAGCGTACCACCCAGGTCACCGAGGCTGACGCCCCCCGTGCCATCCAGGTTCGCTTGGCTGACTGTGTGGTTACTGCCATTTGTTACATACATCTTGCCAGCAGCTACGTCTAGCGCGATGTCACTTGGGAAGCTGAGCGTGCCACCCAGGTTACCGAGGCTGACGCCCCCCGTGCCATCCAGGTTCGCTTGACTGACTGTGTTGTTAGTGTAATTTGCTACATACATCTTGCCAGCAGCTACGTCCAGCGCGATGCCGCGTGGCGAGTTGAGGGTGCCACCCAGGTTACCGAGGCTCACGCCCCCCGTGCCATCCAGGTTCGCTTGGCTGACTGTGCTGATAATGGAATTTGTTACATACATCTTGGTGGCCTGGGCCGCTGCCAGGCGCGCGTCGGACGCCATGCCCAGCGCCAGCCCGGCCAGCAGCGAGGCCATGACCAACAAGTGCAGCCCTTTGCTAAACCTATGAGTCTTCGTCTTGTTCATGACAGATTCTCCTCCTTTCAGCTTTCCCCATTCATCGGCGGCGAGCCAAACAACAACGCCAGCCTCAGGCGCTCATGGAGCACCGTTCAGGCTTCGCCGTGAGTTCAATCGAACGGCTGGCGTTGCGTATAGTCACTGGCCAGGCGTGCAAACCTGCCGTCGCTTTCCGGGGCACAAATCTGGTATCGGTATCCGGTCTCTGATGTCTGATCTACCACGCTTGCTCCCTTTCGGATTCGGAGCGCATCATCCCTACATATTATAACGTAAAAAAGGCGAAAAAGATACGGCCTGCCAGCACGAGTTTTGAATATTGTAAGGTTGCTTATGTACAATGTGCACCAGAGCGAGTCTGCTGCCGCTCCCTTCGACCATCCCTCTCACGCTATAGCAGCGGCATAGCGCAGTACCTGGCGGGTCAGGCTGCGCGGCTTGGCTGGAGCCGGGGTTACCAGATCGCTTTCACAATCTGTGCAGCGGTGATAGTCTCATCCTTCGTGATAATCGTCGCCCCTGCCAGGATAGCAGTAGCAACGATGATCCGATCAAAGAGTTCGGGAATGTCCCTCGCTTCGGAGGCCCTCTCCAGCACTGATTCATCAAAGGGATATATCAGGTAACCTGCACTATCCCTCACCGCAGTCAATACATCCAGGAAAGCTACATTGATCCGTCCGCGCTCTGCCAAATACATGACCTCGGCCAGAACAATGGTTGGCACGTACACTAAGACGAGGGCTTGATCCGCCTGAGTGAGGATGGCCTTTGCCTCTTTGCCCAAACGTTTGTCGTCCGCAATGTGCCAGACCAAAGCGTGGGCATCGGCCACGTATGACTCGTTCTGATGCGTTACAGACATCAGACTTCCTCGCTGATTACTTCAAGCTTGTGGAATACCCAAGCTTTTGCCTCGGCAAAGTCCTCCTCGTTGACAACGCTGCTCTTCGCCAGACCACGTAGGGGCACAGCCTTTGTCTTCGGGGCGGCCGCATATCGCATCACCAGCCGCTTCAGAGCGGTAATCTCCTTCTCCAGATGATCCAGTCGAGTGTAAACCACTCGCAGGGGCGCGGCGTCTGCCTGCAAGGTTGGGTTTTGTCCCAGTTGCTGCATCTTCACTCCCTCCTCGTAAACCTCCCGGCCTGGGGCACATCGAACAATTCATCTTTCTCATAAATCATCTCTATTCTACTACAACTGGCGTGATTTTGCAAGCAGGAGACCTCTTCGCCATAGGTCTGGTGTCTGGAAGACTGATGGGGATGAACTTCTGACCCTACCTCAGGGTATAGATTGGGGAGAGCTTTCGCCATTACCATTTTTCACCAAATGCTGGTATAATGTATCCTGGCACGCGGGCCTAACCAAAGATTATTACCCGAGAGGAGCACAAAACCATGCAAGACGTTCAAGCTATCGCCGAGAAAGTCATCAATAACGTGGAGAAGGTCATCATCGGCAAGCACGAGGAGATAAAGCTCACTCTGGTGGGCCTGCTCTGCCGGGGGCACCTGCTCATCGAGGACGTGCCGGGCGTGGGCAAGACGATGCTGGCCAGGTCCATCGCCAAATCCATCGGCTGCACCTTCCGGCGCATCCAGTTCACTCCAGACATGTTGCCCAGCGACGTGACGGGGGTGTCGGTGTTCAATCAGAAGACGCGCGAGTTCGAGTTCCGGCCCGGCCCGGTGATGGCCCAAATCGTCCTCACCGATGAGATCAACCGCGCCACCCCCAAGACCCAGTCGGCCCTGCTGGAGGCCATGCAGGAGCAACAGGTCACGGTGGATGGCGTCACTTACCCCATCCCTGAGCCCTTCCTCGTTCTGGCCACGCAAAACCCCATCGAGTACGAGGGCACTTTCCCCCTGCCCGAGGCCCAGTTGGACCGCTTCATGATGCGCATCAGCCTCGGCTACCCCAGCCCTGAGAACGAGATAGCCATCCTCGATTCCCAGCAATATGTACACCCGGTAGAGACCCTTGAGCAAGTGATAGACATCCAGGAACTGCTGAACGCTCAGGAGAGGGTCAAAGAGGTTTATGTCGACTCTTTGGTCAAAGAATACATCGTGAGCCTGGTAAACGCCACCCGTGAGCACCCCGACGTTTATCTCGGGGCCAGCCCTCGCGGGAGCCTGGCTCTCTACAAGACCAGTCGAGCGCGAGCCGCCATCCTGGGGCGCGATTACGTCATCCCCGATGACATCAAGGCCCTGGCTATAACCGCCCTGGCCCACCGTCTGATCGTCAGCCCCTCGGCCCGCATCAAAGAGGTTGATCCCAGAGCTGTGGTCGAGGAGACCCTCGAATCAGTACCCGTGCCCGGCGCCCGCGTCCGTGTGTAATGTCACCCTATCTGTGTCATTGCGAGCTGTTCCATGTCGCGTTCGCGCCACTCATTAGGGAAGAAACCAATTTCAGTACTGGAGGATTCACAGGCTGGAGTGCAGACGCAAGTCTGCTTTGAGCATGGAAAGGCGGACTTGCGTCCGCAGTCCAGTGAGTTTTCTCAGTTACCGAGTTTGTTTCTTAGTAGCGACCGCAGGGAGCGAAGCAATCCCCTCCGCCGTGGACTGGAGATTGCTTCGTCGCTTCGCTTCTCGCAATGACACTTGCGAAAGAGCCCCATTCCTATGACCAAAACAAACCTGGTGCTACTCCACGCGCCCAGCGTCTATGACTTCCGCCAGGAATCCATCCTCTACGGCCCGGTTAGCGACGTGGTACCCTCCACCACTGTCTTCGAGATGTATCCCATCGGCTTCACCACCCTGGCCGAACACCTGGAGCGACACGGTTTCCGAGTGCGCATCGTCAACCTGGCGGTGCGCATGCTCAACGATGTCCGGTTCGACGTGGAGAAGCAGATTCGCCGCCTGCGCCCCGACGCCTTCGGCCTTGACCTCCACTGGCTGCCCCACGCTCACGGGGCGATAGAAGTAGCCAACATCGTCAAGAAGCACCACCCTCACACTCCCGTCATCTTCGGCGGCCTCTCCGCCACCTACTATCACCAGGAGTTGATGAACTATCCCGCCGTGGATTATGTCATCCGGGGCGACTCCACCGAGGAGCCGCTGCGGCAACTGATGCGCTGCATCATGGAAGGCCGCGAGCCTCACGAGGTGCCCAACCTCACCTGGCGGGATGCCCAGGGGCAA
>Ga0307437_1002101_pt1 | contig 12614 bp, 8 predicted proteins | sample SalMarWE160390MG_FD_202146 | JGI IMG/M metagenome (GOLD analysis project Ga0307437, IMG submission 202146) | Salt marsh sediment microbial communities from the Plum Island Ecosystem LTER, Massachusetts, United States - WE1603-90 | ecosystem: Environmental > Aquatic > Marine > Intertidal zone >...
CCTTTGGACATGGATTTCCTGAAATACCCGTCGATCCCGAGCGCAATCGGATATTGCCCTGACTCGATGCTGAAGGCGAGTGAGTTTCTGTCTTCCTGGTAAATCGGCACAACACTGCAGAGTTCCTCGATGATTTCATTTCCATAGACTTCTGTGAGAGTGAAGAACACAAGAAGCATGAGGGAATCGTTGAGCGGGTTGATCGTCGTGAGTTTTCCGGTATAATCCGTGAGAAGTCGGGAGACGACTCTATCACGGTCTTCGAAGAAAAGCGTGTTTATTGCAACACTGCTGTGCCATAGAGCCCAAATGAATACGCCCTGCTGGCGAGAAAAAGAATCTGTTTTTTCCCATACCGTAGATCGGTAGGCTGAAATGGCCGGGATTTGTTCGGGTGTGCACACGCCCATGTAGAGGTCGTACTGGCTGTCTGAAAGAGGTTTCTCTTTCAACAGACTGATGGAGAGCCCTGTGCTGGTGTTAATGAAATCGATGATGGGAGTGATGAGCGGGTCATCGAGGTCTGTGAGCACGACGACGTTTTTTCTTACTGACTGGGGCGCCTTCTGTGTATCCCCAGGTGGGACCATTTTTTGTTCTTTCGGCCGGGACGAGGAGAACAATATACCCGGAACAGGAGCGATGATCACAAAAACGAAAAGCCACACACTCAAGAGTTTCATGACGACTGGTGAACCCCCGCGGAGAAAATAGCCTCGCAGCAAGCAGAAACGCTTCTCGCCCCCTGCGAGGATCTGTTTTTTTCTATTCTGCTCTAAACCGGTGTAATAATCAACTGTTCCGTGTTGCAAAAAAGTCTTTTACCGCGGCGACACATTTTTCGTTTTCCTCTTTCGTGCCGATGGTAATCCTGAAAAGCCCCTTCCTCCCTTTGAAGGGATTTACTTTGCGGATGAGAATTGCGTGTTTTTCCATGACGAAATCTACGATCTCCTCTGTTAAAGCCCCTGTGGGAGAAGCGTCGAAGAGTATATAGTTTCCGTATGTGTGATACACCGTTACTCCGTCGATTTTTGCGATCTCGCCCTCAATATAATCTCTGCCTTCATTGGTGAGCCTGATTTTTTTCTGTACGCCCTCCTGATCGTTTAAAGCCGCGTATGCCCCAAAAGCGGCTATAATACTTATGTTCCACGACATGATTGTTCTTGATATTATTGCGATGGTTTCCGGATTGCCGATCGCATATCCGAACCTCATTCCCGCGAGCCCGTATGCCTTCGAAAGTGTCCGCGCAATCAGGAGATTTGGGTATTTTTTCATAAGGGGAATTTTTGAATTTTCCAGCCCCGAGTATTCGATATACGCCTCGTCGCATATCATGATGATATTGTGTTGAACCAGGCGTTCATACACACTGTCGTCTATGAGGTTTCCTGTCGGATTGTTGGGGTTCGCGAGTATGATGATTTTCGTTTTCGGAGTGATCGCGGCTTCGATCGCGTCCAGGTCGTACTCCCAGTTATCCTTTGCGAGTATTGAAATAGTCTTGGCGCCGAGGATGTTGGCTCTCTGTATATATATGCCATAGCAGGGGGTCGATTGAATGAGTTCCTCGCCGGGCTGCATGAACGCCCTGTATATCATATCAAGCACTTCTGTTGACCCGTTTCCCAGAACCACCCATTCGGGGCCGAGCCCGAAGTTGATTTCTCCGATTCGTTTCCTGATATGCATCAGAGAATCAGGATACCGGTTGGCCATTTTTGACCCTTCGATCAGTGCGTTGAGCACTGATTCGTCCGGTCCGAACGGACCTTCATTTGACATCATTCTGAGAAGGTTCCGATTTTCCCACGCTTTTTCCAGATGCGGGGAAAAGTAGGGAGTAAGTCCCTCGAGCCACGGCACCATCAATTTTTTTACATCCGTCATGTCACCCTCCTGTATTAGAAAATTACCTGTAAGGTAACATAAAAGTTAAAAAGTTGTCAATTAATTAAACGACTGTGTATAGTTTTTTCATATAAGGAAAAAAGAAGAAAAAACCGCCTTTTCTTTACCGGGTCCACGGATTTTGTTCTATCCGCCTGACCAAAACAGTGTTTGACATCGGGGTGCAGATGTCATATTATAGCAACAGGGAAAGGAGGGTAAATGCAGGAGGGGGATGGTTTTTATAAAGAGCCCAGACATCCTCGGCGTTCTCTTGATATTATCGTGAGAGCAGTGGCAACGGGTATATTCATTTTCAGCATCTTCCTCAATGTCGTTTTCATTTTTCTCATTATAATCCTTGGATCAGCGCTCGGCTCCGCCAAATTCAAAGACAGGGAAGCATACGGATATAAAAAGGTCTACAGGGAGGGTGGATTCGTTCCTTCAAGAGGGGTAAAAAATGAGCTTGCGGTGATCCGCATCAACGGCGTTATTACCGAGTATGCTCGAAACAGCGGGCTGTTTGAGTATACAGAGGACCCAGTGAGCGCAGTGGTGAACAGGCTCGACATAGTCAAGACTGATGAGAATTTCAGGGGAGTTCTTCTCGTTATCGATAGTCCCGGCGGGGGTGTAACTGCGAGTGATATACTGTACAATGCTGTGCAGGAGTTCAAGGAAGAAACTGGGCTTCCCGTAGTGGCAATGATGAAGCAGGTTGCAGCCTCCGGTGCGTATTACGTCGCGTCTGCAGCAGACTATATCATCGCGTACCCCACATCTCTCACAGGCAGTATCGGTGTCATTGTCTATAGTTTCAATTTCAACGGGCTTATGGAGAAATACGGCGTCGAGTATATCGCGATCAAAACAGGAGAATACAAGGATCTCATGTCACCGTTCAGAAAAACGGAACAACAGGAAATTTTGTGGATGCAGGGAATCGTCGAAAAAATGCTCGACAGGTTTATAGACGCCGTTGACAGAGGGAGAAAAAATCTCACCAGGGAAGACATTGTTGCACTCGCGGACGGAAAAATATACATCGCCCAGGACGCGCTCGGAAAAGGGCTGATCGATGGGATCGGGTATTTCGATGACGCAGTTGAAATACTCTCCCAAAAGGCCGGAGTCTCCGGGCCGGAACTCATCGAGTTCAGGAGAGAAAGAAACATCAGAGAGATGTTGAGCTGGGTCAAGGTAGGAAGCAGAGGAGCATTTGTGTCTGAAATACTGGATCCTGAAAAGCTGCGGGACCCCTTCGGGCTGTATTATCTGTGGAACGGTACACTTGCATCACAGTGAAAGAAAGCACTGTTTTGCTTTAACAATATCACCTGAGACGTTTTCGCCTTCTTAAAGAAAATTTACATGTTCGGAGAGATGACATGAAAAGGGTGGGATATGGAATATTTATCGCAATCGTGTGTATTGCAGTATGCATATGCGGTCAGCAGCTTTTCGCCGAACAAATACCGGGATCTCAGTATTATTATCTCGGAAACGGGATTTCCTTTTTTCCGCTCGGGGCAAGTGGTGTTTCGTATTTCATGACCATGGATGCAAACCTCTACAATCCTGCCAGTTTTGCGGACACGAAGAGGGTAACCACAGACATCTCTCTCGGCGGCTTCAGCGGCGACAATTTCCTCCTCAATGCCCGTGGAAGCTTTCCCACGAATTTTGGTGTGATCTCGGGAAATGCGCTGGTCCTGACATCGCCGGGCGGGACGACTGCGGGAAACATCTACGGTTTCAAGGGTACGTTTTCGAAATTTATCAGTGAAGAGTGGCTCTTTGGGAGTGCGATCAACCTCGGGTTCGCCAACGGTCCGGAGTCGGATTTTTATACCTCACTTGACATGGGTACTATTTACAGAAAATCGGTGGATGGAATTGGTTTCGGCTTTTTTGATCATTCTGTGGGGTTTGCAATCCGTAATCTGGGAAAGAACATCTCATACTCCGGCTACGATGGATTCCCTCCTCTCGAAGTCGATCTTGGTTTCAATACCGAGTTTATACGCTCGGGGGTATACAAGTCAAGGCTCAGCTCCCATCTTGCGGTGCCTTTCAATCCTTTCAACACATTCTTCGGCGTGGGACTTGAAAACATCTTTCTCGATATGGTGAACATCAAATTCGGCCTGAACTTCGGCATAGAAGATATAAGCCCGTATTCTCTTGGATTTGACCTCAATTTCGATCTCCAGGATACCGACATACAGCTTTCGTATTCATTGCTCCCAACAGAGTTCAACGGCAACCGGCAGTTCACGCACTATGCGGGAATCAGCGTTGCTTTCGGAACCTATGACAAAAAACCGCCAAAGGCGTCGGTTAAAGCCGCGGATATGTATTTCTCGCCAAACCATGACGGTGTCAATGACAGGGCGAAGTTCGATATGGAAATCACAGACAATACAATGGTGTTCGGTTGGAAGCTGGACATTACCGACGAATCGGGGAGACCGGTCAAGGCATTTATGGCGGAGGATGTGAGAAAAATCAGGCATATGACGATCGGCAAGTATGCAAAGCGAATATTTGCGAAAAAAGAGGAAGTAAAGATTCCGAAGCTCATTGAGTGGGACGGAGAAGATGCGGGCGGTGTCATCGTTGAAGACGGTGATTATTATTACACACTTACTGCGTGGGATGAGAACAACAACCAGACAGTCACTGAAAGGGGTAAGCTCATCGTCGATACGTTGATCCCTCTCGTTGAGGCAAAAGCTGAAATGGACCTTTTTTCACCCAATGACGACGGTGTAAAAGATACCCTTCTTTTCCGAATCCAGAGCGCAAATATAGAGAAGAGCGATGAAACGATCATCCAGATTCTCAACAAAGATGGGAACGCCGTTTTTGAACAGCCCTACACCGGATCGGTTCCGGATGAATTTGTCTGGGACGGACGTAATTCGAGCGGGGCGCTCGTTCAGGAGGGGCTGTATCGCTTCAAGATTTCTTCAGAGGATTTTTCCGGCAACCATACAACTTCGAGCGTTGAAGGCATTCAGGTCAGAACGGAGTACGAGAAGGTGTCGGTATCACCAACCTTTCGTGCGTTTTCACCGAACAACGATGGATATTTCGATATCAACGAGATCAAGCTGTTTTCGAGCAGCAAGGAGGGGCTCTTAGAGTGGACTCTGGATATAATCGACAGGGATGAAGTCGCTGTTCGGAGTTTTTCCGGGCAGAAAGACTTTCCCGAGGTGATCGTATTCGACGGGAAGAACGAGGATGGGAGATCCCTCTCCGACGGCATGTACACTCTCAGATTCCGGCTTTTCTTTGAGAGCGGGAATCACCCTGAATCCTACTACAAGTTCGTCAGAATCGACAACACTCCTCCGGAGATCGAGGTGAATTCGAACATCAATGCGTTTTCGCCGAACGGGGATGGTGTGAAGGACACGGTTAACTTCACCCATCGAATCACCTCAGGAGAGGGTGATGACTTTCTCGCACGGATCATGAATTCCTCGGGTGCTTTGTTCAAAACATTTCAGTATGGAAAGAACCCTCCGGATGTGGTGGTGTGGGATGGAATGGGTGACGATAATACCCAGCCGGTTGAAGGTATGTACACCTACAACATCACAGGAAAAGACGAGGTTGCAAATGAAACCACGCGTATGATCGGCCCCATAAAACTCGTCACAGGGTTCGAGCAGGTTTCGGTTGAGCCTTCAGAGTATGTGATCTCTCCAAACGGTGACGGAAGAAAAGATACGGTGGAATTTAAATTGAACACGAACAATCTTCAGGGAATCGTCGAGTGGAAAATGGATATAAAGGACTCGAGCGACCAGGTGGTCAGGTCCTACAATGACAGAGAAATGGGACTTACATTCCCTTCGGAAATTCAGTGGGACGGAATGAACTATGCAGGAACGGTTGTGGAAGACGGAGTGTACTCTGCAGTGTTCAGTATACTCTATGATACGGGAAACAACCCGATTTCGAAACCAAAGGATATCAAGATCGACACAGATTCTCCCGAGATCGAGATCTATGTTGAAGATCTGCACATCTCACCGAACGACGACGGCGCAAAGGAAACGATCACCATCTATCAGCGCATCAGCGGAGAAGAGGATGATGAGTTTCAGGCAGTGATTCGGAATCAGAAGGATGCCGTTGTGCAGGAGTTCAGCTGGAAGGGGTCGATCCCTGCAGAAATCGTATGGGATGGCCGTGACGATGAAGGGAATGCTTTTCCTGAAGGCTACTACTCCTACACGATTACGGGAAAGGATGCTGCGGGAAACATGGATGAGCAGACGATTGCCGGCATGATACTTACCACCGAGTACGAAGAAGTGAGCCTGGTTGTGAATCAAAAGGCGATTTCGCCGAACGGGGATGGGTATCTCGATGTGGTCGAATTCGTGCCGAGCATCACATCCGAAGAAGGCTTGAGGAACTGGTACCTCGACATTTATAACAGCCAGGGGCAGAGGGTAAAGGCCTTTGAAGGCGTGGAAGTTCCGCCGACACTGCTGCGCTGGGATGCTGTTGATGAAAGCGGTGAGCTCGTCCCTGACGGTACATACTACTATTCGATGGGAGTTGTGTACAGCAGCGGAAACCATCCCGCGAGCGAGACCGAAAAGGTCATCGTCGACCGGACACCACCGGAATACCACTTCGTTGTTTCTCCCACCCTTTTCTCTCCGGACGGAGACGGAGAGGCCGACACCATGTATATCAATCTCGCGCTGTATGACAAAAGCGGGGTTTCAGACTGGCAGGTGTCGATCTATAGAAAGTGGGACCAAAAGGTGGATCGGAGTGTGGTATTCAAGACTTTTTCAGGGAGCGGTACCTACAAGGGCACAATAAAATGGGACGGGTATTCAGATCCAATCTCCATGCCCTCACACTTTTCACCGCCGGATGAGTACACCTATAAAAAGGTCGATGGGAAATGGGCGGTTTTGGTGGATTCCGCGAGCAGCTATGTGGCGGAGCTTCGTACCGAGGATGTGTATCGAAACACCCTGACTGAAGTGAGAGAGTTCAATACGGACATTCTCGTAATTACGACACCCTTCGGCCTGAAGATCATGATCAACAGCATACAGTTCGAATTCGACAGAGCCGATCTTCTGCCGCAGAGCTACAGCATTCTCGACCGTCTCATTCAAATTCTCGATAAATTTCCGAATTACAAGATACGGATCGTGGGGCACACCGACTGGGTGGGAACGGACGAGTACAACCAGAAACTCTCTGAGAAGCGGGCGTTTTCAGTGTACAAATACCTCGTGGAGCACGATGTAGACAAGGATAGGCTTTCCACCGAAGGACTCGGTGAGACCCAGCCGATCGATGACAACAACACGGAATCAGGGAGAGCGCGTAACAGGAGGGTGGAGTTCTACCTGACAAAAAAATCGTAGCTTCGTGCGCCTGAGAGGTTCATTTTTACAGAAACCATGAAGCTTTGCGGCGGTTTCACCACCTTTTCATCGGTGCGGTACAGCACAGGAAAAATTATTTGATTCACGGAAAGCGTGATTGTACATTACCCGTATCGTCATCTGAACAGTACTCGCCGGAAACGACATGCACAAAAAGCCGGTAATTCTTGCCATGGATCTCGAGGGTGTTCTTGTACCGGAGATCTGGATAGCAGTTTCGGAGCACACCGATATTCCGGAGCAAGGAAGGAAAAAATGAAAAAGGTGAATATCGGGATACTCGGCCTGGGGACTGTGGGGGCGGGTGTGTACAGGCTGTTGAGGAAAAACCAGGAACTCATACGGAAAAAGTCGTGTATCGACATTGTCGTGCGCAGGATTGCGGATATTGACCGCAGTATGAAATCTGCCCACGATGTACCGGATTCGGTGTTTACAACAAACGCCGAGGAGCTCATAAACGACCCTGATATCGATATTGTTGTGGAGCTCATTGGAGGAACCACGATTTCGAAAGAGCTTATGCTCAAAGCGATCGGGAACAAAAAGCATATCGTCACCGCGAACAAGGCGCTGTTTGCGGAGCATGGAAAGGAAATCCTCAGAGAAGTACTGAAAAATGGAGTAGAGATCGGGTACGAGGCGTCTGTGGGCGGGGGTATCCCGATCATCAAGACCATACGGGAGGCGCTGGTTGGGAACCAGATACAAAAGATCATCGGTATCGTGAACGGGACAACCAATTTCATCCTCACGAAGATGACGAAAGAGGGGCTCGGATTCGAAGAGGCGCTTTCCAAAGCACAGGAGATGGGGTTCGCCGAGGCGGACCCGCACCTTGACATCTCTGGAGGTGATGCACGGCATAAAATAACGATTCTCTCCTCTCTTGCGTTCAACACCCTCGTGGACATCAATGAAGTTTATGTCGAAGGGATAGAACGCATCGACGAAAAGGACATCGAGTACTCCGGGGAGTTCGGGTTTGTGCTGAAGCTTCTTGCCATTGCCGAGAGCTACGAGAGTGGTGTCCTCGTCAAGGTACATCCGGCGCTGGTGAGCAAGGAAAACCCGCTCGCGGGTGTGAGCTGGGAAGACAACGCAATCATGGTGTATTCGGATTTTCTCGGAAAGTCAATGTATTATGGGAAAGGCGCCGGTTCTCATCCTACGGCGAGCGCGGTGGTCGCGGACATCACAGACATTGCGCTGAAAATAAAGAGCAACATGGAGTACAACAAAAACTGCTATACATTTTTTCAGCATCTTGAGCAGATTGACTTTCAGGAGAGCAAGACACGCTATTACTTCAGATTCAGTGCCCTCGACAGGCCGGGAATCCTCTCAAAGATTTCGGGCGTGCTCGGGCGAAACAACATCAGTATTGCCTCGGTGATCCAGAAGGAAACCGAGGAAGAGCACGACCACGTGCCGCTCGTCATGCTCACGCACACCGCACTGGAAAAAGATGTGAGAGAAGCGGTTTGCGAGATCGACAAATTCGAAGAAATCGCCGGGCAAAGCAGAATCATACGGGTCATAGATGATGAAAAGGGCTGATCTTTTCTGGTGCCGAACAGTTCACCGATTGCCCGTGCTCCAACAGCCAGAAATTCACGATCGCAAAAGCAAAAAAATGTTGACAGATGATTGGCAAACTGTATAATAATAATGCTTTAAATAGGTAACAGGTTTTACCTCGATTGAAAACCATTACAAAAACAGATCTTCACGCAGTACACAAATCTAAATCCAACAAGGAGAGGAGGATAATATGAAAAGAGCTTTTAAATGGTCAGGAATTGTGATGCTCATTTTGTGCCTGGGCGCGGTGTACGCCTTTGCAAGCGGTAAGAAACCAGCTGAAGAGCAGTTTATTACAATTCACTGGGCGCAGTGGGCTCCGTCCGATTACCTAGAGAAGCTTTCCGAGGGTTTCACAGCGGAAACGGGAATAAAGGTAATCGTGGAGCAGACTCCCTGGGAGACCTTTGTGCAGAAGTACAACACAGAGATGATCGCGCGGAGCGATGCCTGGGACATCATCGTCGGTGACAGCCAGGATATCGGGAACATGGCTGTGAACGGCCACTATCTCGAGCTCACTGACTGGATCAAGGAGAAGGGTGTTGACAAGACATTTACTCCTGCGTCCCTCACCTACTTTGCGGAATATCCGAAGGGCGGAGAACGCTACTACGCAGTGCCCTGCGAGGGGGATGCACTGGGCTGGGCGTACCGGAAGGATTTGTTCAACGATTCGAAGAACAAAGCGGATTTCAAGGCAAAGTACGGATATGCCCTTGGCGTACCGAAGAGCTGGGATAATCTCAAGGATATTGCAGAATTTTTCCACAAGCGGCCGGGCCAGACGGATGATCCAAGCAAGGAGTTTTACGGAATATCGATCTACGGCGACAACGGCTACGACTCTCTGGCCATGTTCGCCGAACAGGTGATATGGTCATTCGGCGGTGAACTGGGCGATTATTCGACCTATCAGGTTGACGGGCTGCTCAACTCGAAAGGTTCGATCCAGGGGATCGAGTACTATCACGAGCTGTTCAAGTTCACCCCTCCGGGATTCGGCGATGCGTTCTATGTAAAGGCAAACGATTCGTTTACCGCGGGTATCGTGCCGATGACCTGCAACTACTTTGCCTTCTTCCCCGCGCTTTCCAACGAGGCGACGAACCCCTTCGCAGAGGACACGGGGTATTTCCCCTGCCCGCCGCAGAAAGGCTACGACGGCAAGGTGCGGCAGTTTGCCGCCCTCGGTGGCCAGGGTGCATCCGTGGTGACGTACTCGAAGAAGCAGGATCTCGCTTTCCAGTGGCTCGACTGGTTCATCAAGAAAGACACCCAGATGGAGTGGGCGCGGCTCGGCGGCTACACCTGCCATGCAGAGGTGCTTGAGTCCGGTGAGTTTTTGAATGCAGCGCCCTACAACCCTGCGTTCAAGACCTCCATGGAAATCTTCAAGGACTGGTGGGCATGTCCTGAGTACGACGAGCTACTCAGAACGTTCAGTCAGACAATCGCAGACTATGTGATCGGCGGAAAAGGAACGGCAGAGCAGGCGCTCAACAAGTGCACCGATCAGTGGGCGGAAATCTTCAAGAGGGCAGGATACTACGACTAATATTTGTTTAACACAAAACGCTCCCCCGGGATTCGTCCCGCGGGGAGCTTTTTTAAGATGCTCGTTCGGTACGAGTACATAGAATTTTTGAGAGGAAACTCAATGCAGAAAACAAAACAAGAACGCAGTCCAGACATTGAATCCCATTATCGCCGTATGAAAGACAAGACGCTGATGCGTCTCTTTATATTACCGACGCTTGTACTCTTGATATCCATCAACGTGTTTCCGCTGGTCTGGTCGCTTTTTTTGAGCTTCTCCCAGTACAGCGCGAAGATGGTAAATGTCTGGGGGAAGAACCCTGAAATGATTGGGGTTGCAAACTACCGGCAGATTCTCTCGGATCCGGAAATGTGGGTGAAGTTCATTACCACGGCGAAATATGTCATCATGTCAGTCGCAGGTGAGATGATCCTTGGATTCGGCCTCGCCCTTTTGCTCCAGCTGAACTTCAGGGGCAAAGGGCTCGTCACCACACTTCTCGTGCTTCCCATGACGATGTCACCCGTTATCGTGGGATTGATGTGGAAGCTTTTCTACGACCCGAACTGGGGAATGTTCAATTTCTTGCTCGGACTGGGAAGGATCGACTGGATACAGGACCCTGCGCGAAACCTCTACTCGATTGTGATCGCAGATATATGGATGTGGACACCATTTGTCATGCTTCTTTCGCTTGCAGGTCTCGGCGCTGTTCCGAAATACCTCTACGAGGCTGCTGAAATCGACAGGGCCTCCTGGTGGTTCAAATTTTCACGAATCACCCTTCCCATGATATCGCCGATCCTCATGCTCGCGCTGATATTCCGCATCATCGAGGCGTTCAAGATATTCGACCTGCCTATGGGGATTACCGGCAGGGGTGCAATGGCCCCCCCGCTCCTCGCAATGCATCTGTACAATGTTTCCTTTGTCACATGGAACACGAGTATCGGGTCCTCTCTGGGATACATCATGCTCGTCATGGTCGTTGCGATTACCCTCATACTCGTCAAATACCTCAACAAAGCAAAACAGTAAAGGAATGCGTTTATGGCACAGATACTGGATAGAAAACGAAGAATTCTCCGCGCAGTGGTGATTTTTTTCATCATCGTTATCACTATTGTATACCTCGTACCTCTCTTTTTTGTGATCCACACATCGTTCAAGCCGTGGGAATACATAAAGGAGTATCCACCAAAAATACTCTTCAAGCCCACAGTAGCATCATACATACGGATCTTTACGTCCAGAACACCCCTTCCCGCAGGAGTGAAGCTCCCGGAAGAGAGGGTTTCACAGATGAAGTGGTACGAGCGGCTTATCTACAAAGATACAAACGAGGAAATCGTGCGGCAGGGAGATCTGCCGAGAAGATATCTGAACAGTATCATCGTGGTCATCGGGAGCACGGTCATTACAATTGTCATCGGGACGCTCGCTGCGTATGGTTTTTCCAGAGGAAAGCTCAAGGGGAGGGATGACTGGATGTTTTTCATACTCACCACACGTATGCTCCCTCCTGTTGTGGTCGTCATCCCGATCTTTCTCATGTTCAGGACATTACGGCTCACAGACACTCACATAGGGCTCATCCTGCTGTATACGGCGTTCAACGTTTCCTTCGCGGTCTGGGTGATGAAGGGTTTTATCGATGAGATTCCCATCGAGTACGAGGAGGCGGCAATGGTCGACGGATACACACGCTTTCAGGTGTTCATGAAGATCGTTGTTCCCCAGGCTGCGACCGGTATTGCTGCTACTGCGGTATTCTGCTTTATATTTGCCTGGAACGAGTACGCCTTTGCGTTTCTGCTTTCCCGCAAATACGCGCAAACCGTTCCTGCCTGGCTCCCCTACCAGATGGGGGTGCTGGGGTATGACTGGGGAGCCGCGGCTGCGGGAACGTTCATATTCCTGCTTCCTGCGATGATATTCACGATCATTTTGAGAAAACACCTCATTCGAGGAATCACATTCGGCGCAATAAGAAAATAGGATGGAGAAATGATAAAGGTATTTATTGCAATTGCAATTTATGTGGTCATAGGGGTGGCCTTCTGGCAGTTCAAACTGTTGAAGAGAAAGTATCTCGAACCAGTGTTTATCAGTATCATGCTGCTCGGTATCGTTTCTCTCTGCCAGCCGCTGATATT
>Ga0307437_1002106_pt1 | contig 12602 bp, 10 predicted proteins | sample SalMarWE160390MG_FD_202146 | JGI IMG/M metagenome (GOLD analysis project Ga0307437, IMG submission 202146) | Salt marsh sediment microbial communities from the Plum Island Ecosystem LTER, Massachusetts, United States - WE1603-90 | ecosystem: Environmental > Aquatic > Marine > Intertidal zone >...
GGCCCCGGCAGGAGGGCGCTCAAGGAGAGGGATGCCGTCTAGATCCCGGCAGCAACACCTCAAGCCCTTAAAAACCACACAACAGAGGCGGAGACCGAAATACTGGTAGTCGCCGCCTATCCGGTAAGGAGATGAGATCGAGCAATATCCTCATTACATGTTTATAATGCAAGACCTGCCCCCCTGTACCCTCTTATTGATTGTTTCTCATTCATGTCTGCCCCTTTCTTTCTCCCCTGAGAATGGAGACCTAAAAATCAAGAGGCTCATTTCTCCCTTCGCTTTGGAAGACTTCGTATAATAAGTAACCCTGCCGCCTTTTTCTCCTCTCATCACATGCAATGTGGCGGTATCGCTCTAACCTTTCAGAGACTATACACGTCACAAAGCTAGACATATCCTATTTCCGCACCCCCCTGATTGTCTTGCGAATCAAGATAATTCTTGTTTTGCAAGAAAAGCCTTACTGCACAAGACAGATATAAGCGATCTGGTCAGCTTCCGGGAATACCATAATTTATTGAAATAAAAGGCAAAACAGGTTTAAGCAGGCATTGGCACGTTTTTTGTTTGTCACTTTGTGTATGTTGTTGATTGGGAAGGTGGCAGAGCACTGTTGAAAGGGGGGTGCACAGCTTTATTGGTCTTCATTGTCATTATTTTTTGATATGCAGGGGAGGGGTAGTGTAGGGTGAAGGGGGAAGTTTTGTGCTGGCTCCATCTCCTTTAACCTTTTTGGGGAGGGTATGAGAAGAGGTTTCCAGAAGGTATCGTTAGTGTAGCCTCCAAGGGTTTTTTAACCCTGTGGGGGCTTTTGTGCTTCTATCCGCTTTTCTCTGTTGAGGGGGTTTTTTCTATACTCTTGCCCTAAAAGAAGGATTGTTTTCACTCTTCACTCCCTTCTAACCGCATTCGCTTAAAAAAAGGAATGCTTATCCATTTAATGCACTTTTTCAAAGAAAGGAGATCACAATGGATACGTGGAGACGGGGGAGAAAATCGTTTTGGGCAAGAGGGGTGCTTGTTGCTGCGGCGTGCTTCGTTGTTCTTGCAGCGGCAGGGACTATGGATGGGGTGCTGGCATGGGAATATCCTGTTGACAATGCTGAAGATGGTACTGTAGCGGGTGACAGCCCTACAAATTCAGCGTTCGGCGAAAGCGCAACAGCCACCGGCGCAAACAGCACGGCCACAGGACAGGGCTCACAGGCCACCAACGATTACAGCACGGCCACAGGAGCGGGCTCGCAGGCCACCGGCGAAGACAGCACGGCCACAGGAACGTATTCACAGGCCACTGGTGGGGGCAGCACGGCCACAGGAGTGGGTTCAAGTGCCACCGGCGCAAACAGCACAGCCACAGGAGGGAACTCATGGGCCCCCAGTTTAAAAAGCACGGCCACAGGAGCGGTTTCAGTGGCCACCGGTTTAGACAGCACGGCCACAGGAGCGGGTTCAAGTGCCACCGGCGCAAAAAGCACGGCCACAGGACAGGGCTCACAGGCCACCGGTTTAGACAGCACGGCCACAGGAGCGTCTTCGCATGCCACCGGTTTAGACAGCACTGCCACAGGAGCGGGTTCATGGGCCACCGGCGAAGACAGCACGGCCACAGGAATGGCCTCAGTGGCCAACAATACAAGCAGCACGGCCACAGGAGTGGCTTCACGGGCCTACGGCGCAAACAGCACGGCCACAGGAGCGGGCTCATGGGCCGAGTCCACCGGCGGCACTGCCCTGGGCCAGGGCGCCCGAGTACAGTCAGGCGCCACCGACAGCGTGGCCCTGGGACGAAACTCCGTTGCCACCGACGCCAACACGGTCTCGGTGGGATCAGCCAGCAGTGAACGCCGCATCACCAATGTGGCCGACGGCATCAATGACAGCGATGCCGCAACGGTGGGACAATTATCCGCTTTTCAGGGCGATGTAGGCTGGCTTGACAGTAAGGTCGACAAGCTGAGCGATCGCGTGGATAAGGTCGGCGCGCTTTCCGCGGCCTTTTCCGCCGTGGCACCCAACCCCCGTGCCGTGGGCAACTCCCAGCTTTCTATCGGTGTTGGTCATTACCAGGGTACGGTCGCCGTGGCTGCCGGTTACTCTTATAGTTTCAACGAACATTTTTCGGTGAATGCAAAAGCGGCCTTTGCCACCGGCGGGAAGCTTGAGCACGCCCAGGGTGTCGGCGCCACCTTGAGCTGGTGATGGGCAGCAGGGGCATGCTATGCCCCTATGTCAAGGAAGAACCGTTTGGGGTCAGCCCTGTGTCAATTGTCACGGGCTGGCCCCAAGCTTGCCCTATTTTACCCTTGAGCCCCACGATTTGGCCTTCCGATAAGGGCCTCAATAGTAAAAAAGAGAGCTATTTTAATCTTTAAAACAAAAAAAGCGGGAAATTTTCTCTTTTTGCCATTATTTTTCCTAAATGACCCTTTTTTGTCTTTGACAAGGGATTAAGATCCTTGCTATTTTATTAGCACTCGTCTATGATGAGTGCTAATAATCAATATAATAAAGCCTTGGAGTCGATAACGATGCAAGAATATCTGCCGGTAGTAACCGATAACCTCAGTCATTATCTCGCTCAAATCAAACAGTATTCCCTCTTAAGTCCAGAGGAGGAGTTTGCTCTGGCGGTGCGGTATAAAGAGCAGGAGGATATGGAGGCCGCCCATACACTCATCACCGCCAACCTCAGGTTTGTGGTCAAGGTGGCCTTGGAATACCGGGGCTACAGACTCAAGCCCCTCGACTTGATTCAGGAGGGGAACATAGGCCTGATGGTGGCCTTGAAGAAGTTCGACCCCCATAAGCGGTATCGATTTATCTCCTATGCCATCTGGTGGATCAGGGCCTATATCCAAAACTTCATCATCAAGTCCTGGAGCCTGGTCAAGATGGGGACCACCCAGATTCAAAAGAAGCTTTTCTATAAAATGGGAAAAATCAAGGGCATCGCTCATGAGGAGCACAGAGAAGAAAAGATTGAGGAGTTGGCCCAAGAACTCAGCGTGAGATCTTCAGACATTGAGGAAATGCAGAAGAGGTTTGCCGGTCGGGACCTCTCCTTAGACGCCAAGTTGAATTTTGATCAAGACATGACCTTCCTGGACCTCCTGCCCGACTTCTCCCCTGACCAGGAGGATCTCCTGGGTGAGCGGGAAGAGGATGAGGTCCTCAGGGATGATGTGGAGGATGCCCTGGGGAACCTGAGTGAGCGGGAGAGATTTATCATCCGCCATCGCATTATGGCAGACGATCCCATGACCCTGCAGGAGCTGGGGGATACATTTCATATCTCGCGGGAACGCGTCAGACAGATTGAGGGTGAGGCCCTGAGAAAGTTGAAAGAGCAGTTGGCAGGGGCTGAACTGACGTGGGGTATGGCCTAATCCGGCTCACCAGTTACGGGGCCAGGGGCGGTCCTTTTCTTTCTTTTTCACCAATTTTACCACCTGATCCAGGATAATATCGGCGACCTCGTCTTTACTCAGGAGGGGGAGTTTTCTCACTTTTCCAGCGGCGTCCAAGATCTTGACGATATTGGTATCCACGCCAAACCCCGCCCCCGGTTGCGTGACGTCGTTGGCCACAATGAGGTCGAGGTTTTTCTCCTTTAACTTCGTCTCGGCATTTTCCATGAGTTCGCTGGTCTCGGCGGCGAAACCCACGAGGATATGGTTGCGCCTCTTTTCTCCCAGCTCTTTGAGGATGTCGGGATTTTTTTCCAACTCCACGAGATAGGACCCGTTTTTTCTCTTGGTGATCTTTTGTTCGAGGGTATCCTTGGGACGGAAATCGGCCACAGCCGCAGCCATGATGACGATGGGACAATCTTCAAAATACTGCTTGACGGCGTCATGCATCTCCTCAGCAGAGTGGACCACGATTTGCGGGATATCCCTTCGTGGCAGCGAGAGGTAATGAGGGCCGGTAATCACGTTCACCTCCGCCCCCCTCCTGCGGGCCATCTTCGCCAGGGCGAATCCCATCCGCCCGGTGGAACGGTTGGTAATATACCTGACCGGATCGATCGGTTCCAACGTGGGACCGGCTGTAATCAAAACGCGCTGACCGGAGAGGTCCTTTTTGGTAAAGATGTCCTCGATCTTTTCGATGATCTCTTCGATATCGGCCAACTTCCCCTTGCCCACGCTCCCGCAGGCCAGATCCCCCTCTATCGGGCCCACGAACCGATACCCATGGGCCTTGAGCTTCTCCACATTATTCTGCACAAAGCTGCTCTCCCACATATTCACATTCATGGAAGGGGCGAAGAGCACGGGTACCGTTGTGGCCATGACCATGGTGGAGAGGAAATCATCGGCGATGCCGTTGGCGATCTTGCCCAGGATGTTTGCCGTGGCCGGGGAGATTACCATAAGATCGGCGGTATCGGCCAAGGTCACGTGGCCGATCCTGGAACCCATCAAGAGTTGGAACATGTCGCAGAGGACGGGGTTGCCCGAGAGGGCCTGAAAGGTGAGGGGCGCAATGAACTGTTGGGCGTTTTTGGTCATCACCACATGGACGTTCCCCCCCCTTTTTGTCAACTCACGGAGTAGTTCCACAGACTTGTAGGCGGCGACCCCCCCGCTCACACCCAGTATGATCTCCTTATTTTTTAACATCTCCCGGCCTTTTGGATGATTATTATTCTTATAGGAATAGGGAGAAAATGTCAAGAATTTAAGGGCACTTTCTCATTGACATTCCCGTTGGGCGGGTTTATGCTATAAAAAGATAAAACTGAATAGTGGTCGCTAGGGGAGCTCGCAAGGGCTGAGAAATCCCATAAACGGGATGACCCTGTGAACCTGTATGGGTAATTCCAGCGTAGGAAAGCGAAGGTAATGGCAAGAGCAAAAGGCCGTATATTCCCTCCGTATATCCCACGAGGGGATATACGGCATTTCATATATCACCGTGTTATATATCACTTGTTATATATCATAGGTAAGGAGGATTCATGCTATGGCTCTTGACGAAGTCATCATTTCCCGGGCAATTATCGAGAGGTTTCTGCACAAGTTCACCGACTCCCTCGAGGTAGACGTCGCCGTTGTCGGAGGGGGGCCTGCGGGGTTGGTAGCGGCGTACCGCCTTGTCAGAGACGGCTATAGGGTCGCCCTCTTTGAGCGAAAGCTGAGCATCGGCGGGGGGATGTGGGGCGGGGGGATGATGTTTAATGAGATCGTGGTGCAGGAGGAGGGCAAGAGGATCCTCGATGAGTTCGGCATCAGGAACGAGTTGTACCACGATGGGTATTATACGGCCGATGCCGTGGAGTCCATCTCAACCATCTGCTCCAAGACCGCACAGGCGGGCGCCCGGATATTCAATCTGATGAGTGTGGAGGATGTGGTGGTGCGCGAGGAGCGGGTGGTGGGGCTTGTTTTGAATTGGACGGCGGTTGAGATGGCCGGCCTCCACGTGGATCCGCTGACCATGCGCAGTCAGTACGTCATCGATGCTACGGGGCACGATACGGAGGTGGTCAAGGTCATTGAGCGCAAGGTAAATGCTGCATTGCTCACCCCCACGGGAGGGATCATGGGGGAGAAGTCCCTCTGGGCGGAGGCGGCGGAGCGCAGCACCCTGGAGAACACCACAGAGGTCTTCCCCGGGGTCTTTGTGGCGGGGATGTCCGCCAACGCATCCTTCGGGGCCTATCGGATGGGACCTATCTTCGGAGGGATGCTCCTCTCAGGAGAGAAGGCAGCGGCCTTGATCGCCGAAAGACTCAAGCAGGAGTGATGAAACGGGTTGTGACCATCGCTGGCTCCGATACAGGGGGCGGGGCAGGGATACAGGCGGACCTGAAAACCATCGCCACGCTGGGAGGTCATGGGATGAGCGTGATCACCGCCCTCACCGCCCAGAACAGCCTGGGGGTCCAAGCGGTGTATCCGATCCCTCTCCCCTTCATCGAGGCGCAGATGGATGCGGTCTTCTCCGATATGGGGGCCGACGCCGCCAAGACCGGAATGCTCTGGGATGGTGCCGTGGTGAGGCTGGTGGCGAAGAAAATGAAGCATTACCGGGTGGATAAACTGGTGGTGGACCCCCTCATTGCCGCCACAGACAACACCCCCCTCCTGGACGAAGAAGGACAGGATGCCCTGCGGCGGGAATTGTTCCCCCTGGCCTCTCTGGTGACCCCGAACCTCCCCGAGGCCGCTGCGCTGGCAGGTATGGAGGTGGCGACGGTAGGCGAGATGAAAGAGGCGGCCAAGAGGATCCACGAATATGGTGTCAAGGCCGTTTTAATAACGGGAGGACACCTGGCGGGAGACCCGGTGGACATCCTTTTCGATGGGTCGGAGTTCACGGAGTTCCGATCAAAACGGATGGCTGTGCCTGATGTCCATGGGACCGGTTGTGTGCTCTCCGCCGCCATCGCCACGGAGCTGGCCACGGGGGCCTCGCTTCAGGAGGCCGTGCAGCGCGGTAGAGAGGTGACGATTATGAGTATTAAAGGCGCCTTGGCGATTGGCAAAGGGAGGCGATTCGCCCATCCCCATGCCTATGGCGCCCTCGATGGAGAACGCTATAAGGTAATTGAGGCCTTGGAAGAGGCCGTAGCCCGGTTGCAAAGAGAAGAGGGAATCGGGGGGCTCATCCCCGAGATATCCTCCAATCTCGGCTATGCCCTCCCCTTTGCCCGGACAAAGGGGGATGTGGCCGCCTTTCCTGGCCGGATCATACGGGTGCGAGATGCCATTGCGATAATCGATGCCCCTGCCTTTGGAGTCTCCCAGCATATCGCCTCGATCATCCTGACCGTCATGCACCACGACCCCTCATGCCGCTCAGCCATGAACATACGCCATTCCCTCTCTATGCTGAAGGCCTGTAAAGAGGGTGGGTTGCGCACCTACGGCTTTGACCGTCGCGAGGAGCCGCAGGAGGTTACCGAGGAGGAGGGGCGTTCGCTGGCCTGGGGGGTGGAGAAGGTCCTGGCCGGCGCAGGGGAGGTACCGGACGTGATCTATGACGAGGGCGGGCGGGGGAAAGAGGCCATGATCCGCGTCCTGGGGGGGGACCCCGGAGAGGTGGTCAAGAAGGTGATCGAGATCAAGAGGAGATGCACATGATAGAGACACAGCTCGCTAAGGCGCGCAGGGGTGAGGCCACCCCGGAGATGGAGGCCGTTGCCCGCGCGGAGGGGGTTGATTTCCACACCCTCATGGAGGGGGTGGCTTGCGGGAAGATCGTCATCCCCGCCAACAAAAAACACCGAGGGCTTAGGCCTATGGGGGTTGGAAAGGGTCTGACCGTCAAGGTCAATGCCAATATCGGAACATCCTCGGACCACGCCGATCCCGCCGAGGAGCTCCACAAGCTGGAGGCGGCGATTGAGGCCGGTGCCGACACCGTCATGGACCTGAGCACCGGGGGTGATATCGATGCGATCAGGAGGCTCATCCTTGAGCGCTCCCCCCTGCCGGTGGGGACGGTCCCCATCTACCAGGCCGCCATCGAGGTGGCTCAGCGCAAAGGCGGTATCGTCCAGATGACCCCCGATGATATCTTTGAAGTCATCGAGCGCCACGCCAAGGATGGGGTGGATTTCATCACGGTCCACTGTGGGGTAACCCTGAGCAGCTTGGAGCGGCTCAAGGCCCAGGGGAGGATCACGGATATCGTCAGCAGGGGAGGGGCCTTTCTCGCCACGTGGATGATCTACAACGAGCGCGAAAACCCCCTCTATGAAGATTTCGACCGGCTCCTGGAGATCGCCCAACAACACGATGTCACCCTGAGCCTCGGAGACGGCCTGCGCCCCGGCTGCCTGGCCGATGCTACTGACCGCCCCCAGATACAGGAACTCCTCCTCCTGGGGGAGCTGACCGAGCGTGCCTGGAAGGAGGAGGTGCAGGTGATGATCGAGGGACCGGGCCACGTCCCGCTGGACCAGATCGAGACCAATATCCGGTTGGAGAAGAAGTTGTGTAACGGCGCTCCTTTTTATGTCCTGGGGCCGCTCGTGACCGATGTGGCACCGGGGTATGATCACATCGTGTGCGCCATCGGGGGGGCCTTGGCCGCGTACCACGGGGCGGATTTTCTCTGTTACGTGACCCCGGCCGAGCACCTCAAGCTCCCCACCCCTGAGGATGTGCGGGAGGGGGTGATCGCGACACGCATCGCGGGGCATGCCGCCGATGTGGCCCGCGGTCTTGCAAAGGCCAGGACGTGGGATGACGAGATCGCACGGGCGCGCAAGGCCCTCGATTGGAACAAACAAATTAAATTATCCATTGATCCCGCCAAGGCAAAGAAGTACCGGGAAGAGAGCAAGCCTCAGACGGAAGAGGTCTGTACCATGTGCGGCAAGTTCTGCGCCATCAAGATGGTGCGGGAATTCTTCGGTCGCACCGAAGGTAAGACCGAAGGTCGCACCGAAGGTAAGGCCGAAGACAAGCCGGATTGAGGGGATCTCTTATGGCGGATGGGTTTTTCATTACCGGGACCGACACCGAGGTGGGAAAGACCCTCATTGCCGCCGGCCTGGTAGTTGCGCTGCAGGATCAGGGGATCGATGTCGGGGTGATGAAGCCCCTGGAGAGCGGCGCCCCCTGCTTTGAATCCACTCCCATCCCGCAGGATGCCTTCTATCTGAAGGAGATTGCCGGCGTCCAGGACGACCTCGAGCTGATCAACCCCTACTGCTTTCAGCCCCCCCTGGCCCCAGGGGTGGCCGCTGAAAAAGAAGGGGTGGAGGTAGACCTGCAGCTGATCAAGGGGGCCTACGAGGAACTCAAGGAACGCCACCAATTCATGGTGGTGGAGGGGGCCGGGGGACTGCTGGTGCCCATCGCCAAGGGGACCTTGTTACCGCAGCTCATCAAGCTCCTGGGCCTCCCCCTCCTCGTGGTGGCCAGGTCCTCCCTGGGGACCATCAATCATACCCTTCTGACCCTCTTGTATTGTCAACGGGAGGGCCTTGACGTGAAGGGCCTGATCATAAGCAAATCAACCCCGGATGCCGATCCTGCCGAAGACAACAACCCTCAGGTCATCACTCAGTTCAGCGGGGTGCCCGTTTTGGGGTCCTTTCCTTATCTGAGGGACTGCGCAGGGGTAAAGGGGAATAGGGCGTTCTTGGCCCAGATATTCACCCAGCATATCGATATAAAAAAGTTGGTGGCGGAATTAGGTTTGGGATGAGGTTTTTAGTCCCGCCTATGGCGGGATTTCGATGACCCGCCTTACACGGGTCATCTCAACAGTCCGTATTTCTTCGCTGCCTTCTCAAATCCCGGCAGGGATCGCTCGATGACCTCCATCGGCACGCAATAGGCGATGCGGCAATAGCCCTGCTTCCCGAAACCCCTTCCCGGGACGGTCAGGATGTGAAAGGTCTCCTGCAGATCCGAGACAAAGGCAAGATCGTCCTCAATGGGGGTTCGGGGAAACATGTAGAAGGCCCCCTGAGGCCTTATCAGGGAATAGCCGTATTCGGTGAGTGCCGCGTAGAGGAGGTCTCGTTTTCGCTGGTATTGCTTGGGCCCCACGTGGTTTGCGCCGGTCAGCGGCAACAACCGCTGTATGAGGGCAGGGGCATTGACATATCCCAAGGTCCTATTGGCAAAGATCATGGCCTCTACGACCTCCTCCGCCCCTGCGTACAGGGGGTTGATTGCCACATGTCCGATCCTCTCCCCGGGGATACTGAGGGATTTTGAGTATGAGACCACCGAGATGGAGGGTTCGTAGATCTCAAATACATTGGGGAGGGCAATATTGTCATAGACGATGGTCTTATAAGCCTCATCGGTGAGGAGATAGAGAGGGGTTTTTCTCCTCTTGCTTTTTTCTCGCAGGAGATCGGCCAGTGCACGCAAGGAATCGGCGGAATAGACTGCCCCCGTGGGGTTGTTGGGAGAGTTGATGAGGACGGCCCTGGTTTTGTCCGTAATAGCCTTTGTGATGGCTTCCAGGTCGAGGGTGAAATCCTCCGTGGTTTCCACCAAGCGCATGACCCCCCCGTGGTTGTCGATGTAAAATTCGTACTCAACGAAGTACGGCGAGGGAACGATCACCTCATCCCCTTGATCGAGGATGGCCTTGAGGGCGACATTCATCCCCCCGGCGGCCCCGACAGTCATCACGACATGGTCTTCCGTGAAGGTGATACCCGTCTCTTCGGAGAGCTGCTGGGCCACAAACCGCCTGGTCTCCGGGTAACCACTGTTGGGCATATACCGGTGCATTCCGGGGATGGGGTTGAGGGCGAACTCCTTCAGGGCCTCCTTGAATCCCGGGGGGGGCTCTTCCACCGGATTCCCCAGGGTGAAATCGAAGATATTATCCTCGCCGTACTGGGCCTTGAGTTGCGGTACCGATTCGAACATCCTCCTCACCCAGGAAGATCCTCCCAAGAGCTGTCTCACCTTTTCGGAAATGGCCATATCGTGCTCCTTTGCGGAAATCAACAAGGCAACGGGAAATGCACTGATAGTTTTTGAACTCGAACCCCCGGCCTTGTCGCCACAGGCCGTCATTCAATACTGTGTTTGATGAGATATTATAGGTTGTTTAAAGGGGGTTGTAAAGCTGTTGTCATATATCTCGTTGTGTGTCGGGAGTGTGGCCCTCTTCACCTTAAAATTATCCCCTATCTTGAAACATAAAATTATTGTATTCTATTGTTTGAAGAATCTAATCAATATATAAGTTATAGATTTGGATTTACAATAGTAAGATAAGAAGGGGGATATAGCAATGAACAAAAAAATAGTGATGTGGATGTTGGTGGCAGCCTTTATTTGTGGGGTTGCCGTGGCTGGTGGGTCTCTGCACGACACAGCGAGTGCTGCAGAATCGCGTTCTCAAACGCAGATCTTCGAGGCAGTCACGCCGAAAGAGGCCTATGCCCTGATCCAGAAGAATAAAGCAAATCCCAAATTCGTTATCCTCGACGTGCGGACTCCAAAAGAGTTCGCAAGCGGGCATATCGAGGATGCCATTAATCTCGATTACTATGCCAAGACCTTTCTGGACGATCTAGACCGCTTAGACCAGACCAAGACCTATCTCATTTATTGCCGCACCGGCAACCGCAGTGGAAAGACCTTTAATTTTATGAAGGAACTCAGGTTTCAGAAGGTCTACCACATGGTAGGGGGGATAACGCGCTGGCAGGCAGAGGGGTTGCCGACGGCGAAATAAGATCACCGTTTTTTGTAGAGATTCTATAGTTTCAAGTCAACAATAACGTCTTCCCCCGCCCTGCGCACCTGGTAGGAGGTCGGCCTGATGGCCCTCTCAAGATCGGTGATCCCCAGATCGCCGATCCCCTCTATCCCTTTGCCCAGAATAAGCGGGGCCGTGATGACCACCATCCTGTTGACCAACCCCTCTTTCAAGAGGGAGGTAATGACCTGCTTGCCTCCCTCCACCAACAGAGAGGAGACACCCCACCCGGCCAGTTGTTTCATCAAAGGCCTCAACTCCACCCGCCCATGTGCGCCCCTCGGAACCACGAGGATCTCTTTCCCCTCTTTTTCTATCGTTGCGGCTTTATGCTTTCCGTGCTTCTCCGTGGTTGCGATTAAGGTTCTCCCCTCATCCTGAAGCAGCTTGGAGTGCGCGGGGATTCGGAGTCTGCTGTCGAGACAGATGCGCAGGGGGTTTCTCCCCTTCACCAATCTCACGGTGAGCAGGGGGTCGTCGGCCAGCACGGTCCCTATCCCGACCATGATCGCATCATGCCGGGCGCGCAGGCGGTGGGCAAATTTCCGAGAGGCCTCCGAGCTGATCCAGCGGGCATTACCCTGAGAAGTGGCGATCCTGCCGTCCAGGGACTGGGCGTATTTGACCGTGACAAAGGGGAGGCCTGTTTGGGTGTGGTGAAGATAGACCTCGTTGAGCGCGCGCGCCTCCTGCTCCAAGACCCCCTCCACGACCTCTATGCCGTGGTCCCTCAGGATCTGGGCACCCTTCCCATTTACGAAGGGGTTGGGATCGAGGGTGGCGATCACGACCTGTTTGATCCCCTGTTCAATCATAGTATCGACACAGGGAGGGGTCTTTCCCCGGTGGCAGCAGGGCTCCAAGTTGACGTACATGGTAGCACCCCGTACTCCACCCGAGGCACGCTTAATGGCATCTATCTCGGCATGGTCTGCGCCGAATTTGCGATGATACCCTTCGGCAATAATCCTGCCTGCACGGACGATCACCGCCCCCACCAGGGGGTTGGGGCTCACCTTCCCCCTCCCCCTGCGGGCCAGTTGCAGGGCCCTCTTCATATACTCTTCATCTTTTTTGCGCACAGGGGTCACTGTATACCCTCGGGCTGAGACATGCGGTTGCCCCTTTCACACTGTCTAATTATCATCTTCCCTGTTTAACCCTCGGCATGATGTTGTTGTGAGGGGCAGACTCATTCTAAGCCAGATCTTTTGTGATGTCAAAGGCCCAACAGTCGAACAATTTGACTTAGGTATTAGACCATCCTATAATTGTCCGCAATGGATAAACAAATTGAAACATTTCTCAAAGAAGACATCGGCACGGGAGATGTCACTACTGATGCCATTGTCCCTGAAGATCATGCCTCGAAGGCCGATATCATTGCCAAGGCCGAAGGG
>Ga0307437_1002110_pt1 | contig 12581 bp, 11 predicted proteins | sample SalMarWE160390MG_FD_202146 | JGI IMG/M metagenome (GOLD analysis project Ga0307437, IMG submission 202146) | Salt marsh sediment microbial communities from the Plum Island Ecosystem LTER, Massachusetts, United States - WE1603-90 | ecosystem: Environmental > Aquatic > Marine > Intertidal zone >...
CTCCTCCTTTCTTCTGTATCTTTTAACTTACAGAATCCCTGAGGATATTCAAGTCCCACATTACCCACTGGTACAACTTTTGGGGTCAAGTTCCGCGCTGTGATATCCGTGCCTCTGTGTGAATTTATTTTTTGGGGATGGGGGCGTGGAACATTACCATTGACAACTTCGTCTTGAATTGTATACTTTAATATGAAAATTGAGTCACCTTTATTGATAAGTGGTTACATTCTCGTAGGTATCGGGATATTAATTGTTTTATTTGCAAAAACCCCTTTTCTTTCGCGTTTGCCGGGAAACATAGTAATCAAAAGGGAAAATTTTGTATTACATTTTCCCCTGGGTTTCTGTATTTTTGCTTCAATAATTTTAACAGTAATACTGAATCTACTTCTCCACAAAAAATAGAGGTAAAGTTTGAAAACAGATTCTCTTGTAATTATACCAACGTATAACGAAAACGAAAATATAGAATCGATTATAGATGAAGTTCTGCTACAGGGAAAAGAATTTGCGATTCTAATTGTTGATGATAATTCTCCCGATAGAACCGGTGATACCGTCAAAAAAATTCAAAAAAAGAAATCCCAGGGGAAAGATAAAAGAGTTCATTTAATTGAAAGAGAAAGAAAAATGGGCTTGGGAAGCGCTTATATTGAAGGATTCCGTTGGGCGCTTGAAAAACACTACGATTTTGTTTTTGAAATGGATGCCGATTTCTCTCATGACCCTTCTACTCTACCAATATTACGAAAAACTCTCATCGAAGAGAAGGCTGACCTTGTGCTGGGATCGAGGTACAAGAAAGGCGTGAACGTCGTAAACTGGCCAATGTCGAGGCTTATTCTTAGTTACTTCGCTAATTTTTTTGCTAAAACGGTAACAGGTGTACCTCTCTCCGATTTAACAAGCGGATTTAAAGGTATTAGAAAAACTGTCCTAGAAAATCTTGATTTCGATAAAATTGACGCTGAAGGATATGGTTTTCAGATAGAAATTCATTTTTATACCTATCGGAAAGGATTCAAAATCAAGGAAATACCCATAGTCTTTACTGAACGCAGGTCGGGAAATTCTAAAATGTCAAAAAAGATTGTATGGGAAGCTTTCTGGTTAGTCTGGAAACTTGGGTTACGTCGATTAATAAAAAAAATATGATCACTACAGTTATTATCAAGGAAGCGAAAAAATGATTCAGGAAAAAAAGCACTTTATAAGATTTACAATAACTTTGTTTGATATTATTATTCTAATATTTACCTACTGGCTCGCGGTACTTATAAGAGCAAAGTTACCTCCTATTTCGAATGAATTTACGGAATGGTACTTTCCTTACTATATAAGAATATTTCCTATTTTCTTAGCTACATTCTCGCCTATTATTCTTCTAAATAATCTAAGTTTACAAAAGTTCCCCGTCGATAAATATAATTTCTATCTAAGAACCATCATTTCCTTTTTAGTCGCCATCGGCATATCTATTGCAATACTTTATTATTTTAAGTTATTTAATCAGAGTCGTGTTGCCCTTCTAATATTCGGCCTACTCTCGGTAATTCTCTTGATACTAAATAGAGAATTAATCTCAAAAAGTAATAAAAACCCAATAAATACAATTATACTTGGAAAAGAAAAAGCCGCAAAAGAAATTCAAAATCTCTTCTCACTTCATGATTTCTTCGGAATCAAAATCATAAAAGTTATCGATAAAGTTCCCCAAAATTTAACTGAAATCTTGAAAAGCGAACCAATTGAGTGGGTTATAGTCACGGAAAAGAAACATAAAAAACATATTAGTAAAATCGAAAACCTTGGCTTAACTGTCTCATTTTACTTAGCAGAAGTATTTGGGGAAACCCACAGCTTTGTTACCCTGGAGAGCTCATTGACTTCACCAATAATTACCTTTCATCCTAGCCCACCACATTATGCACAGCTTTTTATTAAATATATATTAGATAGAATTTTGTCATTAACCGCAATATTACTCTTGTTCCCAATATTCGTTTTAATTTCTATTATAATAAAATTGACCTCAAAAGGTCCTATTATATATAAACATCAAAGAGTAGGTTTAAAAGGAAAACCTTTCTCTATGTTTAAATTTAGAACAATGTTTCAAAACGCCGAAGAAACAAAAGAAAGCCTCTATGCTTTGAACGTAATGGATAAAGTAGTGTTCAAGATCAAAGACGACCCAAGAATTACAAAAACCGGAAGATTTCTCAGGCGTTTTAGTCTTGATGAATTACCTCAATTGTTTAACGTTTTAAAAGGAGATATGTCGCTTGTTGGCCCCAGACCACCTCTTTTCGCGGAAGTAAAACAATATGAAGATTGGCAAAGGAAGAGACTGGCTATAAAACCTGGACTAACATGTCTCTGGTTAATAAGAGGGCGTTCAGACCTACCATTTGAAGAATGGATGCGATTAGATTTAGAATACATAAATAATTGGTCTTTAACTCTTGATTTCATCATTCTTTTAAAAACGATTCCAACTATAATTTCAGGAAAAGGTGCTTATTGAAATTCATAATTCTATTGTTGGCGTTTAACTCCACAGAAAATAAGGAATTAAAGAAACTAAGAAACTTTTATCAAATGCCGCTACTGATTGAGCCTGGCTTCGTGGGAAAAGGGGAAGCTTATTTAAATCTATCCGTTATTGATATAAGACTTAACGAATTGGAAAAAGCTATGACTGAGGCAAAAGAAGCTGCATATTATGATAGAAAAAACGAAGCTATTTATCTTGAAGGAGTAATTCACTATTTTCAAGGTAATATTGAAAAAGCTACTTCAAAATTTAACGAAATAAATGGGTGGCAGTATGTTTTTTTTCTGGAAAATCTTTACAACTTTTCAGAAGGGAGAGAACTTTCGCCTAAAGTTTTTAAGAGCTTGCCCGATTCTCTCAGTTTTTATTTTATTTTCTATGAAAGGGATACATTGAAAATATTAAACTGGATCGAAAACTTAAATCTGTCTATCTGGCAAGAATTCCTTGGTAGAGGTTACCTGTGCTACAAAAGTAATACATACAGAAGAGCGTTAAATTATTTTGAAGAATCCTACAAAATACGCCCTGCAAAATATACGGGCATTTACATAATATCCACTCTATTTCAGCTTTCTGAATTTGATAGTCTCTTATCTTTTTTAGATAAAAATCCTATAAACACACCTCTTACAAATTATCTCGAAGGTGAAATCTTTTATAAAAAAGGTGAAATAGAAAAGGCTATGCAAATTTTCATATCCGACACGAATTCCGAATATAAAACGAGCGCAATTTTCGGAGCCGGCTGGTGTACATATCAACAGGCAAAATACACTGAAAGCGCTGAATTGTTTGAGAGATTCCTTGAAATTTACCAGGAAAAAGAATTAGAGCAATACGCTCTTTATAGACTCGCACGGGCTTTATTAAAACAAGGAAAAGTTGAAAGCCTAGAATATTTTAAAAGAATCGTAAAAGAATTCCCTGATTCTCCTCTAAAAGATGATGCTTATCTACTTCTCGGTAAAATAAACTTTCTGCTTAATAATCACGACGAGGCAATTAAATGGTTAAATTCTCTTATACAAGAGTTCCCCTCTTCTCGTTGGTCTCCAAATGCTTACAAATACCTTGGGGAAATCTTTACGATTAAAGGAAATTATGATATAGCACTGGATTACTATAATAAAATATTATTACTAACCTGGGTTTCTGCCGATCTGCTTGACGAAGCGAGATACAGTATTGAGGAAATCAGTTGGAAAAAGGGGAAATACTCCACAAAAATAAACATGTATAAAGCTTTTACGAATAAATATCCTAAAAGTCGTAAGACCCCTGATTTGCTTCTAAAAATTGGCGAATATTATGAAGCAGCAAAAAGATATGATTTAGTTATTCAATTCAACAACAAAGTCTTATTAGATTATCCGGAATCAGAGGAAGCAAATGAAGCTTTACTGAATCTTGTAAAGATTTACCGGGAAATGGGTGACAGAAAAAATGCTATTGAGTTACTAGAAAAGGGGCTAAGTGATAAACCTGAATTAAGTAACGATATTAACCTGAAATTGGGTGAGATTTACCATGAAGCCGGTGAATTAAAGAAGTCAATTGAATATTACAAAGAAGTTAACTCAGATATTCTAAAACCTTACACCTTATATCAAATCAGTATGATTTATCAAGAGCTCGGTCTTTTCAAAGAAGCCAGAATTCCTCTTGAAAATATTATAGAAAATTTCAAAGAATCGGGATATTTGGACGAAGCTTACCTTCTTACTGCAAAAACTTATCTACATGAAGGGTCTTTAAAAAAAGCTATTGAGATTTTGAATGAAGGTTTGAAAAATTTAGAAGATAAAGAAATCGCGCCTCTGTTATATTTTAAAGCTGAAATCTACTGTGAATTTAAGGATGAAGAAGCTCTTGAATTATACCTGGAAAGCGCCGATTTAACTTACAATAATAAAGAAAAAATAAAAATTTTAGAAGCAGGAAGAAAATGCGCAATCAGGCTTAACAAATACGATAGAATCGAACCGTTCGAAGATTTAATAAATGAACTTAAATCCGCAAAAGAATGAAAAAGACAGAGCGACTAAAATATTAACCACAAAGACCACAAAGATCTCAAAGCCCCACCACACACCCAATTTATTTTGTTTTTCCTAAGAAATAGATTGTAGAATAAAAAAATAAAAGAATTAAAATCTTTGTGTACTTTGTGGTTCAATTAAAATAAAAATCCCTCTTAATCTGCTTTTATCTGCGTGCTATTATCTGTGAGTACTAGTTATTTAACAAGACCAGATAATTTTTTGACTATTTTATCCAGAGACGGCACATCGAAGAACTCCTTACCGGAAATCAAGTTCGCTACGGATTGATACATTTGTGAAACCGCTTTTTTCAAAGGTGCCGGCAAAGGATCCGGTTCGGACTTAACGCCCGATTTCCAATCCTTAAAATTCTTTTCTTTCGCTTTTTTAACTTCTTTGTACCATTTGGACTTTCTGTAGTGTTTACGCAGTATTTCTTTGCTCAAAGCAATTTCATTAAAAAGAAATCGACATTCATCAAGGGTTCCCAACGCATCAACTACCATAATAAAACCCTTATCATCCATTGCAAATTCAAGTTTTCCGTCCTGATTAATAATATTCGCCTTTTTTGTCTCCTCCGTAATAATATTGCTAACATTTGAAAGCAAACTCTTTATTTCCTCAATCTGGTCGGAGTCTAAATTAGATATTTCTTTTGCCTCGTCCCAGGACATATATCTATCGGTTTCTTCCAATTTTGTGGAAACGTCCAGAATGGGTTTCTCTAAAGGAACATTAGGAGTTATTTCATACTCGTATTTAATCTCTCCCTTATTGTATCTTTCCCAGAAAGAAGAACCTTCAGGCACAGAATTCCTATAAATACATTCCATAGGAATGAGAAAATTCTTTGAAATATTTTTATAAACAGAATAATCATATTCGTTATTTTTTATCTCAGGCTTTACTACACGAACGAGCTTAACCTTAATTTTATTGAAAGGTTTGACGACTTTAATAAAATCATTTGTCTCCCCGTCAACAACTGCTCCAAGATAATGATTAGGAATACCCCGTTTTTTTAGTATCTCAAAAAAATGGGAGGTAATTATTGCCAAAGAAGAACCTTTATTGGTAATGTGATCAGGCATCTCACCCCAATCAAAAACCGAGTATCTATCAGAGAACTCAAAAAATCCAAATCCCAACTTATCATCTGTGGGTTTCTCAACAATAGAAAGATCTTTTACACTACCCATTTATTTTTTTATCCTCCTCTTCAATCTTTCGCCTATAGGTTTCCTGATATTCCAATATCTTTTCCTGTAAATCACTATCATTAAGTCCAAGTATTTTAACAGCAGAGAGTGCAGCCTGCTCCGCACCAAGCACAACCATAGGAGCTACTCCGCTTGGCATCCTGAGGCTCGAAAAAATATCTACGCCTCCGTATTTGTCCGAATATGGAGGTGCTGCTATTACGGGTTTGGTAGTATTAGCGTCCACAAAACCACTCAAAGCATTGCTCCTCCCTGCAATTGTAACATATACAATTTCTTTTCCCTTGTTTTCTTCTATTATTTTAATAACTTTATCCGGAGTTTTGTGCGCAGAGGCGATCCTCAATTCACACTGAACTCCGAAATTTTTTGCTATTTTTTCGACCTGTTTTGCAAAATCCAGATCTTTTTCGGAACCCATAATAATCAAAATTTTAGCCATAATTACTATTTATTACCTCCACCAGGGATTACAATTCTTGGTTTTGATTTTCCTTCCAGTTCTTTATCCTTTGGAGTCAAAAGTCCAGACTTCTTTTCTTCAAAGTCTTCACCTGAAATATCTTTAAACTTGGGTTTTTCTACAGTCTCGGTATCACTCGTTTCAACTTTTTTAGGCAAAAATTCGTACAGGAAAGCCCATACTTTACTGTTATCTGCAAGAGGTCTATTAAGGGCACTTCTTATAAAAACCACAATAAAAAAAGCATTCGTATCCAGGGGGAAACCGTTATATAAAAACTGAAGTACCATGAGCGCCGCCTCACCTTTCGGATCATTGCTATACTTCTCCGCAAACCTTTTTAATTTCTCTTTAATTATTGAAAGAAGAACAAGGGTCATAGTTCTCTTAAGTCCTTCTCTTAGAAACTCCTTACTGTCTTTTATCTTGCCTTCAGCAACCTCTTTTAAAAATATATCCAATTCTTTTGTTATTACCTTAACCCGTCGGAATTCGTCCTGGTAAGGTAAATTGAACATTAAAGCAGTTAAATGTTGAAATCGCTCTTCTGATATCTTTTTATTTTCATTCATATTTTCATTATAGAAAACAGACGCCTTTTGTCAAGGAAAAAAGATTACAAACTACCAGGTTTTTTAACCACAAAGATCACAAAGGACACAAAGCCCCACCACACTCAACCCTAATTTATTGTGTTTTTTAAACCCACTCCAACCACAGAAAAATTTAGAGAGGACTAAACAAGATTAACAGGTTTTTTATTTAAGGAATAAATTATATAGTTGAATAAAAAATTAAAATCTTTGTGCTCTTTGTGTGCTTTGTGGTTAAATTTTCCTATCTGACGACGACGAATTTGCCTTTATAGATTACCCTCCCTTCACTCGTTACGAAATACAAGTATAAACCGGAAGACAGGTTAACATCAATAGGATAATTATCCCCGTATTCCAAAGGCACATTATATTCACCTTTTAAATCACCGATAATATCATAAATGAATATATCTTTACCACCAATACCCTTTGCCGAGAAGGTTAATTGATTGTGTTCCTCATAATTAAATGGATTAGGATAAACGGTAACTTCACCGGAATCGGGAACATTAAAATCAAGGTCAAATTCATATAAACCATTATAAGTACAAACAAAAAGATTTCCGTTTTCAGTAAAATGAAGAGGTGAAACAATATCTTTCAAGGAAAAAGGCTGTAATTCTCTTAGCGCCTGAGGCAACGATTCCCAATTCCCTTCAGGATTACGATAACTTAATCCTTCTGTGCTATTATAACACCATAGTCCTCCCTGAAAATCAACAGTTAGCCCGTCGAATTTGTTCGAAGTTTCTACTCTTTCCACATTATTGCCTGAAATATAAACAAGTTTGTCTTCCAGACCTGCCCAGATATTGCTTTTAAGGTCCGCACACATTGAAACCGTGCTCGAACCGAGATCTCCCACCACCTCTTCAAATGTACCGTTATCATATAAAACATGGATACCCGCTCCTCCGCCAGACGGGGAATTTCCGCAGTATATACCTCTCGCACTTTCGGCAAAAACCCTTTTCCATAAAATGTCAGGGCCTTGATATGTAATCCATTCAAACGAATCCTCACTTACTCGACGCATCTTTAAAACCCAATTACCTAAACCGTAATCAGAAGTTCGCAGGAGACCAAGCCACAAATCATCATTACTATCTACCAACATACCTGTAACAGTAGTCGTGGAAGCAATTGGAAGCTCGATGGGGTGAGGCATAGTATCATTTTGGGTATCCCAGCAGAATAAAATGGGATCGTCCCGCCAGTACCATAAACTGAAGTATATTCTACCTTTGGAATCGGATTCCATATTAAAAAGATACCCACCGGTTAAACCCCAGGGATTTCCCCTGTTAAGAGTTCGCCATGTAATCCCATCAAAAACTGAGATTCTTCGGCTATGCTTATAGGACACATAAATTTTCCCGTCCGGAGTTTGAACCAGGTCGGTTACCATATTTGAAGCAAGTCCCGGAGGGTAGATATATCTCCACGTACCCTCAAATAAAAGCCCATTTCCTCTGACAACCGAAACTCTCAAATTATCAGGTAAAACTCTGGCAACTCCGCGCACATCTCCCCCATGAATCCTCTGCCAATCACCCTCATACCACCTGTAAAGCCCCCTCTTAGTTCCTATATAAATATCCTCGTCAATTTCTACGATAGTCCATACCGTATCTTCAGAGAAAACCGCTGAATCGCCTGTAACTTCTTTACAACCCCAGCTGCCTCCTGCCCATATTGAACTACCAGAAACAAAAAGAGCATAAATTTCACCGGAAGAATAAATCATAGTAGTATCTCCGAAATTAGAATCAGCTCTAAAAACTCCTCTACTGGTTCCGAATAAATAGCAGGTATCAAGAGGAAAAATTTCAAACACTTTAAAATTATAATCCGAATGACTTACATCATATACATTACCAAAACTTCCAAATTTGTTTAAAGCAAACCACTGAACACCTTTTTCTCCTCCTAGTATGACTCTGCTACGATTTAAGCTAATACAACAGGGATCAGTGTCATCGAAGAAAAGGGGGTTAAAATCCTGAAAACCTATCAAAGTTAGATCTTTGCTAAATATTGAAATACCTCCACTCGATAAAACAAAAATTGAATCGTCCCGCACAAAAAGGTCTTTTGTATTATTACTGGGAAGACCCGAAATAGAATTTACCCAATTCCAACTGCTGTCCTGGGGGTCAAAAGAAAGTAGACCGCCATCATCAGTTGTAATATAAAAACGATTTGAATACACACTGTTATTAAACATATCCATTCTCAAATGAAGGTCACTTGTGCTGACTGTTACGGAGAGTAAAAATAGAAACAAGGTTCCTCCTTCTTATGTATTAATACTTTTTGTTTTCTTCCACATTTCCTCAAGTTCCTGCATTGATAAATCACTAAATTCTTTATCTTTTAACATTTCTTCTAATTTCTGGAAACGAGTTTCAAATTTATCATTTGCCCTCTGCAGAGCCATTTCAGGATTTATATTTAGAAAATTGCCCAGATGGGCTACCGCAAATAATATATCTCCTAATTCCTCTATTTTTTCTTCTTCGTTTTGTGAATTCTTAAGCTCCTCAAGCTCTTCGTTTATTTTTTCGTAAACTCCTCCAATATTCTCCCAATCAAATCCCTTCCGTGAAGCTTTTTTTTGAATTTTAGAAGACCGTAGCAAAGCAGGCAAACCCCTTCCGATCTTCCATTTTTTGCCCTTTCTTTTATCCCAATTTTCCAATACTTCTTCGGCAGAATTTGCCACTTCTTCGCCGAAAACGTGAGGATGCCGCGCAATCATCTTTTTTGAGATCTTATCTGTTATTTTATCAAAAGTGATTCCGCTCTCTTCTAATATAACTCCCATCATAAAAACTGTAAGAAAAACATCCCCAAACTCTTCAATGATGCTTTCAAGATGATCGTCAACTACTTCAACATCAAGCTCGTAAACTTCTTCGATAAGCTGAGGGATAAGACTTTTTAGAGTCTGTTCCCTATCCCAGGGACACTTTTTTCTCAAAGTTTTAATGAGTTCTATAAAATCATTCATAAAAAGAAAGATAAACGGAAACGCCTATAAGTCAACTTTATTTTTTCCCTTCCACCCCACATTTTTACCACAGAGAACACAGAGAAAAAAAACAAAACACACAGAGTACACGGAGAAAAAAAACATATTTTGTAGTTTTAACTAAATCCCACCCCCAAAATCCCAAATCAGGACGCAGATGAACGCAGCTTTACAGGAAATATTTTTGTTGTTTAACTAAAACCTAATACCTAAGATCTAATACCTATATCACGGTTCAATAATCCCCACAGTTACATTCCTTTCCGTATCTCCTTTCCTGTACGAATAGAAAAGTGCAGAGGTATAAGTTTTCTCGGGAAACCGATAAATTTTACAAACACCGTATTTTTTAATAATATCAATGTTAGCTTCTTCAAGGTCGAGAAAATAGCACCCATTTTTAATTTTTATACCATCGATATTAAATTTGTTGAAAAATTCGAATACTTCTTTTCCGACCTCGTAATTCGAAAAGTCAATACAGGGACCAAGAGAAACTTCCCAATCTTTAAATTCCAGGTCATATAATTCTTTCATCTTCAACAAAAATTTTTTAGAAATCATGAGCGCAGTTCCTTTCCATCCTGCGTGCAGAAGCGCAAGTATTTCCTCTTTTGGATGATAAAAAATCATAGGAAGGCAATCCGCGGTCCTTACGGATAAACTAAGTCCTTTCTTATTTGTAAAAAACCCATCTCCCACCATTTTTATATCAGCTCTCGCTTTATGTATAATTGAAGAATGAATCTGTATAAGGTCGACAAATTCACCTTTGACTTCGCACAGGGGATTAAAATACTTTGTTCCCTGGAATACCTTTACTTTTGAATTAAAAAAGAATTCGTACCATCTTTTTTTATTTTTTGTTTTTTTTTGCCATCTTTTCAATTCTGCCATGTTTTAATTCTATATAACTTTTTACTAAAATCAAGCTATATGTTATGCTAAATTTAGATTTATTTATAATTTTACCCTTGACTAAAATGTTTTTTTTCGTATATTTCTTTAAAAGGCGGATGGTGCCTTAAAAAGAAAACTAAGGAGGGAACTTATATGCGTAAGATTTTAGTAGTGTTAATGTTAGTTTGTGCTCTGGGTCTCTTTGCCCAGATTCCGGCTGGTACAAAATCCGTAGCAGTTCTCGCCGGCGGAACCGGTGATATTCTTGATAGTCTTGGATTTGAGTATAATATTGATATAAATGCCGGTTATTTCTTGATGGACGCTCTCGAGATAGATGCTATTCTCAGTTTTATGGGGACAACAGTAGACTTACCAGAAGGTGTTGACGCCTCTGTATTTGGAGTTGGTCTTGGTGTTCTTTATCATATGCCTCTTAGCCCGATGTTTGGTCTATACGGCGGTGCTGCATTCGTCTATAGTACCGAAGATGCGATAGTCGTTGAAGACGATGTACCAGAGCTCAAAGATAACACAATGAATATCCCAATTGATATAGGTCTGGAAATTTTCCTGACCCAAAACAACGCAGTAAGAATAGCAAACCGCTATAATTTAAGTTTAATAGGTGAAGACGCTACCGACCAAATTATGATCGGTACAGTTCACTACTTTCAGTAAGTAAGGACAGAAATTTACTTTCGGCACCATCTGTCCTTTATTACTCAAAGGTAGTTAATAAAAAAAACGGGATTTGAAAAAATTCCGTTTTTTATTTTAAGTGTAGCCTTTATAACAAAGAACCTCAATTTCATTAAAACCCTTGACATTTAGGCTCAAAAGCGTATAATGAATAAACAAACCTTACAAAAGGGAGGTCTTATGAAAAAATTAGCGTTGTGTTTGATTTTATTGTTTGTAAGTATGCCACTTTTAGCAGGCGCAACAGGTATTGGAATTGGTATACATGGCGGTATCGAGATGATGGTAGTAGATACTACAACTGAAACATATCCGGCAATTGGTGGTATAGTCGACTTCTCTCTCCCTGGTATACCTATTGGTCTCCGAGCAGGCGGAGAATATGCATGGAAATCATTTGAAGGAGATGCTAGCGCTAGCTCTATAATTATTCTTCTTGCCGGGCAGTATAATGTAGTCCTTCCTGGCGCTCCAATGTCTTTCTATATTGGCGCAGGTGGCCAAATGGCTATGTCTAGTATGGACTTACCAGACCCACTGCCAGATCCTGACAGTGAAAACAATTTTGGTTTCCTTGCTTACGCAGGAGCAAATTATAACATGGGTATGATGGGACTCTTCGCTGAAGTTGGTTATGGCATGATATTTACCGACCCAGAATCCACAACAAATATACCCATCAGAGGCGGAATAAAGTTTAATTTGTAATAAGAAAAAGTTTTAGTTAAATAAAAAAGGCGTGTATTTTTAAATATGCGCCTTTTTATATTGAGTTACATCCTTCTAAATGTAAAAATCAAATATCAAATACTTAGCTCTTCGCTTTTGGCTGTTAGCTTTTAGCTTTCTAATAAAATTACATTGAAGTCAAAGGCAAATGGCTAATAGCTTGGGCGGTTGGGTCTCTGTGTGAATTAAGGTTTCGGGTTAGGAGAACGCTATATTGTAGTTATGATTTCACTTATGATAAATCCAGTATTGAAAAAATCCTCCTTTTGCCATAAAATGAGACAAAAGGAGGAAAAAATGTTCAAGAAAAAATTAATCGAAAGAGGTAA
>Ga0307437_1002119_pt1 | contig 12541 bp, 10 predicted proteins | sample SalMarWE160390MG_FD_202146 | JGI IMG/M metagenome (GOLD analysis project Ga0307437, IMG submission 202146) | Salt marsh sediment microbial communities from the Plum Island Ecosystem LTER, Massachusetts, United States - WE1603-90 | ecosystem: Environmental > Aquatic > Marine > Intertidal zone >...
TGATCATCCCCCCCTGTTTGTTTCTTTCCCCACTACCTACTTCTTGGGATACCCCACCGATTGTGCGAGGGTGATCTGCTGATCCGATCGCAGATTCATCGCCTTGGCCAGGGTCGGCCTGTTGACGAGGCCGCGCACAACAGTCGCCAATCCTTTGGAAGCGCAGTACAGTTACACGTTTTGGCTGATGAAACCCGTGGCTGCAGCTGAATAAAAGACCTTCTGGTCATCTGTCGCCGCGCCCATCCTCGAAAAATCCGCCACATAGATGAGGTTCACGGGCACCTCCCCCACGAAGGGTTGACTGCCGGTCGCAGCACGGATGCCTTTTGCCAGGACCGGCTTCAGGGCGTGTGCCTGTGCATCATACAGGTACAGGCCGTCGGCAACAGCGACGTAGACATCGATCTCCTGCCAATTCCGCGCGGATGGTGCGGTACGCTTTCCCGAATCAGGACGATTTATCCCGCAAGCCGCCCACAGCAGATTGGAAAGCACCTGCAAGGGCAACTGCTCCGTGCTGAATGCGCGCGAAGAGCTTCGTGCCTGCAACACCTGCATCAGGGGCCTGCCACCCTCTGTTTGGGGTTTCAAAAGCTGGATCGGCTTGAGTCCCTCCGCAAAAGTTAACGTGGGGCCAATGAACAAGGCAATCACTACCAAGCAACCAGCTAGCAACGCAATTCGTTTCATAATACTTCTCCATTCTTACCTGTATGTTCTAATAAAAAGACCATTTTGAAAAGGGTATATTTTCAACAACGTCCCCTGGCTCGTCCCTGGTAAGTTTTATGCGCTATAAGATTGATATAGCTATAACGTAATTTCTGTTTCCCCAGATTCTTCCTTCTTCTCTCGAAGAAAACGAACTACCTCCTGGAACAAGCCGAGGAAAGACGCCCGTGCCTCTTCTGCTTCATGGGGTTCAACTCCCTCCCGCAAGGCGCCCGCAGCGTCTCGAGGATGAGGATCAATAGCGCTTCCACGAATACCGTGTAAGTTCTCTGCATGCCGTGCCGCTCGCAATAGGACGCCTTTCGTAAAGCCAATTTTATTTCCGTATTGATTAGCAAACCGCTCAGGTTCCTCTCCTCTAGCCCAAAGCAACTCATCGATTAGCAACTCAGCAGTTCCGTCGAGGACTGTAACGAGCGTATTCGGATCCTCCCTCACTTGCTCCGCTCGCCTCAGACGGCGATTCAGGCCTAACAATGTTTCGGTGGGGTTTTTGAAAATCTCCGAAAGGCCCAATTGACCTAGCAACGCATCTCGATCAAGCTCCTTACCACAGACCCGCTCGACAAGCTGGAACACACCTCGATCTGGAAGACCTTTCAGTCTGTCCAAAGCAGTCTGCCAAGCTGCTCGCACATCCGGTCGTCGTACCACTTGAATCTCTTTTTCTGACATCTTTATCCCCATCTGAGGTGGACAACATATTGCAATACTATTCGCAAGTAATTTTCGAAGCTCCGGCGCCTCTCGCTCGTCAAGATCAATTAAAAACTTTTGAAGGGCTTGCCCGCTAGTATCACTTTGGCCGAATGCATCCAACTCTGCCAGCCATCTCTGAATTTCCCCAAGCGCAATGTCAGGAGAAGGTCGAACCGATAGATGCTGGCTTCTAAGCTTCTCCACAACAGATACAGCTTTCTCTCTAATCTCTTTGTCACCTTCTTCAGCTCCTACCCGCCTACACAGTGCCTGAATCGTTTCTATTTCCAGAATGTGAATCCCTTCCAGCGCCTCAAGTGCGCCCATCACTACACCTGGCTTCCGGCTTTCAAGTGCCTCGCGGAATTGCGCCTGACCGGCATTTGCGTCAATCGCCCCAATCGCCTTAACTGCAGCTACAGCACATGGCACCGACTTTCCTTCGACTTCTACCCCCAGCAGTTTAAAATCAGCTTCGCTGCCGCATTCTCCAAGGGCCCAAAGAGCCCACTTCCTTTCGCTACCCTTAAGAGCTTCGTCTCCGGTCTTGCCTAAATGTTCTCGCAATACGAGTGCGGCTTGTTCTTTGTTCAAACGGAGAAGCCTCTCAACAAGCTTACGATGCCATTGTTTAGTCACAACCTCAATAATAGCTTGTACTTGATCTTCTATTGGGATGTCCTCGAACGCGATTTCAAAGAGTTTCCATTGTCGCCCCCGCCCTTCTTCGCTAGCTCGTGTTGCCATTTCAAGACACCATTGATGCTTATTGTCAACAATAGAGGTCATTCGAGCTGTGATAGCTTCAATCCTAGGCTGCTGGTTTTTGACAAACCATTCTTCAAGCAAAACGTCTACCACCAACTTTTTAGACACTTCCTCCTTAACAACTTGCGACCATCGAAGAGCTAGAAACTTAGCTACTTGATCTAAAGCTTCATCTGTATTATAGGATGTGCGCAACAACGGTCTCACCAATTCTTCCCTCTTTTCTGTCTCAGTGATATCCCATATGCTTTTATAATATGCCTGTAAGTACTCACGAGGTTGGGGTTCGTCGAACATGGGAGCCAACGATTTCGCTATTGACAGCTTCAATGGATCATCAAATCCTGCTACGAGGCTTGGCAACCTATCCTGTTGGTTCTTGGAACCCCCGCTACGTAATGCCTCCTCCAGAAAAGGGATGGTTTGCCCAGGATGAGCTCGCACAAGTTCAAGGAATGTACTTTTGGCAGCATCGCGAAAGTTGGGACGCCACTGCTCAAAAACATCTAATAAGAACGGTGTTGATGTTTTAAGGTTACAGTACTGTAACGAAGTCACGATTTCACTCGCTATCTTGCTCTCTATGTTCTTAGTAAATTCATTTTTGATAATCTCTAATAAGCGATCATCGATGCGCTTCGCAACCTCTTCAAGAACATATTTGTGAGAAGACAATTGCTGCAAAGCAGTCGGATAGATATCACCTAATAATTTGCGATACCTCACAAGCTGTTCAGGGGCAAATTTTCTTAAGTCGAGAGAAACGATAAATTCAACAGCATCTAGTTTGAATGATTCATCAGGTTCTGGACTATCTTCCAAATTTCCTTCTGATGCATCAAGAAGGGTTTCAACTACCTGATTACCCCCAATAGTAACAAGAGTATTTTTAATAGCCTGCCTATATTTAGCTTCGCTTAGCATCAATTCAACAAGTGGGGTAATGGCTTTTGTCGCGCCTTCAGTCGCGAGGGCTTCAATTGCCCACTGGCGGACTTCGCCTACGTGTGAGGAATCATTGGGCGGTAAGGCTGCTTGCGGGTTACTCATCCGGTCAATCAAAAAAGTAATTACCTGTGGATCATTGCATCCACGAAGGCCTAGCAAAGCCTTCTTTTGGATCTGCAAATTCTCATCGTTGCAACATGTCATGATTGTCTTTAGCGCTTGTGATATATCTTCTTGCAATAGCCGATCTAAGGCTTTCTCTCGAATGTTCCAATTAATTCCGAAACGAGCTAGTTTCTCGAGAATTGGACGTGCAAACCCAATATCAGTCCTAAGAGCAATCTCCAGAGATTTTTCCTGGAATGATTGATGTGCAACTAGACCAACTTCACATAACAATTGGATTTCTTCTTGGGATGATGGAGTGTACTCAGATTCGAGAACCCTTCGGATCTCTGAGGCTTTCCTAGTTTTCAGTGCATTGAGGAATTCTGACTCTGTCATGGTTTCCTCGTGATTGATGCGATTACGGGCTACATTAACTGGATAAAAACCCCCCTCTTTATATGAGGCCTAACAGAGCTTCCACTAACTCTTTGCAGTTACTTAATCACTATATTATAAAGCTTTACGTTACAATTATTCAATAAATAACCTTTATTTGTCAAGAATAATATAATATTGCAAGGAGGGGGAGGGGTTTGTTGTAAGAGTTCAGCAGTCAGTTGGCAGCGTCTATCTGTTGAAAAAAAGGGGTTGATTTGGGGGGGGGACAAAGAATTTTTTTAGTGTCTTCTTTTTTTGCCGATCGCCCAGAGCAGAGCAGGCAGAAGAAGGAAGGAGGTGAGGAGGCAACTACCGATTCCCAGGAGAACCAGGGTTCTTGGAACCTCCTATTAAGCATACATAAGGCGTCTGCCTTTAGGTTCAGGAATCTCCCGCCCAAACTCCTTTGCTGTGTCCAGCCAAAGGTCAATAGCGTCGTGACAGTTGGCAAGAGCCTCAGTGGGCATATGTCCGTGTGCGGCACACCCCGGAAGCTCCGGGACCTCCGCTATAAACACCCCGTCTTCCTGACTCCAGTAGATGACTATTTCATACTTGTGCATCAGTCGTCTTTCTCCTCCCCGAGTTCGTACTCGGCAATTATGGCTCGAACCTGCCGAACCTGGTAAGGTTTGGCTAGGTGACCTTCCCGTTGGAGGTTAATAAGTTCTCTCACTCCATCCTTCACGAACACATGGTGGCTTCCTCGACTTCTTTCCTGGAAACCGAGCCGAAGCAGCAGGGTCCTGAGATCATCGAAGCGGATGTTGGCGTCTGATTGTCCGCTGAGAATGCGCGTGAGAAGCTTGTCATACCTTGTCATGAAACAACCTGATGTAGGCCGACAACTGTAATCCGTAGAACTATCAATAACTGGAAAACTTGTTCTATTACATACTATGGAAAATTTCCCATCTATTTTGATATTATTGTAGTTACAACGGGAATTATCCCCTCTTCCCCGTTTTTTAATTATATACCTGATCATATGGAAAGCAAGCGATAATTCAGTGGTCAGTGATTAGTTTTTAGTTGTCAGTTCTAGCTGGTGGCAATGGGTATTGGAGGAAGGAGGCTAAGGTTTTTAGCGTCTTCCTTTTTTACCAAGCGCCCAGAGCAGAGACGGCAATAACAACAGGGAAGTAAGGAGGCAGCTGCCGATTCCTAACAGGGCTAGTTGTCCCAAGGAGGCCAGGGCCGGAAAGTGCGATGTGCTCAAAGAGCCGAACCCCACCATGGTGGTCAGGGAGGTCATGATGACTGCCCTGCCTGTCAGCTTTACAGCACCCCCGACATCCTTTCTCTCTCGATACCTATGGACAATGTGAATGCCGTCATCGATCCCGATGCCGATGATCAGGGGGACTGCCACGGCATTGGCCGGATTGAGCTCTATGCCTAACAGCGCGCTTGCCCCCAGCATATAGGCCACCCCGGCCAAGAGGGGGGTCAGGGCCATCCCCACCCAGAGGGGATTCCGAAAGTGTAAAAAGAGCAGCACCAGCACCACGGCCAGGGCCAGGGGCGCCAACAGCGTGAAGTCCCGCTTCACCATAGCGCGGAGCTGAAGGGCGATGAGTTCGGTGCTCGTGCACTGAGCCTCGGGCGCAATACCTTTTACTGTCTCTTGCAACTGCAGGGGATCGACCCTCGCTGGATCGAATCTGATCTCCTGCCGCAGTTGGTAGCCATCCTCCCCCCCCTTCACATACCGCTCCACCACCTCACCCAAGGGGGTGCGGGTCAACCCCTGCAAGATGGTCCTCGGGAGAATGGGAGCTTCAGTAGATGCCAGCCCCCTCAGCATCTCCCCTGTCCGGGTGAAGGCCTGGGGGTTCAGGCCCTCCTGTTCCAAGGCCCTCTCAAAGGAATGGGCCGCTTTGCTGTAGTCCATCCCTTCGCGCAAATCCGACAGCACCCGCCTCTGTTTCTCGGCGGAGGGGATGAACTGGGCAAGATGGGTGACGAAGAGGATCCCCTCTGTGTATTGATCCCGCAACGCAGAGGTGATGGCCTCCTCCTCCCCCAGGAGCTGATCGAGATCCGCCCCCTGCAAGAGCACGGTCATCCCTGCGCCCTCCCCCCCGAACCGCTCCTGCATCCGCTTCAGGGTCTCTATCCCCTCCATGCCGCGTGGACGAAACCCCTCCACACCACCCATCACCCGCACCCTGGTACCAAGATAGCCGCCGCAGACGGCCAGGACAATGAATATAACGAGGATGGGACGATGGTAGTCCTTGAGAACAGAGGTAAGCCGGCCCAGACCCCAGGTCCGCAGCGGCCGGTATCGGTATCCCCTGCGCTCCGCCCAGACCAAGAAGGAGGGTAGAACCAGGGTTATGCTGAGCAGACAGAAGAAGAGCCCGGCGGCGACCAGGACCCCCAGTTCCACGATCCCTTGTATCCGCGCCAGCAGGAGGGTGAGGAAGGCGGCGATGGTGGTCAGCCCCCCGGTCCACACGCCCGTACCTGTCCTGGTCAGGGCAATCTCCACCGCCTCGCTAGGCTGTTTGCCCCCGGCCCGCTCGTGGTGATATCGGTGGTAGATATGGATGGCGAAGTCTACCCCCAACCCCACGATGATGGCCGCGAAGGAGACGGAGATGAGGTTGAGCCCTTTGGTGAAGAGGGCAGCAGCGCCCAAAGTGAGCTGCACCCCCACCAACAGGGGAAATCCCACAAAGAGGAGTGTGGCCCACCTGCGGTAGGAGAGGTAAAAGAGGGCCAGCACGATGGCAAGGGAGCTGAGGAAAGAGACCAGGAGGTCCCTCTGCATCACCCCTGCCTTGCCCACAGTCATGGTATGGGGGCCCACAAAGGAGATCCGCACTGAGGGAAAAGATTGCTTGATGCCCTCCAGTTTTTGGACCAGTGCCTGCGCAGAGCGCACGTCCGCTGAGGCAAAGGAGGGTTCGGCCACCATGAGCAGGGCCTTCCCGTCCGGGGCAAGGAGGTACCCTTCGGCAAGGGAAGGGGCCCAGGGCGACCCCCCTTGCAATTGTTTGAAGAGGAGCTCGCGCATCGACAAAGGATCGGAGAGGATGATCCCCCTCCATCCCGGAGCAAGGGAGCTCGTCAGGAGGGCCGTGGCCTGTCGGACCTTGGATTGGATCTCCTCATCGGAGAGCTGCCTCTTGAACTCCTCGACAGCCTCCCCCTGGAGGAAGAGCTGGGGAGAGGCAAGATAGAGGCTCAGGACCGCCTCCCATCCCTCCATGTCCGTTCGCATCCCCGAGGAGACCCCTGTGAAGGCGGCCTTATTCCCCCCTATCTCCACATCCGCCAGGGACGCCCTCAAGCCCTTGGCAGCCTCAATGAGCTCTGACTTGTTCTCCCCCTCTACGAGGCAATAGAGGCGCTCCAGGCGGCTGAAGCCCTGCAGGTCCTCCTTCAGGACCTTCAACGCCCCGCGGTCTGCGGGCAACAGGCGCAGCCAATCGGCCTCAAACCGCAACCTGCCGGTGGCCAGAAAGGCCAACACGAGTACCAGGAGAAAGGTGATCAGGACCTGCGTGGGGTACTGCGTGGAGAGGCGGGCGGCCTTTTTGAGAAGGAACTCAAGCACGCTCCCCCTCCCGGTAGAAGTACCGTTCGGCCTTGCGCACCGCGGGCCAGTGGCCTATGTTCATGGGGCCGAAGATGATGAGGCTTCGGCGGATCGCAAAGGGCTGGAAGATCCTCCTGACCATGGAGCGCACGGAATAGAACTCCTTGTTGACCCACCAGAACCCCTCCTGGAGTTGCTCGATCGTCATACCCTTGGGTTGGAAGACCACGGTGGCCATATCGTATCGGCTCCAGTCCTCGGTGAGGATCCTCCCTTCTTTTTTCAGGCGCTGATGGATCCTGGTCCCGGGGAAGGGGGTCAAGAGGGGGAGGAAGGCACCGTCGATCTTATTCCTATTCGCAAAGGAGATAACCCCCTCGAAGACCGAGGGGTCGTCGTAGTCATACCCGAAGACAAAGGAGGCGTGGACCCCGATCCCGTGATCGTGTAATTGCTTGATCCCCGCCTCGTAGCGCTCCACCTTGTTGGTTCGCTTCCCCATCAGCTTCAGGTTCTCGGGGCTGAGACTCTCAAAGCCGATGAACATCCCGTGGCACCCCGCCTGGGCCATGAGGCGGACCAGCTTCTCGTTTTGGGCTAGGGAGATGGGGCCCTGGCTGACCCAGCGGAGGCGGTAGTGGGAGAGCATGGTGAAGAGCTCCCGGGCGTAGCGCATATCCCCCACGATGTTGTCGTCGACAAAGAAGATATAGGCCGGGGCCCGGCGCAGGGCCTGGATCTCCCGCTCCACCTCCTTGACAGGGCGGGCACGGTATGTGCCGCCGTATATGGCCGTCACCGAGCAGAATTCGCAGTCAAAGGGGCACCCCCGCGTGGTCTGGATGGTGTTCTCGAAGAAATATCCCTTGGGAGGCAAGAGTTCTCTGCGGGGCAGGGGCACGTGGGAGAGGTCGGTCCTCTCTTTCTGCCGGTAGAAGCGCTTCAACCTGCCCCTGGCCGCATCCCGCACCACCTCGGGCCAGATCTCGTCGGCCTCGCCGATGACCACCGCATCGCAGTGGGCAATGGCCTCCTCGGGCAGCCAGGTGGGGTGCATCCCCCCCATAACCACCTTGGTACCTCGGCGCCGATACTCATCGGCGATCTCGTACCCCCGCGGTGCCAGGGGGGTCATGGCGGTGATGGCAACAAGATCGCACTCCTCGTCAAAATCCAGGGGTGCGATGCTCTCATCGTGGATAGAGACCTGGTGCCCCTGGGGGGTGAGGGCTGCCAGGAGGGTGGTGTTCAGAAAGGGAAACTTAAAGGTGATGACGTCCCAAAAGCTGTCCTTGGGCCAGCGGGGGACGATGAACTGGATCTTCATGGCCCCTTCCCAACCTCGACCCCCTGCAGGAGATCCTTCAGCTCCTCCAGCGGGTGGACCTCCCATCCCTCCGTGGGGGGGGAGAAGGCGCCCTCCGGCAGGGCGATATCCACCTGGGGATTCTTGAGCTTCACGTCGAATCTGACCCCTAATCCTTCTCCCTCGCCGTAGATGCGGGTGGGGAAGCCCCGTCCCTCGATCTCCGAGTAATCGGCATAGACCATGGTGAGCAAGATGGTTTCCAATGCGGGATGCTCCCCCTCCCCTATCCACCCCTGATAGATCTTTCCCTTGCTCGGCACGAGGATAGCAAGGAGACCCTCGGTGTAAATCACCTCACCCACGGTCGGGCCGAGACTTGCGGCAAGCCGTAGGCGTAACGAAGCGGGGTTCTCATAGAGGAAAACCCCCCGCAAGAGATAAAGGTCCCCCCACATGTCAAGCTTTACGGAGACCTGGGTCTGCAGGGTGTTGATCCCTTCGTATCTCTTGAGGGTCTGCGTGAGGACCTGGGAGAGGGGGATGCTCTCCCCCTTTTCCTCAGGGACCCTCTTTGGTGCACATCCCGCTGTCACCGCAAGCACAACGATAACGAGTATACAGCCCTTGATCAGTTTCATCCCTCCTCCTTCAAGCGTTCCTCTATCACGTCGGCGGTGATCTGCCCCGAGGCCATGGCCGCGGCTACGCCCCCTCCTGGGGCGGTCCAATGACCGGCCAGGTAGAGCCCATCGATGGGGGAGACCCGGTTGAGCCGATAGACCCCCGCCTGCCGGGGGATCTGGGCCCATCCATAGGCCGCCCCCCAGCGGTTACCCGTCATGCGCTCGATGGTCAGGGGAGAGGCGCTGACGTGCAGGACGACCCTCTGGCGCAGATCGGGTACCATCCCCTCGGCCTGAGCGATGAGTCGTTCAACAAGGGCCTCCTTTGCGCCTTCATGCCATCCTCCGACCAAACGATAGGGGGCCTTGTAGCTCAGGCATACGGTGCTGTGCCCCTCGGGGGCATGGGTGGGGTTCACCAGGGAGGGGGCGAGCAGATAGTAGGGAGGGGAGGGAGGAATATGCCCCTCCTCCAGAAATCGGTATTCTCCCTCCACATCATACTGGGGGAAGACCTCGTTGTTGGAGCATGCGAGGTCCAGGTGCCCCTCCACCCCCAGATAGGCGATAAAATAGGAAAAAGAAGGCCTCATCCCCCTCAACCTCTTGCACCAAGCAACGGGGAGGAATTGCTCCCCGACCATCCTCAAAAAGGTGGTGGTGGCATCGACGTTGGAGACCACGGCGCGGGAGGTGATCGTTGAACCATCTTTGAGCCGCACCCCCACCGCCTTTCCCTCATCGACGGTGATCCCCTTGACCTCGTGCCGCGTGTGCAGCTGCCCGCCCTGCTTCAGGACACCCTCGGCCAGGAGAAGGGGCAACTCCTCCATGTTGCCCTTCAGGACCGCCACACCACCCTGCAGGTAGCTCATCTCCAGAGAGGCCATGGCGATGGCAGAAAGCTGGCTCGGGGGGAGCAGTGCATACGAACTCCGTACCCCCAGGATCACCTTGAGCCGGGGATCCTTAATAAGCGCATCGAGCAGCCCCTGAAGGGTCTCCTCCCTATAGCGAAAGGTAAAGGGGAACTCCCGCTCAACAGTTGAGGGGTCAAACCAGGAGAGGGACTGGGGGAAGCGATCTATCTCCTCGGAGAGGGAGCGGTAGATCTGGTACACCGCTTTGATCCCATCCCGCTCTTGAGGGAAGAGGGATGCAAGGTATTCCACATGGGAGCTCAGATCAGCATGTTGTTGGAAGCGCATATCGGGGAAGTGGTACTCACGGGCAGGATCCAGGGGGAGCAATGAGATCTTTTCCCTGAGGTCCAGGGCATCCAACAGTCTCCACACCCTCCCCCCCTCCCGACACCCGCCGATGGACTGGACAGAAAGGTCGAAGGTAAAGCCCTTGCGCGTGAACGAGGTGCAACACCCCCCGACCTGGGCCTTCTTTTCAAAGATGGTCACCCGGAGTCCCTTGGAGGCAAGAAGGGCACCGCAGACCAACCCTCCTAAGCCGGCACCGATGACGATTACGTCGTAGTCCATTACCCTCCCGACAAGGAAGCGATTATCCCCTTTCCTTATCTGAATTGCAAGACCAATGGGCCTTATGGGCGCCCTTATGGGCGGTTTTTATCCGGACAGAACTGGAGGATGAGCTCCCTGGTGAGTTTGGCCGCAGCCATGGCGGACTGTTGGCTGGGATCGTAAGACGGAGCAAGTTCAACCACATCAAACCCCACCACGTGGAGGGCATGCAACGGGGAGATGAGGGAGATGACCTCATTAAAAGCAAGCCCCCCGGGCTCAGGGGTGCCGACCCCTGGAGCGACCCCCGGATCGAGGACGTCGAGATCCAGGGTGAGGTAGACCGGCCGTCCCGCGTGCCAACGGAGCGCCTCACCTATCTCAGCAATGACGCCCATCGCTTTCGCGGAACGCATCTCTTCCTTTGTCCCCGACCGAATGCCAAGCTGACAGATGTTCTCACCGCCCAGGAGATCGGCGATCCTCCTCATCACGGTGGCATGGGACAAGGAATCGCCCAGGTATTCCTGGCGAAAGTCGGCATGGGCATCCAACTGAATCACGGCCAGGTCGGGATAATGCTTAACCAACGCCCTGACGGCGGGGAGCGAAATGAGGTGCTCGCCCCCGAGGAGAATGGGGAACTTGCCATCTCCCATGACGGTGCCCACATAACCCTGTATCGCCTCCAAGGCACCCTCCAGATTTCCGTGCGGGAGACTGAGATCACCGACATCGCATATCTTCAAATCTTCCAGATCTCTGTCCAAAGCGGGGCTGTAGGTCTCCAGTCCCCACGAGGCATCGCGAATGGCCTGGGGGGCGAACCTGGTTCCTGGTCGAAAGGTTGAGGAAATATCTAACGGACAACCAATGATGACGGCGGGACTTTCATGATAGGGGCACTCGGCGGCGAGGAACGTGCGCGAGGTGAAGGGTAAGCCCATAAAGATTCACGCACCCATCCCTTAATCGGGAGACCACAGGACCACCGCGGCCAGAGCTGTTCCAATGTTCGCCACGTTACACTCCATGGCGATCGACTGCAGATCTTTGATCTCCCATCCGCGAAGCATCATTCCCTCCACGGCCATAGTGCGGACGGTTTCCTCGATCTGACGACGCTCTCCCTTGCCAGAATATTCCATGATCAACCCGTTCTGATTTTCATCCTCTGGCAGGGCTATGGCGACGGCGGCCGAGATGATCTCTCCGGGCACATCGCTGGTGATGGCGGCATAGGCAGCCGGGACAAGCGCACCGGGGGGTAGATCGATCGAGGAAAGCTGTTGACAACGGGGCGGAAGGATGCTCGACATCTTCACGATGTTTGTATTGCCGATCCCGGCTTGAAGCAAGGCCCCGTCAAAGGCATTAAGACGCGTATAACCTTCAGATGCCCCGGCAGTCAGAAAATAGTGGGTTGGCATTTTGAAGATCACTGTTTTTCTCCTCCTTTCCGATTTAATGCCAGTTCGCGTTACCCGCGTTCTAACTCTAACAGGCCGCCCTGCCATACGACAGGGTGTGGGTTTTTGTAGTCAACATGCTCACCTCCCGCATCCGGTTTACTTCGGCGATTGACGTTTGATCACGCTCCATCCGGGAACCTGAACCCTTTTATCAGGTTACCAGATTATGACAAATTCCGGTTGCGTCCTCCCATATGCACAAAACCGGAAGCACAGTATAAGAAGAAATAAGTTTAATAAACTAAACACAAATTATTATAGCGCCTCTCACGAAATTGTCAAGCATTTTTTGGATAATGTGTTAGCAAAGTGAAAAGGTCCCCCTTTAACTGCGGTGTTAAAATGTCCCCATTATGAGAGAGGACATTTTAAGGATGAGTCAGAGGGAGAGGCAGAGGTATCATCTTTTGTGGATG
>Ga0307437_1002121_pt1 | contig 12534 bp, 12 predicted proteins | sample SalMarWE160390MG_FD_202146 | JGI IMG/M metagenome (GOLD analysis project Ga0307437, IMG submission 202146) | Salt marsh sediment microbial communities from the Plum Island Ecosystem LTER, Massachusetts, United States - WE1603-90 | ecosystem: Environmental > Aquatic > Marine > Intertidal zone >...
TCGGAACATTTGGGGCAATTGTCGGAGCCACAATAGCGTATTTGATTGCCGGAGTAATCAGCATATTACTCCTTTATGTAACCATCTACAAGCCTCTACAGAGGCAAGATGTTAATAAACTGGAAATCTTTGCAACCCTTAAAACCTTGTTCAGATATGGGTTGCCCCTATCAATTTCAGCTATTTTTAGTGGGTTTCTAATGCAATTCTACAACGTTCTACTGGCTATTTACTGTACAGACTTGTTCATAGGCAACTATCAAGTTGCATTAAATTTTGCATCCATAGTTACCTTTTTTGTTATGCCCGTACTTACCGTGCTTTTGCCAGCTTTCTCTAAGCTCGACTCGCAAAAAGAACGGGAAACGCTAGGAAATGTTTTCCAGTTTTCAGTGAAATACGCTGCCCTTCTTATTGTACCCGTAGCCTTCGCCGTTATGGCGTTGTCTCAACCAGGTGTATCTACAATTTTCGGCGAAAAGTACTCGTATACGCCACTCTATCTGGCACTATATGTTGTCACCTTTATTTACACGGCTTTCGGGTATCTGAGCGTTGAAAACATCATAAAGAGCCAAGGAAAAACGGATGTCAACATGAAACTAGCCCTCATCACATCGGCAATAGGACTCGCCTTAAACATAGTGTTAATCCCGAAATTTGGAATACTAGGTTTACTTGCTACAAACGTTATATCTGGAATCCCCAGTTTGATAATAGCACTTTGGTGGATAAAGAAAAAGTTCAACGCAACAATCGACTGGGTCTCGTCAGCCAAGATTCTATTGGCGTCCACACTCGCTACCATAATCACGTATGGGGTAATATCTCAACTAAACCTTACCAGCTGGATAACACTAACCATTGGAGCGCTAATCTTCTTAGTAACCTATTTAATCGCAACTCCGTTGGTAGGTGCCATAAACAAAGCAGATATACACACTTTCAGAGAAATGCTGAAAGGACTAGGACCACTTGCCCCCCTCTTTACTATACCACTATCATTCATCGAACGGCTGACCCGCGCTTAGTTTTTTTCGTTAAAACTCAAAGCATATAAGAGTTAACTACCTGAGAAGAAACTCGAATTGGTGGACTCTATTGAAACTTCTAGTTAGTGTCGTAAACAAAGCAGAGGCATTGGACAGTATCAAAGGAGGAGCCCATATACTCGACGTTAAAAACCCAAAGGAAGGCTCCCTAGGCGCCAACTTTCCCAGAGTAATCAGACAGGTTAAAGAATTTACGCCAAAAAATCTTGAAGTAAGCGCAACAATCGGCGATTTGCCAAATCTGCCTGGAACTGCTTCTCTTGCAGCCTTGGGCGCTGCCGTTTCTGGAGTGGACTATGTTAAAGTTGGGCTTTTCGGCGTGAAAACCTCTGAAGAAGCAACGATACTGATGAGTGAAGTGGTTAGAGCTGTGAAAGAGTATGACAGTGGCTTGAAGACGATTGCTTCTGGTTATGCTGATTTTAGATACGTTGGCTGCGTAAGCCCTCTGGAGCTTCCCGAGGTTGCACATAAGGCGGGAGCTGATGGCGTGCTGGTGGATGTGAAAATAAAGAATGGAAAGAATAATCTGTTCAGTTTTCTAACCGACGAAAAATTAGAAGAACTTGTTAACAAAGCTCACAACTATAATTTACTGGCTGCCCTCGCCGGTTCTTTAGATACCCAAGACATTCCACGAGTATACAATTTAGGTGCGGATATCATTGGGGTTAGAGGAGCCGTTTGCACCAAAAAAGACCGGTTAGCGGGTAAACTTGAACGGGAAAAAGTTATCGAGTTTGCTGAAGAAATCAGTAAATTGTGAAAAAGAACCGCTAAACAGTAACATGTGTGCAAACAGTTTTCTTGTTTTCCAGAATCAGCTTGATTCTTTTAGGGTATCCGCCATTAACAACGTAACAATCTAAGTTTGCCTGTAGAAGAATTTTCGGTAAGGTTTTGTCAACGCTTGTTTTCTTGTTCCAACCGAGCAACTTTTTGGTAGACAACTCCTCAATCAATTTGGCATCCACGTTTTTCTTCGGGTCTTCGGAGAAAATTCCATCTACATCAGTGACTAGAACCAGTTTCTCTGCAGGTAATAAGTCAGCAATGTACGCAGCTATCGTGTCCGAAGTAACGTCCCATGAATGTTCCAGAGGGTCTTCACGAAACATAAGCTTCGACGGCAAAAAAATTGGTAACTTTCCTTTCGCAGAGTTGCTGATTTCTTTTAGAGAGTGAGAAACGTAGGAATTTGGGGTGATATCCGACAGGAAAAACCCGTATTGGTCCATAGCTAATATAGCCATTTTATGAGCAACCATGCCTGAGAGACTATAAGTTTTGTCAAACTTTCTTACAGTGTCTGCGAATTCGCCTCCCCCAGGCACAATAAGTATTCTGTGATTTTTAGCCAGAACGCTTAACTCTTGACATAAACTCGTTAGGCTGGTGGGATCCTTGGCTAAGCTTCCGCCCACCTTCAAGACTGCTTCCATTTTACATTTTTTCCCTCCAAATTACTTGCCACCATAAGAGCCACACCAACAGAAGGCGACATAACCGCTGCTTCAGCACCCACCAATTCACTCATATCCATAACTTCACTGAAGCCAGCTTTCTCAGCAGCCTTTCTCGCCAAAAAATTTCTGCCAAGCCCAGTAATCACCACTATCTTTTCTTGGAGTAGCGGTTTGATTCTTTCATAAACCTGCTTCAATCCTCCAGTAATCTGCTCAACTTGCTTGTCATAAACAAATTTTGCAATATCCCTGATCTCTTGTTCAGTCAACATGTCAATGTCCGCGCAAACAACTCGGGCTAACCTAGCCATGGCTTCCCTTCTTGTTTTCCCGCGACCATCACATGTTTCAGCAGTGTAATCTTCTTCTTTTATGTTGTCTAGGAGCAGGTGTACGTCGCCTGACTGGGCGAACAGCTCTGAGGAAACCCGTGCCGTCATTCCTCCTTGAACTGGGATGCCGTTAACGATTGTGGCAACGTTTGTTCGTAAAGACCCTGAGTAGACAAGTTCTCCATTCTGAAGTTTTTCCAAGTCGGTTCTGCCCTCAGCGGCAATCTTTCCGTTAATCACTGGAATAATGCTTGTTGTGGTGCTTCCAACATCAACGACAATGCAGTTTTCAATCAACTGCGAAATCATCCAGCCTGTTGCAGCCCAGTTGGCAGAAGCTACCTTAAGCGGTTCTCTCCGTGCATCTTTAACGGGCAGCAATTTAGCTTCCACATCAAGAACAAACGTTGGCACATCATCGAAAACCTGATTTACACAATCTAAAACGTGGTGGACTCCCTCTTTTTTGCTCCAATATGCGTCTGACAACTCGGCAGTTATCGTAACCCCGACTCCATTCAGTGCAGTTGAGTCGACCAACCTTTTTTTCAGCTTCTCCAAAACCTTTGGAAGCTGTTCTTTCCCCTTTTTCCATATGGGAAAATACTCCATGGATGTTCTAGGCTCTTTCACTGTGCCATCTTGAGTTTTTAGGAAAGCAGCTTTAGTGTTGGCGCCTCCTATGTCTAATCCAAGAACGTTCACCACTTCAATCACCACGATAGAGATTTAGAAGACGCTTTTTTGCGCGGTAAAAGGCTGATTGAGCCCCCATGGGGCTGGTTGAGACGGTGGCAAGGAGAGCGTAAGCTGATCTGTTTCCTTCAATCGGAAATGGAGGCGATATAACATCCTCTACTTTGTAGGTCTCGGCGATAATTTGACGGCGTGAAGGAACCTCTACTTTGGAGAAGAAGGCATAACCTCTGTTTTGCATGTTTTTTGGTAGCTTTCGTCTAATTTCCGCATCAACTATTGCCTGAGCTGGATTGAAATTCGCAACTCTCCTTAAACCTACATAAGATGTTGTAAGCCGCGGGTTAACCTCCATCAGGATAGGATCCTCATTGGCTAATATCATGTCAACGCCAATATAACCCTTCAATCCCCCTATACCCTCAACAACCCTTTGAGCAGTCTTTAATGCTTCCTTCTCTAATTTATGATCGAACGGAACAACTCCCCCGTAATATCTGGACTCCTCATCCGGTGACGCCAAAGTAACCAACTGCTTATTCAATGTAACAGACAATGCTTTATCTCCAGTTGAAATTACGCATGCGCTGGCTGCTTTTCCCCTAATCACCTTTTGAACGATAAACTGTTTGCTCATAGACTCTCGCGCTACTTTTTTGACTGCCCCAGCTATGTCTCCTTCATCTTTGACAAGACTTAAACCGCCACAGCTAACGCCGTCTAGGGGCTTAAAGACAAGAGGATACCCCAGCTCTTTGATTAAACGCCTAATGTTCTCGGTTTTTTCGTGGATGCCCATCAAAACCGTTTCTGGAACCTTCAGCCCCATTCTCTCTAATGTTTCGTAGGCTGTCATCTTGTTCGAAACCCTTTTTATGGCATCAATTTCGCAGTTAAGCGATGTTCCTCCAGAAAATTCTATATTCTCCACAAGTTTCTCCAGCACTTGACCGGACTCTGGAGCGATAACGTAAACGGCATCAGCCACACTTGAATGTTCTTTTAGTTTCGCATACAATTCGTTAGGAGAGGATACTGAAACTATTTGGTTCGCTTCATTGGGCGGGTTAAATTCTTTGAGTCTTGAATCCAGCAAGGTTGTGACGTTGTGACCAGCGGCTTTGCAGTCGGAGATTAAGCTCCGTAGCATGCCATAGCCTTCACTGAGGATGCTGCTCGAAAGTTTCATGTTGGCGTATCCGCCTCCGGAAACATATTCAAATATCAAAAGATTCAAACTTCACCCTCACTGTATCTCCTTTGTTATGGGGGAACCATAATGAAAGTTATTCCTGTGATTGACGTTTTAAATGGTGTTGCAGTCCATGGCATACGAGGCGAAAGAGAACGGTATCAGCCACTGAAAAGCACTTTATGCAGGTCTGCGGACCCCTTAGACATTGCCTTAACTTTCGAGTCCCTAGGATTTAGCAGTCTGTATCTAGCCGATTTGGATGCAATATTAGGAAAGTCAGCTAACTTCAACATCTACAGGCAAATTATGACCCAAACCCGTCTTGATTTGATGGTTGATGCGGGAATAGCTGACATCACCAAAGCCAAAAAAGTGCTGGCTACAGAAGTGTCAAAGATTGTGATAGGCTCCGAAACATTGAACAGCTTAGATTTTTTGGGTCAAGCCGTCAAAGCTTTTGGTGAAGACAAGGTTGTAGTGAGCATAGACCTGAAAAAAGGCAAAGTGCTGAGTGTCTCAGAGGCTATCGCTTCAATGGATGCCGTTTCCTTTGCCCAAAAACTTAGGAAGATAGGCGTCAATCAAATTATCTTCTTGGATTTAGACCGGGTGGGAACCGAACATGGAATCAACTTGGCGCTTCTGAGGAGTGTTCTTGAGAAGACTGGAGTTGAGGTTTTGGTTGGCGGAGGAATAAGGAGCCTCCAAGAACTGGAAAAACTGAGAAAACTCGGAGTTTCTGGCGCATTAGTAGCCACCATATTACATAATGGAAAACTAGAAGTTGATGAACTGAAATCCGCAGGTTTCTTGTAACGGTTAAGATAAGAAAGTGAGAAACATGCCCTCAGAGACTACACGCAGAACAAGCGATATACCTGAGAAGGGCTTACCCCAAAACACGATCATCCAAGAGCTTGAAGAAAAACTCCAAAGAGACCTCACCTATTCTTCAGGCAAAATCCTGTGTTCCATGTGCACAAACCCCACCAGCTTCGCCAAACAAATTTACCGGAAGTACCTTGAAAAGAACCTAGGCGACCCAAGCCTTTTCCCAGCGTCCGCAGAACTGGAGCAAGAAACAATAACTATGCTGGGTTCATTGCTTTCTAATCCTAAAGCCTCCGGAAGCATCGTTTCTGGTGGAACAGAAGCGAATATCATCGCCCTCTGGGCTGCAAGAAACCTAGCCAAAAAGGAGCGCGGCGAAGTTATTGTTCCGTTTTCTGCTCATTACTCCTTTGACAAGGCATCTGACCTGCTGAATCTGAAGTTGATTAAGGTTAAGCTTAACCGTCGCTTCCAGATGGACGTAAAAGCCGCTGAAAAGGCAATCACATCAAAAACTGTGGCAATTGTTGGAGTGGCAGGCAGCACAGGCTTAGGAGTGGTTGACCCCATACGTGAACTTTCAGAAATTGCCTCGGCACATAACATCTATTTGCATGTGGATGCTGCATTCGGGGGCTTTGTTCTTCCGTTCCTTAAGGAGTTAGGCTATAAGCCTTTTGATTTTGATTTCAGGCTACCCGGCGTCTGTTCAATCACCGTTGATCCGCATAAGATGGGGTTAGCTCCTATTCCTGCAGGAGGAATACTGTTCAGGGATGCGAAGATGAGTGAAGCCGTCAGCATGAAGGTTCCCTATCTATCTGGAGGGGAGATGAAACAGTCCACTTTGTTGGGAACACGCTCAGGCGCTTCTGCAGTAGCTGTTTGGGCGTTGTTGATGCATCTTGGAAGAGCAGGATATGCTGCTGTGGTTGAACGCTGCCTCAGACTAACTTGGAAGCTTGTTGAGGGGATTCAGCGGATTGACGGATTAGACATTGTGACTGAGCCCACCCTGAATGTGGTTGGAATAAAATCGGACAGAACAGATGTTCGTTTGATCTTTCAGGAATTGAGGAAACGTGGCTGGGCTGTTTCCCTCTTCCTCGACTACCTCCGAATTGTTATTATGCCCCACACTAAACCTTCACACATCAAACGTTTCCTTGAAGACCTGCAGAGAATACTAGAGGAATTAAACAGCTAAACAAAAAAAGGCTGAGTTTCCTTCAAGACTAGATGCAACATAGGTTTTGTAGTTCAGCAGGTACCATGAAAAGCTGTCAACTGGGAGCGATATCCACTGAGAAATAAGTTATTGAGATTGCAACGGTCATAGTGACTGTGAAACTTTGGAACTACTATCTGAAGTTCATAAAAGACAAAACCCGGATGCTTTTACAGGATTTCCCCTACAACATTGATGGGTTTCCGGATGAAGAAGGTTAACTCGTCTAGCTTTTCTCTGTCTATTGTTGTTAGGACTACTGTTGCGGGTCCAGCCGACTTGTTTAAGTCTATTTTTGTGTTTTCGTCAATTTTCAGTTGCCTTCCAATGCTGTACGCCAACATTTTTGCTTCATGAGTAATTCCGAAGGACCCTACAGGCACGATGTCATGGACAAACGCCTTTCTAGCTAACGACGTAACGTCTTTAAGATTAGCAATTTCTCCTCTCGCTTCGGCAGGAATCACTTCGTCTCCCACTTTTGGTTTGCCTATCGCGACTATCAAATCGCCGGGTCTCGTTTTTCCCAGTCTCAGTTCGTCCTCGTTTGCTAAGCCAACAACTGTTATTCCTGCTCCCGTTTGTATGGTTTCAAAGTTTTCTTCGGTGTTTTCTTTCATAACTTGGTTGGGTTCAAGCCCTAAGCCCCTGATTTCTTTCCGTATTCCCTCAATGATTTCGTTGCCTGTCGGCTCTTTTTCTACACCTAATGTAACTGACACCGAAATAGGAAATGCGCCTGTAGCTGCGACGTCCATTGATGCTACTCTTGCTAGAAACTTACCCACGACCCTGCCGCTAATCTTAAGGTTGTCCATTGGTTTGGGTCCAACTCCACCCGATGAGGAGGATCCTACCACGATGGCGTGACCTGTGGGGATTTTCATAATCGACACGTCCCCTCGTGTTACGTAAGAGATTTGAGCTGGTTTCACTCGAAAAATTGTTGGTCTTAACAGGGTTCCAACGTTTTCCACGAAGTGGATGTAAACAATTAACGCTTGCCTGATAACCTCTGATCTGCTAAGGTCATGCCGTTTGGCTAAGTTTTCTAAATCGTTTACAACCTTACTGGGTAAACGAACGTTTACGACATTCATTCCAAATCCACTCACACTACAGTTGTATTACATGTGGAAACGCTTTTATTAGTTATTTTTTCTTTCCATTATCCTCTAAGATGGAGACATCGTACATGAGCAAGAAACCCAATTTCGATGATGTTAAAAAAACTCCCAATACCCTGCGTGTCGCGCGTATATCACTTTTCACTGCCCTCAGCGTTATTGGGTCATTCATAACCCCTTATCCTCTTATACCCACAATAGCTTTTGACTCAAGTCCCGGTTTCTTTGCTGCACTATACTTCGGCGTATTCGACGGATTTCTAATCACTGGGCTTGGACATTTAGTTACAGCGGTCATAAACGGCTTTCCTTTAGGACCATTACATTACGTCATTGCTTTCGGAATGGCTTTAGCCGGAGGCGCCATGGGTCTAGTAAACAAAATAAGCAAAAAGTGGGGCTTCATACCCGCCGCCATCACCGCAGTATCAATAAACACTGTTCTTTCCGTAATCATGGTTCCTACAATGGGCTGGACCGCCACAATCACCTACGTTACCGTTCCCCTGCTGTTGGCAGCTAGCTTAAATGCGGTACTCGCAGCTTCAGTCTATGTTGGTGTACGAGCTAGAAGGCTCAGAGCATGACCCGAAGACCGCTTCCCATAAAACATATTGAAACCGCTCGTGACATCTCGGTTTTTGAGGTCAGCCCTGATTCGGTTATGGTTGTGGGCTGCGACTCTGCTGGTGGAATCGGACCGAAACTGCTAGACCAAATCAAGGTTAGCGGGTACACTCTGGGACGGTTCACGGCAAGGGTGACTTTGATGGAGGTCTTAGCTGTTGGAGCCCTGCCCATCTGTTTAACTAACACGTTAGGCGTCGAACCTGACCCAACCGGGTTCGAAATTCTTGACGGCATAAAAAGTGAGATTAAACTTGCTCGATTAGGCCGTTCTTTGGTTGTAATTGGGAGTATGGAAAAGACTGTTGCTGTGGAGCAAACTGGGATTGGCGTAACTGTTGTTGGTTTAGTGTCAAAAAACAAGTTAAAGATAGGTTTGTCTAAGCCTGACGATTTGATTGTTGCTGTTGGACGCCCAAGTGTAAAAAATGAAGTGTTGCCTGCAGAAGAACGTGGCGAGATTGCAGACGTGGAAGACTTATTGAAGTTAATGAGCTGCGACTTTGTCCATGAAGTGATTCCTGTTGGCTCCCAAGGCATAATACATGAAGCAAATGTACTCGCCAAAGACTCAGGTTTACGCGCTAAATTGGATTTGCCTGAAGTGGAAGCAAAAAAATCTGCAGGTCCAGCAACCGCAGTTGTAGTAACTATCTCAAAAAATGCTTTAAGTAAACTTTCTGGGCTAATTAATAAGCCAATACAGGTAACCGGTTCGTTCTGTTAGTAATCGCTTGAAATAGGGTCGATTCGTGGCTTTGTCGTCAAGTGTTACCTGTTTCTGTGCCCAAAATGTATTGTGTAGCAGAGTCTAAATTGTACGTGTTTTGCCATTTTTGCGGCAATATTTGCTTTTTTTGTTAAAAAAATTCTTGAATCAGTGCCCCTGTTTTTCAGAAAAAGACGCTATGGTACTGCTGAACATAATATCGTCGTATATCTTAGCGACTTAACAAACCTTTTAGGCGAAACTGCTGTAACTAGCTGTCTACTCGCGTAAGGGAGGAACATGATTTTTGAACCTTAAAAAACCTGAAACCCACGCTCCTTTACGTCTTAATAATTTTATGTTAGAGGTTTAACCAATATGAGAAGATCAAAAATGGAAATGTATATTGATATCCTCAAGGTTTTGTCTCATAATGGACCATTGAAGCTAACGCACGTCATGTACAAGGCCAACGTAAACTGTAGCGTCCTGAAACAAAACTTGGATTTTCTGATGCAACAGAACCTTATCGAAGAGCAGATTACAGTTAAGAAAAGAAACAAAACAAAAGTTAGCTACGCGATCACGGAAAGAGGAAGAACAGTAATCAAATACTTCAACGAAGTTAACATAGCTCTGCACATAACTGAAGAAAAGAACATTCCAGCGTTGATATACTAAAAAGAAATCCTGAATTTTTAGGCGAATAAGCGGACACATTCGACCGTGTCATCTGACCCCGTAAACAATTCCGAAAAACTCCGTCGGCGGCGATTCCACCAGAACATACCCAAAAATCCGATAGATGCGATTGCAATTGCCACTACTGTTATTATCCATAAGGGAATCGAACCCGAAGTTTGGGGCGGTTTAGTAACTGGAACTGTCATAGTGTATGTGTCGGTTGCGTTTTCGTCATCTGTTACAGTTAAGGTTACATTGTAGTCTCCTTCAGTTGCGAATTTATGCGTTGGAGTTTGCAGTTCAGAAGTATTGCCGTCGCCAAAATCCCAGAGCCAAGAGAGAGACTTGTTTTCTGGGTCTATGGATTTTTCTGTAAATTGGATATCCATGTCCGTTTGAGGGTTTGGGGTGCAATTAAAAGACGCTGCTGGAGGTAAGTTAATCACAGCCACTGTATGAGTGATTGAATCTTCTGCTCCATCGTTATCAGTAACTGTTAAGGTTATTTGCCATTCTCCTTTTTGGGTGAATGTGTGAGATGGACTCTGGAATGTCGAAGTTGTTCCATCGCCAAAATCCCAGAACCAAGAAGTTATTGCCCCATCAGGATCAGAAGATGCATCCGTAATATTCACCTCGTCTTGAATACTTGGATCACTAGGGGAAAACGTAAATTCAGCTATTGGACTCCTGTTAATGACATTCACAAGACATGTATCCTCAGACATCACACCTATGCTGTCAGTTACAATAAATCTACAGGTATGCGTTCCTTTCTGGCTATAGATGTATGACGTGTTTTCTCCTTCTGCGTCTATAATACCGTCGTTTTCGAAATCCCACTCGAATTTGACGATAGACGAACCATCTGATGCTGTCGAAAGAGAACCATCAAAATTCACTTTTTCTCCAGTGGAAACAGATTGGTCTTCGTCAGCATTGGCGGCAGGAGCGTCATAGTTATCGAAAATGGCGAACCAGAGATTTGCGTCGTTTTCGTCGGTTTGTGTGCTTCCGTCATAATCGCCTGACGTTTTATGGTAATCTCCTTCGATAACAGTGTCGTCGCCACCCAATTCGTTTGATGCAAGATTGTATGTACAGTCGAAAGATGTTCCTGAGCTGCTGATGTCTGCGGTCTCAGAACCTAGTAGATCATCTTCGTATAATTTTATTGTCACAAACACGTCTTGGTTCTTGATGTCAGTAAATGAGTCAGCTCGGTCAAGTATAATATCATCGTTATTTGATGGGCATTTGAAGTCTCGTGTTGTCAAGGTTTCGCCGTCGCTTACGGTAATGGAATAACGCCAGTCTGCGCCGCTTTCAAGAAAGTTTTCGATAGTGTCAACTGCTTGGATTCTGTAAACTTTCACCCATACAGTAGGGAGATTTTCCGCTGCTGATACGAATGGTGTAAACACTACTACGTTCAGTAGAACTGCAAATAATAGCATTAATAGCGGTCGTTTAATTGATCGCTTCATTTTCCGTTCTCCTTTATAGAATTTGAGGCTTTTTCACCTGTTTTTATGTTCGCTCTAAATAATGTAAACTTTTTGATCCACAAACTCCAAAATATACATAATCATTACAATCACTAATGCTTTAACCTGTCTATAACACGAGACGTACACCCTCAGAATTAAAGAATACAGTGAACACTAAAGAAAATGGTTGCCTTCTGTTCTTCTATTCTTTTGCGTTTTTGTTTGTTTCGGGCACTTTTGCTTGTCTGGTTATTATTCCAGCAGCGATCTTTATTGCAGCTGCAGCAATGAACAGGTAGGAGCCCATGGCTAAACCCCAAATTATGGTTAGAGTTCCGTGCGAGTTGATAGTGTCTGTGAATTTGCCCATGAGGGGAGACGATGACATTTCCGAAGCCATATCAGTTACCTGCAGGGGCATCTGTTCCCCTCCGCCCATGAAGCCTGCGAACTGTGTGATGAGCCCAGACAGCGAAACTATGAATATTATTATGATTATTATGGGAATCAGTGACATGATACCGCTTATTATGTAGGTTCGTGAGAGACTTTTGGGTTTTTCAACTCCGATGATGTCCAAGGCATTCAACACAACGCTAGACAGAAACAGGATGCTGAAGGGGATGCCAAGTCCAAACATTGTAGCTAAGCCTTGATCGCCCTGTAACATGTTGATTCTAAGCCCGTTAACGCCGTCGATAAGAACTAACTCTGTTGTTCCAGCCGTCTCAAGCATTTCAAGCTACATTAAAACTTCAAGATTCGGCTTCTTGTCTATCGGATTTTGTAGTTTTTCTTATGCGTGGACTGAAATAAACGAGAACTGCAATAACCGTTAATACAATCGATATCGGCAATATCCATTCTGACCTAAAGAACCTATTCAGCAGGAGTAACGCAACTACAAACCAAACAATAATGGCTGCAACTGTTCTAACATGCAACTACGTAATCCCCGTTAATATCTGGATAATCATGCTTACGCTATAACGTTTCTCCAAATATGCGTTAAATAGGGCGTGTGAACTGATAAGAGAAAGACTTAATCTAGGTGAATTGTAGATTGGGTCAAAAGGATTGCAGAGAACTTAGCTGAT
>Ga0307437_1002122_pt1 | contig 12527 bp, 8 predicted proteins | sample SalMarWE160390MG_FD_202146 | JGI IMG/M metagenome (GOLD analysis project Ga0307437, IMG submission 202146) | Salt marsh sediment microbial communities from the Plum Island Ecosystem LTER, Massachusetts, United States - WE1603-90 | ecosystem: Environmental > Aquatic > Marine > Intertidal zone >...
CGCATCGGACAACTCGCAACCAAATTAGCTATCGAAGAAACAGATCCTAAACGCAAGGAGGCATTTTTTACAATAGCTGGTTCATCATTCGAGCAGGCCAAAAAAGTCAACCCACATGACAAAGAAATGCTTAATAGCTACGCAGGATATTACTACGAGATAGGACGAGATGATATGGCTCAGCAATTGCTTCAAGAATCGGAAGACCAAGGATTGCTCTGGAGTCACTACTATCAACAAGGCCAATTTGAGAAGGCCAAGAATATTTTGGAGCAGTTGTACGAAATCAATCCAAAAGATAGCAACATACTCAAAGGACTTGTACTTATCGCGGCAAAAACTGCTGATAAGGAGGCATCGAAAAAATACTCCGAAGAACTTGTATCAATTGAAAGTAACGCAGAAAACCACCTGGTTCAGATTCAGACTTTTCTTAAGATTGGTCTTGTTAAGGAAGCTGAACACTTACTGCAAAGCTTCAAGGAAAAGTATCCGGATGAATCCAGAGTAGTACTGCTTGAAGCATGGCTGGCAATGAGACAAGGACAACTTGAAAAGGCATTGACGCTGGCAAATCGAAACCTCGAGAGTAACCAGGAGGATGCAGTTGCATGGCGATTGAGAGGCGAGATCAATCTTTTTATGGCAAATTATGACCAGGCAATCTCCGACCTTAATAAAAGCAAACAACTATCAGATGAGACTGATACCCGACTCAGCTTAGCAAAATGTTATCTGAAGATGGGCCGTATGGACGATGCTATAATCGAACTTAAAAATATGATTGACATACCAGGCGCTTCTATAGAAGGCAGAATATTGCTTGAACAAACTTATATTAAGCTCGGCAGAAAAGATACATTAAGAAAACTCTATGAAGATACTTTAGAAAAGTTTCCTAACAACGCATTGTGGTACAATCGAGCCGGGGCTCTATTTTTAAGCGATAGCAATTTCAACAAAGCTGAGCAATTATATACAAAAGCATATACACTCAAGAGACAAGAGTATCCCGAATTATCGAAACTCGAAACGGTAGACGAAGAGTATGCAATGGCACTTGATGGATATCTGCAAACACATGTATTGGCAGCAGGAAGCCCAGATGCAAAGGATGGCATATGGAATCCCGGAAAATTAGACATAGTTATTGAAGAGGGTGGTAAATACATTCATGGAGTTTATGCCCCTATAGCATATTTGCGGATGGCAGAAGCAAAAATGAAGATGGGCGACAAAAACACAGCCATAAATTATTGCCGAAAGGCCGTTGACAATGCAGGAACAAATGAGACGCTTGCCTCTGACATTTTGCTAAGAATGTTCTTACTACTCGGACCTGAAGAGGTTTCCAAGTATTGCAAGCAAAAAATCCAAGGGGATCCTGATTCACTCCCGGCTAACTGGACAATGTTTAATCTGTCTAAAATTAATGATGAGTACGACGAAGCGGTAGGTTATCTCGATAAATGTATCGAAATAGCTGGGTCAGATACCCTACGCGGAGCTAACTATACTGTGAATAAAGCGGAGATTTTAACCTTAGCCTATGAAAAAACATCCGATAATAACTATCTTAAGCAAGCTATCGCAGTTTACGAAAGTTTGTTAGTCAAAATGCCGAATAATACCAGTGTTCTGAATAATTTAGCGTATATGCTTGCCCAAAGTAACGAAAGACTCTCTGATGCTCTTGAATATGCAAAAAAGGCGGTTGAGGCAAGCCCAAATAAGGCAGACTTCTTGGATACATACGGCTATGTGTTGTATAAAAATGGGCAAATTTCAAAGGCTGCCGAGTTTTTGGCAGCTGCCTCCCAACAGTATGAGCAGGACGAAATCCTTGCTCCAGCGGAGGTGTATGAGCATATTGGTATGGTAAAAGAAGAACTTGGAGCAAAAGACCAAGCCCTTGCTTCTTATAAACAAGCATTAGAAATAGGGGCAGATAAATTGTCGAAAAAGGCAAATAAGCGAATAAGGACTGCTATTGAACGTCTTTCGCAGTGACGTGTTATGTATGACACGTTTCGCGATTAATATAAGATATAAGAAAACATACAATACTTACTTTATGGGTAAATTCTGATTGGAGAATAAAATGGCAGAAGAAAGACCAGCGGCTGTAAATAGGGTAGCAGGACCGGCTGGATTAAGGCCTCCCGTTGCAGCCCCGATGACACCAAAAGAAGTTTATGGAATATTACGTCGTCACATAGTATTGATAATATGTCTGACCGTGTTGGGTCTGGCAGTTGGCGGTGTGACGTGGTATGTCTCAAGAACATTCTTCCCAAAATACACCGCCGAAACCCTTATTCAAGTCCTTCCGCCCGTGGAAACAGACCCTATGGTTATCGCAGCACCTCAGGTACAAAAGGATATCCAATACGGCCATCGTCTATCAATGGCTAACCTTATAAAACAGCAGAATACCCTTCAAGAATTGCTCGGCAAAGATAAAGTGAAACAAACCAAATGGTATAAGAGCAAAGGCAGCATTGCAAAACAGATTAAGGATTTACAAAAGAACCTTGGTGCATTCGCACACAGAGATGCTGAGTATGTTGAGGTAACGATGACCTCAAACGACAGCATAGAAGCAGCGCTAATAGTTAACGAGATGGTAAGTCTGTTTATTACCTCACAAGGAGGTTCAAAAAGAGCAGAGATTTCTGATAAACTGGCAAGATTGGAGGAACAAAGAACACGAGTTCAAAGAGATTTGGATACAGCCGAGAGAGCCTTAGGTGAGGTTCGGACAGCATGGGGTATAACCGACCTCGAAAGTCCTACCGGGCGTTATTTCCGGCACACAATCGAATTAGAGTTGGATAACCTGAAACTCGAGGAAAATGAACTTACCCTTAATATAAAGCAGATCCAAGCCAATATAAAAAACCTTGAGGAGCTGGCAACAGGACCTATTACCGAGCAGATTGAAAACGCAATAGAAACAGACCCTGTTATGGTTATGCTTGCTCAGCAGACTGCACTTGAAGAGGCAGCACTGTCCGGCAGACTTACAAAGTTTGGTGAAAATCATAAGGTAGTTCGCCAATTACAAGAAACAATAAATGAAACCAAAGAAAAAAGGAGAATCAGGAAAGCAGAAATAGCGGAACAGACACGTCGGGCAAATCTCGCAAATGCGCACGATACTTTAATTGTGCTGCAGGAAAGGTTAGCAGAGTTGGAACGCTTGAGAGAAGAGACGGCTGCTAGAAAAAGAGACCTCGACCTGGCACGTGTACAGTATGAGCAGCGGGTAGTAATAAAGGAGGAAAGAATTGCGATGCTCGACTCAATCAAGGAGCAGATTGAGAAATTAAGGATAATGCACGATGACCCCAGGACACCTAAAGTTCAGAGTGTTGGGTATGCTCCGGAACCGTTGGAAATGGTCACTACTCGAAAATGGTGGGCCCATTTCCCCGCCGGAATGATATTGGGCTTCCTACTCGGCGTAGGGTTCTCCTTCCTCATCGAAACACTCAATGACTTGGTGCGCACGCCGAGAGATGTAGGTAGATTTTTACACATTCCACTTTTGAGTATAATACCCGATACCTCTGAAGATGACCAAGTTCGCAAAATCGAGCCATATCAAGTCGTTCGTCAGGCGCCCTATTCTATTACAAGCGAAAGCTATAGACAGCTTCAGACCCACCTGACACTATCTGGTACTGCCGGCTCTAAAGTTTTGCTTGTCAGCAGTGGCTCCGCAGGGGACGGTAAAACTTCTGTAGCCGTCAATCTTGCAACAACTTTGGTAACCGAAAACAAGAAAGTGCTGCTGATAGATGCCAATTTCAGGCGACCGAGTTTACAAGCAGTTTTCCCGAAGGGAGCATCGGCAGATTTGGACCTTGGAGCTGGAAGTTTTGACTACGGATTGAGCAGTATTCTGACAAAGCAGTGCGATTACAATAGCGCCATAAGGCCCAGCGGAACTAATGGACTTGATATAATCGATTGTGGTCCATTGCCGACCAATCCTGCAGAACTTCTCGGCGGCACACGTATGGAAGAGATGCTCAAAGAGCTCCGTAAAAACTATGACTTTGTAATAATTGACAGCCCGCCTGTGTTGTTGGTCAGTGACTCCAAGGTATTAGCAAGATTTTCCGACGCAACTATTTTGGTTTTCAATGCAGCCGCCACAAGAAGAGGAGCAGCTCAGAGAACTATTCGCGAGCTATCGGAAGTTGGTGCTAAAATAGCTGGCTGTGTGCTCTTTGCAGCAAGAACTATAAAGGGCGGTTACTTCCAGGAGCAATTCAGGTCCTATCAGGAATACCAGAAAGCGCAATCTGCCGCTGTCTCAGCTTAGCAAAACGCACAATAGTAAATATGGAAAACGAGACGACCCCATTTTGCAATATCCTGCGAAATGGGGTCATTTCTATACTTAAGAATTTTTACAAGAGTTGATTTATGGAAAGATTCTTAGTCACCGGCGGAGCTGGATTCATCGGTTCAAATATCTGCAAGAAGCTCATTTCAGAAGGTTGCTTTGTAAGGGTTGTCGATAACCTGCTTACAGGCAAAAAAAGCAACCTAACTGACATAATAGACAAAGTTGAGTTCATCGAGGCCGATATGGGTGATGAGGAAGTTGCTCATTCGGCGATGAAGGATATCGATGTCGTTCTACACCAGGGCGCCTTGCCATCCGTGCCGCTTAGTGTTGATAATCCTGCGGCTACCCATAAGCACTGCGTTGATGCCACTTTTACACTTCTTCTGGCCGCCCGCGACGCCGGTATAAAGCGTTTTGTGTATGCGTCAAGCTCCTCAGCCTATGGCGATACACCAACCCTGCCAAAGGTCGAGACGATGCCTCCACAACCCCTCTCGCCTTATGCAGTGGGCAAACTTGTCGGTGAGTATTATTGCTCGGTATTCCACAGAGTTTTCGGCATAGAGACGATTTCGCTGCGTTATTTCAACGTATTTGGCCCACATCAGGACCCCACCAGCCAATACGCCGCTGCAATACCGGCCTTTGTAACAGCCATATTGAAGGATAAACCGCCGACAGTATTTGGTGATGGCCTGCAAAGCCGTGATTTTACCTATGTGGACAATGTAGTCGAGGCCAATTTACTTGCAGCAAGGGTAAAACACACAACTGGCGAAGTCCTGAATATCGCCTGCGGACAGGCCGTAACCGTAAACGAGACTATCGCCATAATTAATGAACTGCTTGGCAAGGATATTAAGCCGAAATACGAACCACCTCGGCCAGGTGATGTTAAGCACTCTCTGGCTGACATCTCCCTTGCAAAAAAAATAATCGGCTTCAGACCGAAAGTCCAATTCAAACAAGGCCTGCAAAGAGCTATAGATTGGTACCGTGAAAATCTGCTATAAGCATGCCCGCGCAGACTATGAACCAACTTTCCCCATAAAAACCTCAAAAAATTCTGAAGTTTGAGCATTTTTTGCTTGAAAGTCAACAACGCACTCGTATAATATTATATAAGTGAGGATGCTGATGAAAATTCAACCAAATTGCACAGTTTTAGTTGTGGTTTTAGCTGTGGTTATCCCGTGGGCTTATGAGTCATCTTTCGCAGGGTGTATTGTAATGGTAAATAATGACAGCGATGTACCTGTAGGTAGTGACTTTGTTGCTGTTGCGGCAGGCTCTGGACACCAAGTTGCTCTTAAATCTGATGGTTCGCTCATAGCGTGGGGTTCGAACGCCTACGGACAGTGCGATGTGCCTACAGGTAACGGCTTTATTGCCATTGACGGAGGCGGGCCTTTCAGCGTGGCTTTGAAATCAGATGGCTCGCTTGTAGCGTGGGGTAAGAACAACAGAAGACAATGTGATGTGCCTGCGGGCAACGATTTTGTTGCCGTCTCGGCGGGTGTTGATGGTAGTATCGCTCTTAAGTCTGACGGTTCTCTTGTGGGATGGGGCTTCGATAACTTCGTGCCTTCAGGTAATAATTTCGTTGCCATCTCGGCTGGATATTATCATAGTCTTGCTCTTAAATCTGATGGTTCGCTTGTAGCATGGGGCTCCATTAGTGATGTGCCTGCTGGTAGTGACTTTGTTGCCATTTCAGCTGGTGTCTTTCACAACCTTGCTCTTAAGTCCGATGGTTCGCTTGTAGCGTGGGGTGACAACACATACGGAGAATGCAACGTTCCTGTGGGTGAATTTATTGCGGTTGCGGCGGGTGATGAATGCAGTTTCGCTCTTAAGTCCGATGGTTCACTCGCAGCTTGGGGCCGCAGCGGATGGTATGGTGAGCCATGGGACATACCTATAGGCAATGACTTTGTCGCCATTGTTGCAGGCGACGTACATTATGCTGTGGCTCTGGAAGTGCCTGAACCCGCCATCCTTTTGCTTTTTAGCCTCGGTACAGTGCAGCTTTTAAGAAAAAACCGCTAAATCCTCTACTTTAGCTGTTTTTTCAGTTCCTCTGCGTTTTGAATTAGTTCTTCTTGGCTGATTTGCTTTTTCCCCTCGAGAGGGAATGTCCATTCGTAAGAATCGACGATTCTTTTTGGTCTCAGCATAGCAAAGAAATCGTATGGAAACTTATCATACCAGGGGGCTTTCAATTTACGGTGGGTTTTTAAGGTTTCGCAGCCCTCTTTGCTAATCCTGACGTTATAATCACCGTACCACTCAAACGAAACCGTAACCGGAGAAGTGCCTATCTCCTCGTCATTTAAGAACACCAAAGCTCCCTGCGGCTCAGTATTGATGGTAAGCTGACGCTCCACACAACCAGCCAGCAGCAAAGCTGCGATTAAGCCAATGATTATCACTGCCGATATCTTGTATTTTCCCATAACAGCTCTCCTAATCTTATCGAATACAATCAATTTGCCCTATTATAAGGGAAAACAAAAAAGCTAGAAAGTCCAAAATTTATCTGTTTTTTGTGATGGCAAATCAGTTCTAATGTTGACAGTAGCACATCTGACAGTTATTTTATTGGCAAGATTGAACTTTTACTTTCTTATGGTTTTTTACTATGAAAATTTCGTTAAACTGGCTTAGTGATTATGTTGAAACAGGGCACTCCGCAGAGCAAATCGCCGATATTTTAAGTGATTTAGGGCTTCCCTGCGAAGCGATAGTGCAGCTTGGTGGCGATACCGTAATTGACGTCGAGATAACAAGCAACCGCGGCGATTGTCTAAGTTATATCGGTATAGCCCGTGAGTTAGCTGCTGCGACCGGAAAAGAATTAAAAACGCCGGTAGTTAAACTGGACGAATCGGACAAAAATGTTACCGAATTTGCCGATGTTAAAATCGCTGAGCCGGATTTGTGCGGTAGATACACAGCTCGCATTATCGAAGGCGTCAAGGTTGGGCCATCGCCGGACTGGCTTAAAAAACACCTCGAAGCAGTGGGCCTGCGCAGTGTTAATAACGTCGTTGACGCAACAAATTATGCGATGATGGAGACCGGCCAGCCGCCTCATGCCTTCGATTATACCAAAATAAAACAGGGCAAAATAGTAGTGAGAAAGGCCATTGCCGGCGAACGCATTGTCAGTATTGACGGCACAACCTGCGAGCTTAATACGGATATGCTGGTTATTGCAGATGCACAAGGCCCGGTAGCCATAGCCGGCGTTATGGGCGGACTGGATACCGAGGTCGGCGATACTACCACAACAATCCTTTTGGAAGATGCCTACTTTGACCCGGTCAGCACCCGCACCACATCCCGACGGCTTGCTTTGCCGTCAGAAGCGGCCTTTCGATTCGAGCGAACCGTGGATATTGAGTTGATTGACTGGGCATCCAAACGCACAGCTCAGTTGATAATCCAGGTGGCTGGCGGAAAAGCAGCCAAAGGCGTTGTCGATATTTATCCGAAAAAACCTGCTACGAAAGAGGTAACTTTACGGCTTTCACGATTGAACAAACTGCTTGGAATCGAAATACCCGCCGAAGAAGCGGTGAGAATTCTGTCGGCTTTGAGCTTCAAGCCGCAAAGAAAAGACGATTTGGCAGTCTGCACTGTGCCATCCTGGAGAAGTGATATCTATCGAGAGGTCGATTTAATTGAAGAGATAGCTCGCGTATATGGATATAATAAAATACCGACAGAGCAAAAAATTAGTATCGAAGTCGTACCAATCGACAAACGCCAGAAATTAGCTAACTCGATAGAAGCTTATCTTAACAGCTGCGGCTTTTACGAGGCGATTACTGTCGGCTTCGTTGATGATTCCATTGCAGAGCTTTTCGCGGACCCAGACAAAACAGAATATATGGGAGTAAGAGACCAATCCGGGAAAAGTGTTAATCTGCTTCGACAAAATCTTGTCGGCTCTTTGCTTGGCGTCCTGAAAACAAACCTTAATGCCAAAAACCAGCCGTGCAGGATATTTGAGATTGCAGATACCTTTGTGCCGAACGGCAAAGCCGGTACTTTGCCAATTGAAAAAACGAAACTGTCACTGGTTTGTGACAGTGATTTAAGAGACCTGCGCGGTGTGATTGACGGGCTGATAAAAATTATTGATAGTGATGTTCAAGTGGATTTCACTCCTGCAGAGCTTATCTGGGCACAAACAGGGGCCCAAATTACAATAAATGACCGGATAATAGGCAACGCTGGAATTGTCTCGCAGACGGTGAAAAATAAATATGACTTTAAGACCCTCTCACCTGTCGCCGCAGAGCTGGACTTCGAGCAGCTATTAGACCTGTACAGCGGCGTCACAAAAGTCAAACCGATACCAAGATTCCCGGCCATAGAGCGCGACCTTTCTTTAATTGTTGACGAAACAATCAGGTGGGCTGATATTATCAAAGCCGTAAACAAAAAGGCAACTGCCGAGCTTGAGGACATCCGATTCATCGGCATATACCGGGGCGAAGGCATCCCGGCAGGGGAAAAGAGCGTTACGCTTTCGCTGCGGTTTAGAGACGATGATGGAACACTGACCCACCAGAAGGTTGACGGTTTTGAAGCTGACATCGTAAAAAGTCTAAATAAAGCCGTCGAAGCAGAACTTCGAACTGTATAATTTCTCATTGCTAAAAGAGCAGAGACACTTATTGCTTATGGATATATGACAGCAGGTTAATATAGAAAAAATCCTTTGACAAAGTTGACAATATACTTAAAATTACCGAAGTGTTGACACTTTAGGGGTAAACTCGTAATATAGTGGCCGAAATTCCGGCATAAATTTTTAATGTTAAGTTTGAAGATTGGAAAAGGAACACAAAATGAATATCTATGTAGGCAATTTGTCGCGTGATGTCACCGACGAGGACTTGCGCCAGGCTTTTGAGGAATTCGGCCAGGTCGAAACCATCAATATTATAAAGGACAGGTTCAGTGGCGAATCAAGAGGATTCGGATTTGTGGAAATGCCCTCTAAGGATGAAGCCCAGTCCGCGATTACCAGCATGAACGGCAAGGATTTGAAAGGACGAGCTTTGAACGTCAATGAGGCTCGCCCCCGCACAGAACGCCGTGGTGGTGGTGGCCGTAGCGGTGGAGGCGGAGGTGGAGGAAGAAGAGGCGGAGGCGGCGGACGACGCTATTAAGAAGCAGCAAACAAACGCTTAAATCTGATAATCTAATATTAAACTAATAGCTGCATAACCGAAAATCAGAAGCAAAAAACAAAGTATTTTAGCTAATTTACCGGATTTATCGGTATTTACTTGATTTTAACTTCTTGTTTTGGTATAAATAATATTGCGGGCTAACCCCTGCGGTGTTCGTATGAAAGTTGGTGTTGAAAGAACCGATACCCATACTGAGGGAAATCAGGTCTTGACGGACCGGAAATGCCTACTACGATAGGACTTTCGGACGCAAGCAACGATTGCCCACCTGGAAATAATGGGTTCTTTTCAAACGCTTTCTTACGGCCCTGCGGAGGAAAGCTTCGCGAATAAAAAGGCCTGTTTGTGCAGGCCTTTTTTTTGTGCTGTATTTTCCAAAACTCCTGCCAACCACGGATTTTAACAATCGGTCGGACTCTATTGATTGTGCAACTTTTTACCGCAATAGCAGCAATATCAAAGATTTGGATAACACCTCTGCACCTACGATACTCACAATGAAAGTGATAACCGCTCTTGCACCTTTTATATTGCAGGATACCGAATAGGCCCGATACATCAATGCGACCATCCACACAATCATAGCAATGGCGACAAAACTGGCCAAAACAAATACACACAAACCAACATAATTCAATGTCCCGAAACCTTCAGAAGAGGTCAATCCGGCCATAAGATATGCACTAAATCTTCGATTGGCCTCTGGCAACATCACAAAAGAGGTAATCAAATACGGCCAGCGAGCCAATGCCTGAGTCCCGAAAACATCTATCATACGCAAGGCCGATGGCGACAGAATCAGACCGAAGATATAAAGCGGCATCGCCAGAGACAACCAATCTATAATACATTCAGCAACAAAAACCCATAATGGAGCCTTCAGGCCTATATGCACATCAAGAACACCATCGAAATGAGCATCTCCGAAATATCCAATAAACGCACTTGCCAAAATAGCCCCGAGTCCAAGTAACAATGCCTCATAGCCGGCTACATATCTAAATGGATTAAACAGCCATTGACTGGCACTCCTGCGAGGCGCAGGTTTGCCGCCATTTTTAATTTCGCTCATAGCTTCTCCTCTGTATTTCCTTCATCGTTTTGTGCCTGTTTAAGACGTTCGATAATCTCATCAAGGCGGTTTCGGACCGTCGGATAGCTCAGCCGCATCAGCCGGGCCATCTCCTTCAGGGAACCGCTCGATTTAATAAAATCAAGTATAAACAGCTGGTCTTCCGTCGAGAGCTTCACCAGCACCGGCAGCTCATAATCACCCTGAATTTCGGTTTGGCACTGTTGGCAGACAAGACTCTTAGCTTTGAGCTGGCTATTACACGCCGGGCACGTCGTTGGCAACACCTTCATATCGGTTTCCTTCTCCATATAAAAATTCTCAAAAATCTCAAAATAACACAAATATATATAAACATTATTAAACAATATGTTAACATTGTCAAGAGAAAAATCAAATAATTTTACTTTTTTTATATAAAATTTTACAAATCCCTAATCCACAACGTCATTGAGCCAATAGAGGTGCTTGCGGATTACAATGTGTAAATCGGCAGGCAAAGCGATAATATCGGACGTAATAAGTCGGCTTTGCACAGCTTTTGTCTTGCTTTTTCCCTTTAAGCCAAAGATTAGATTTGTCGATTAAATAAGAGCCAATATATAATTAATTCATAGCAACTGATTGTTATTGCTTATCAATAAAAGACTTACGATATGGAGAAGTAAAAAATGGCGAGTCTGCGCAATTTTACTGTTTTACCATCATTACCCGATCCTCTAAAGAACCTCGAAACCATAGCAAAAAATATGTACTGGTCGTGGAATCCGGATTTCATAGAGTTGTTCAAACGCATTGACGGTAACTTATGGACAACCTGTGGCCACAATCCTGTTAACTTCCTTTGTAATGTAGAACAATCAAAATTAGAAACCCTTGCAGAAAATAAAAGCTTTTTGTATGAGCTGCAGCGAGCAATGGAAAAACTTAAGTCATACAACGACAGCCCAACATGGTTCGAAAAAGTATGCCCAAGAACTCCCAAACCGTTAATTGCGTATTTTTGTGCCGAGTTTGGTATTCACGAATGCCTTCCTATTTACGCAGGCGGTTTAGGAATCCTTGCAGGAGACCATCTAAAAAGCGCATCAGACCTCGGTGTGCCATTGGTCGGGATTGGCCTTTTATATCAGAAAGGTTACTTCCGTCAGTATCTGAACATAGATGGCTGGCAACAGGAAGTTTACTACGACAATGATTTTTATAACATGCCCGTTGAGCTTGTTTGCAAAAATAGCGGGCGACCACTTACTATCAGCGTCGAATATCCGGGAAGATGTGTAATAGCACAAATTTGGTACATCACTATTGGAAGAGTAAAACTATATCTATTGGATACGAACTTAGCAGCCAACGCACCGGCAGACCGAATGATTACAAGCAGTCTCTACGGTGGCGACCGTGAGCTGCGAATTCGTCAGGAGATTATGCTGGGTATTGGCGGCTTGAAGGCGCTGGCTGCTACTGGTATTACTCCCACTGTCTGCCATATGAATGAAGGACACGCCGCTTTTATGGCCCTTGAGAGAATCCGGGAACTACGAAGCGCTCATAATATGACCTTCGAGGAGGCCGTTGAGGCAACAAGGTCGGGCAATGTCTTCACAATGCATACGCCTGTAAAAGCCGGCCTCGATGAATTTCCTGTCGAGCTGATGGACAAATATTTTGGAAGTTACTTTCCCCATCTTGGAATAAACAGAAAGAAGTTCTTAGCGCTTGGCAGAATACTTCCCGACGACGAAAACGAGCCGTTTAAGATGCCGGTTCTTGCAATACGGCTTAGCAATTATATAAACGGCGTAAGCAAACTGCACGGTCAGATAACGCGTGAGATGTGGGGCAGTCTCTGGCCCGGTGTCCCTCTAAGTGAAGTGCCGAT
>Ga0307437_1002127_pt1 | contig 12514 bp, 12 predicted proteins | sample SalMarWE160390MG_FD_202146 | JGI IMG/M metagenome (GOLD analysis project Ga0307437, IMG submission 202146) | Salt marsh sediment microbial communities from the Plum Island Ecosystem LTER, Massachusetts, United States - WE1603-90 | ecosystem: Environmental > Aquatic > Marine > Intertidal zone >...
ACAAAGAAATCAAGGCTGATAAAGCCTTCTGGAGTGAATTTGAGGCGCTATCCCGTGACTATTCGGGGAGACCGACGCCGCTATACCTGGCCGAAAGGCTGACCGAAAATTGCGGCGGCGCCCGCATTTTCCTAAAACGGGAAGACCTGGCCCACACCGGCGCCCATAAAATCAATAATGCTCTGGGGCAGGGCCTTCTCGCCAGGAGAATGGGCAAACGCCGGATTATTGCCGAAACCGGAGCCGGCCAGCACGGGGTGGCCGCCGCCGCCGTCTGCGCCAAGCTGGGGCTGGAGTGCATCGTCTACATGGGCGAGGAGGATGTGCACCGCCAGTCCCTCAATGTCTTTAGAATGAGGCTGATGGGCGCCGAAGTCAGGCCGGTACACGGGGGCAGCCGCACCCTTAAGGACGCCATCAACGAGGCGATAAGGGACTGGGTGACCAACCCCGATACCTACTACCTGCTGGGCTCGGTGGTCGGCCCCTATCCCTACCCCGTGATGGTAAGGGACTTTCAGTCGGTAATAGGTAAAGAGACCAGGCAGCAGATTCTGGATAAATCCGGCCGCCTCCCCGACTATATCGTCGCCTGCGTCGGCGGCGGCAGTAACGCCATCGGCATTTTTTACTCCTTCTTGAACGATAAGGAGGTCAAGCTTATCGGCGTTGAGGCGGCGGGGAGAGGACTCAAAACCGGCGAACATGCCGCCCCGCTGATGGCGGGAACAGTCGGCGTACTCCACGGGACAAAATCCTATGTCCTTCAAGATAAAGACGGCCAGATTAGAGAGACACACAGCATCTCGGCCGGGCTGGACTATCCCGGTGTCGGCCCCGAGCACAGCTACCTCAAGGACAGCGGGCGGGCGACCTATGTGGCGGTAACTGACCAGGAAGCCCTTGAGGGCTTTAAGTTGCTCTGCAAGACTGAGGGCATCGTCCCGGCTCTGGAACCGGCCCACGCCATATTCTACGCAGCTAAGATGGCCGGTTCGCTGGAGAAGGAGCAAACCATCGTGGTTAACCTCTCCGGGCGTGGCGATAAAGACATGGACATAGTCGCCCAGGCACTGGGGGTGAAGCTATGAGCCAGATTGCTTCTGCCTTCAGCCAGACGGGGCATAAAGCTCTCATCGCCTATGTTACCGTAGGCTACCCCACCATTGAAGCCACTTTAAAGGTAGTCCCTCTTCTGGCCGACAGCGGCTGTGACATTATAGAGCTGGGGATACCATTCTCCGACCCCCTGGCCGACGGGGTCACCATACAGAAGTCCAGCTTTCACGCCCTGCAGAACGGCGTCACCCCCCGGCTCTGCCTTGAGCTGGCCGGGCAGCTGAGCCAGAAGGTTGATATACCACTGGCGTTTATGACCTACTATAACCCGGTCTTCAGCTACGGACTGGACAAGTTCTGCACCTCCTGTGCCGGCGCTGGTGTTTCCGGGATAATCATCCCTGACTTACCCCCTGACGAAGGCTCCGACCTGGAAGCTATCAGCCAGAGGCAGGGGCTTGACCTCATCTACCTGCTGGCTCCGACCAGCACCGGCGAGCGCATCAGGCTGGCCGCCCAGAGGTCGCGAGGCTTTATCTACCTGGTTTCAGTAACCGGCGTTACCGGGGCCAGGGACAGAGTGCCGGCGGATTTGAAAGCATTTGTGACCAGAGTAAGAAAAATCGCCACCCAACCCCTCTGCGTCGGCTTTGGCATATCCACCCCGGAGCAGGCAGGCCAGATAGCCGGCATTGCCGATGGCGTAATTGTGGGCAGCCGCATAATTCAGCTAATGGAAAAAGATGACGATTTCAGTTCGCTGGCGAAACTGGTAAGGGATTTAAGAACCTCCATAGACAAGCCAAAGCCTGTTTAGCCCCCGCAACCATTAACCCCTCCCCATCAAGCTGGCATAAGTTGAGTCTTAAAATTAGCGCAGGATATGAACCACGCCAAGGTCACCATCAACCCTTACCCGGTCGCCAGTCTTGATCTTCTTGGTGGCCTCAAGACAGCCGGTAACCGCCGGAATACCATACTCCCGGGCCACGATTACCGCGTGAGACAGAGCGCCACCGCCATCGGTGATGACGCCCTTGATTATCTCGAAAGCCGGAGTCCAGGGTGCGCTCGTTCCCGGTGCCACCAGAATCTCCCCCGGCTGGAGCTCGGCTAACTTATCCTCGGTCACTATTACGCGGGCTATGCCCTCGGCCACTCCGGGGGATGAGGCGGCACCATAGAGGTCTGCCTTGACATCCTCCCTGACTACAGGAACGGAAGTGGCGACGGTAATTACCGGGTCTTTTCTCAGTACTTCCTGCACCAGCTCAATATTTCCATAGTAGGGCTTAGGGGTAACCTTAAGATAGCCTTCCCACTCCTTCTTCCGTACTTCTACCTGGTGGTGCAGTTTGTTCTTCCCCATTGGTATTAACGCTTTCTCTATCTCGTCAGCGAGCAGGAAATAGACATCTTCAGGGTCATCGATAACACCAGCCTCGGCAAAACGCCGCCCGATTTCCCTGGTTATCCACCGCCCCATCGCCATGCAGTAGAGGTCAAGGTAGTAGTTATGGTCCTCACTCCAGTAACCAGCCTTCTGGGCGGCTTTCATCAGGGCTTCAAACCACCCCCTCTGCTCTGCCGGCACCCTGCCCAAGACCTCCCTCTCTGCCCCCTCCCTCTCCCTGACAGCCTGCCCCCTTCTCTCATCTATGGTGTAAGTTCCCCCGCTGGTTATGGCCACCTTTATCAATGGTATGCCCAGGCTCGGTTTTTCAATCCAGCTTGGGGTTGCCCAGTCAAGCATACGCTCATTCCGCCAGCCATGAACCTCCAGAAAGTCACGGTATTCCTTAAGCCACTTCCTCCCGGCTTCGCTCTCCTCTAGCTTGGCCAGCAGCACCTCATCATCCTTGGTATTGCGGAACAACTTGCCAAAACCAAGCTCCACTGCCCGGTTACCCAGTCGCCAGATCTCTTTATTGAACCGGAACACCATGCTATCAAAGCCGGCCATTAACTTAGCGAACAGGGGGTCGGTATAGCCGAATCCGAGTAGCTCCCGGCACATCTGGTCAAACAGCCCGAAGAGGTAATAGGCCGGCACCATAAACTCCATGTGCACCCCCCACTGCAGCCTGTCCACCTGCATATAATCGTCAAAAAGGTCAAGGAGGTCGATGTTGCTCAGCTTCTTGATACCCTCATACTTCTTTAGGCCATATTTTTTCCTGAGCTCTTGATAGGCGTTCATCAAGTCAGCCTTGCGCTCTTCCCAGATGGCATCAAAGTCCTCAATATAAGGCCTTATCCTCTCCCGGAACACTGGCTCGCGCTCCTTCGCTTCCTCTTCAGTGGTCTCAATCACAGCCAGATAAGGGTAGCCATTAATGTATCTCCCGTCCCAACCCTTGGTTGTCGGTAGAGAAAGCCGCTCAGCTGCCCGCTGCACTGCGCGGTAGACCCACTGTCCCCAGCTCTCGATAAAGAAAAGGGGGCGCCACGGTGGTGTGCCGTGGACAACATCGGCCAGAAACACGGTGTAGTTTTTAAGGTCATTCTCCTCGTCAAACTCGAACCGGGTTACTCCGTATACAGCTGCCATTAGGCCTCCTTATGCCTGATGCTGGAAACATTACCGCAATTTAGCCGCCAAGTCAACCATTATAGCCGATATCAACCAGGTCACTTATAGCGGTAATATTCAGGGCAAAGCTTCTCCCAAAGTCCAAGCTGTTCTAACAGGGGGAGCACGTGGGTATGCCAAAATTGTAGGGTGGTAGCGCATACCGGATTCGAACCGGTGATCTCCTCCTTGAGAGGGAGGTGTCCTAAACCCCTAGACGAATGCGCCACCTAAAAGGTTGGCTGGGGAAGAAGGATTCGAACCTTCCCTTACGGATCCAGAGTCCGCCGTCCTACCACTAGACGATTCCCCAACACAGGTAGATTATAGCATAGGGTCAAATTGGAGGGCAATACAAAACTAGTTGACACTGCCCACCTGACCCCTTATGCTGAACTATTAGAAGGAACCAGCTATGACCGATTTAGCCGTACTACAAAATACACTGGGCGTCTCGTTTAAAGACCCCTCCCTCCTGGAACAAGCCCTGGTTCACAGCTCCTATATTAATGAGAACATGGGCATCACCACCTCCAACGAAAGGCTCGAGTTCCTGGGTGACGCCGTCTTGGGCCTTATCATCGCCCAAGAGCTGTATCGGCGCCTTCCCCAGTCCAGTGAAGGAGAGATGACCGAACTCCGCTCCTCACTGGTGCGCGGGGATGCCCTGTCCCGCCTAGCAAAGGCTATCAGCCTGGGCGATTACCTCTACCTGGGAAAAGGGGAAGAGGCGAGCGGCGGGCGGCGTAAGCCGGCTAATCTGGCCGGAGCTATGGAAGCAGTAATAGCCGCTATTTTCCTCGACCAGGGCTTTAATGTGACCAGGGACTTCATCCTCAGGTTGATGGACAAAGAGCTAGACAAAGCGCTTAGCCGAGGGATAGCGCCCGATTATAAATCACAACTGCAGGAGCTTATCCAGGCCAAGCACCAGCAAACGCCCACCTATCAGGTTCTAGAAGCGGTGGGGCCAGACCACGACCGAAGATTCTCCGTCGAAGTAAGGGTGGGCGATACCGTTCTGGGCAGGGGGTCGGGCAAAAGCAAAAAATTAGCCGAAATAGAAGCTGCCCGCAGTGCTTTAGACCAGCTTCCAACCGACTTTACACCATAACGTCTCTTTGCTAAACTTTAGCTAGCCGTGCCACCGGTTATCATGCTTAAATGAGGTGTTACTATGGGAAGGCGAGATTATCGACACAGAGAAACGAAGAAGAAGCCGAAAAAGGACGTCAAGAAAATAGCCGCTACAACTATCTTGCCGCCTCCAGTAACAGTGGAAGTGGTTAAAAAAGGGAAAAAGCGGAAAGAGGAAGAGGAGGAGGAAAGATAGCGGCTTACCCGTTGAGGCTCATCTGGAGGATAAGGCGATGGGTAGTAGCGACCTAGCTTCGGTTCAGGCAACAGTATACGGCTATGTCCAGGGCGTCTTTTTCCGCGCTTTTGTCTCCCGAAAGGCTGAAGAGCTAAGACTGGCCGGCTACGTAAGAAACCTACCCGGTAGAGAGGCGGTTGAGGTTGTCGCCGAGGGGGAAAAGAAACAACTAGAAAAGCTAATAAGCCACCTTAAGGTGGGACCGCCAGCGGCCAGGGTTGAAAGGGTAGTTACCAACTGGGCGGAATACAGCGGGAGTTACTCCGGGTTCAGCACAAGGTATTAGAGAGCCAGTCCATACCTAGCCTTCTAAGCCTACTCTGGCCTCCTTAATCAAATCGAGGTAACTGGATTTAAGCCCCAGCTCTTTTGAGGCCTCGCTATCTATCTCATAGGGCTCACCAACAAAAACCTTACCAAAATCCTCAACCTCACCTTTGGTAGGACCATCCTGGGCGGTGAACTTCTGGCTGGCTTCGATAATCCCCAGGTCAAAGGGAAGGGTAAAATAGAGGTCAGCTATCACCTTATCAATACCCAGACCATACAAGGATTTCCAGCCCCTTGGCGCCCCCTTACCGTACTTGCTGCTGGGCAGCACCGAGAGCAGGTTCATTATGCTCAAATTACTCCTACTCTTAATCACCTTTAACGGCGCCACCGTTATCAGGTAATCGCAGGACAGGATAACATTAGGCACCCAGAAGGTGGGCACAACCAGGGGTTTGGGTAGCGGATTATCCACCTCTACCCAGACACAATCCTCTACATCCAAAGTCAGCACGCGGGGGAAATCGTAGCCCAAGGACTGGTACATGGGAAAAATGGGCTCCCCTCCCGGCGTGCCCGCCAGGAGCAGAATATCAGCATCACTAATCCGCCGGATACCCTCTATTATCGCCGATAGCATACCCCGGCTGGTAGTCACCGGATATGGCACCGGGTAGGCGGCGCTGGGCTTAATCAAAACCCGCCTTGCCCGGGATAACACCGAGGGCGGTTCAAAGACGAACCCCGAAGCATCAAAAATCAAAACCGCCTCCAAAATCGCCTATTCAACATCTTCACTCCAATCCAACATCATCACCTCGACCTCATCCCCCGGCTTCACCCCGGGTTTATCTTCGGGAACAATGGCCAGCCCGTTAGCCAGCGCCATTGAGGTCAGAATCCCCGAGCCCTGGGGACCGGTAAGCCGGGCAAAGTACCCGTCGCCGCGCTTTTCCACAAAGACTCTGGTAAAGACACGGCGCCCATCGGCATTTTTAATGGCGTCCTCCACCACCGCCCGCACCGTGGGTTTGGTCAAATTCTTACGGCCCCTCATCTTAAGAATCGCCGGGCGGGCAAAAAGCTCAAAGTTAACCATAGCGCTAACCGGATTACCGGCCAGGCCGAAGAAGGGTATATCTTTAACCCTGCCCCGCCCCTTAATCATCCCAAAGACCAGGGGCTTCCCCGGCTTTTCCCGCACCCGCCAGAAGATAATCTCACCCTCTTTGGCCAGAACCTCCCTGACCACATCGTAATCACCCATAGAGACACCGCCGGAGGTTATCACCATGTCAGCGCTCAACCCACGACGTAGCTTACCCATAAGCGAATCCTCATTGTCCAGGGCTATGCCCAACATCCTGGGAACAGCGCCGTAGTGCTGGACCAGAGCCGCCAGGCTATAGCTATTACTATTATATATCTTGCCGCCGGACAGTGGCTGGGCGATGTCCACTATCTCATCGCCGGTGGATAAAATAGCCACCACCGGGCGGCGGATAACCTTCACTTTGCCGCAACCCAGTGACGCCAGCACACCAATTTCTGAAGCCCTGAGCGCCGTCCCCTGCTTAAGCACCAGCGACCCGGCGGCAATATCCTCCCCCACCCGCCGGATTTCAGCCCCGGGCACTACCTCAATCAGGACGCCAACTTCAGCGGGAGTACCCTGGCGCTCTGCCTCATCGGTATCCTCAAACCTGACCACGCCATCGGCGCCTCCGGGTATCGGTGCCCCGGTCATAATCCGGATAGCCGTACCTGGCTCCACCCTTAAGCGGGCAACAGCCCCGGCGGCAACAGTATCAATAACACGCAGTATGCGGGGCGACTTATGGCTAGCGCCACTAGTATCGGCTGCCCTGACGGCGTAGCCATCCATGGCCGAATTATCCAGCGGAGGAATGTTAATAGCAGAAAATACATCCTCAGCCAGAACCTGCCCCAGACAATCCAAGATGGGCCTTTCTTCAGCCTCAAGAATATCTACATGCTCCAGAACCTTCTTCAAAGCCTGGTCAACGCTTATCACCGCTTCACATACCTCATTGCTATTTGACGCGCTTTCTCAAGGTCAGCCTCGGTATTCACATTGAAAAAGCTCAGGTGCTGCGGGTCGAACCGGTCAATCTCGCTAGCCTCCACATACCTGACCTTAACCAAATCAAACAGCGCCCTGACCTCCAAACTTCCTCGCTTTAGCAGCTTTTCTATAAGAGCTAGACAGCTCCGAGCATAAACGGCGTGGAGCGGTTCAACCAGCTCACCCAGGCGGGGAACCACCAGGTCGAAGCCAGCCGAAAGCTCCACCATATAACGCAGCAGGGCTTGGTTCAAGAAGGGCATATCACAGGCAACAACCAGGTTATAAGTTGAGTTTGACTCAGCCAGTCCAGCATAGATGCCACCCAGGGCACCTTTACCGGGGTAGATATCAGTTACTACTCTAGCCCTCTGATAGCCATTAAAACGGGGAAGGGACTTCTTATCAGCGGTAACTACGATAATATCCCGGCTAAAGAGAGTAAGTTGAGATAACACCCGCTGGAGCAAATTATCGGCGCCAACCGTCTCCTGAACCTTGTCCCGCCCCAAACGCAAGCCCTTGCCTCCGGCAAGAACAATACAGGTTATATCCAAGTTATCCTTCTCAATCCCCTCTAGCCTCACCCCCATATATTATTATACCATTATAGTCAACAGTCTTGAGGCTACAATGCCGGTTTCAGCACTATAATTTGACTGGTGGCGGGCAGTTCCCCCGGTTTGAACTCCGCCTGACTGGAATTCGGCCGGCTGATGTTAGCCTTGCCGCTCAGGAACCCTTCCACCCCAGATATGCCCGGAATGCCCTTGGCCGTCTTATAGTGCATGGGGATAATTACCCTCGGCTTTAGCTGGTTACAGACCTCGGTGGCAACTTTAGCATCAATGGTATAGTTACCACCCACCGGGACGAGCAATATATCGACACGGCCTATCTCTTTAACCTGTTTATCATCGAGCCGGTGCCCCAGGTCACCAAGGTGACAGGCAGTCACCCCGTCCAGCTCAAAGCAAAATATAAGGTTATTACCTGCCCGCCTCCCCCCAGTATCGTCATGATAGCTGGCAATGCCCCTGACCTCTATCCCCTTAACCACTGACTTGCCCGCCCGGTTAACCACCTCAGGGTTACCCTTCACCGCAGCCACATTGTTATGGTCATGATGTCCGTGACTGACGGTAACAATATCGGCCGACTCGTTTATCTCGCCGTAGGTCAAATCAGGGCTTGTAGCATAGGGGTCGGCTATTATCTTAACCCCACTGTTTGAGGTGATAACAAAGGCGGCATGACCTAAGTATTTAATCTTCATGATTAAGCTCCCTAAAAATAACCACCCACCGATTTAATTGCCTCTACCACCAGGTCGGCGGTCTTTGCCAGGTCTTTCAGGCTCAATACCTCCACCGGCGTGTGGATATACCTTGAGGCTACGCTAATCACCCCCGAGGGAATACCTTCACGCGTCAGGCTGATGGCGGTGGCATCGGTGGTGCCCTTCTCGGTGACATCCATCTGGTAGGGAATACCCTTGGCTTTGGCCGTCTCACGGAGCCATTCCAGCACCTTCGGGTGGGTAATCACCCCCCGGCCGCCGGCATCCATTATCGTAATCGCCGGCCCCTGTCCAACCTTAACCGGGGAGTCGGCCATTTTTATGCCGGGGTGGTCCCCCGGTATGCAGGTATCAATGGCAACGGCAACATCGGGGTTTAAGCCGAAAGCAGAAGTCTTAGCCCCCTTCAACCCCACCTCCTCCTGAACGGTGAACACGGCCATTACCGTGGGCTTTAAGCTCATACCGGCGATGCTCTCCAGGGCGGTAATCAGCACCACACCACCGGCGCGGTCATCAAAAGCCTTACCGGTGACATTATCATTGGCCAGCGCCACCAGTTTCCGGTCCATTGATACCGGTATGCCGGGTTCAATACCCATCGCCGTAGCGTCGTCCCTAGAAGAGGCGCCAACATCGATGAACATATCCTTGGTCTCTATCGTCTTCTTCTTTTCTTCTTCCTCCATCACGTGCACCGGCTTGGAGCCGATAACTCCGGTCACTGTCCCCTTTTTGGTGTGTAGCAACACCCGCTGGTTAACCAGCGTCTGGGCAAACCAACCGCCCACTGTGGCAAACCGGATAAAGCCTTCGTCATCAATATATTTGGCCATCAGCCCTATCTCATCCATATGGGCGGCTATCATCACCGACGGGGACTTCCCTTTCTTGATGGCGATTAAATTGCCGAAGGTATCAACTCTGACCTCGTCAACGTACGGCTTAACCTCTTTCCTGATAATGTCTCTGACATTTCCCTCGTAGCCGGAAATCCCGTGAGCGTTAGATAACTTTTCCAGTAGACCCTTTAATTTCTTAATCTCTGCTGCCATATTCCCGTAACCCCCTGTCTCGTTTTATTTAGCGCTCCGCCGCACGAACCACCTTGTCCAGCACCGGTGTAATATCTCTGGAGGTATCCACCGCATAGTGGTTGCGGCGCATATCCTCAACCGTGGCTCTCATTCTCTGGTAGACAGCCCAGTCAGCATCCGAGCTATTTTGGGTACTGGCTTCCTGCTGCCTCACTTTTAGCCGTTCAAACACCACTTCAGGCGGCGCATCCACCCGCACCAGAATCAGCCTAACCCCCAGCCGGTCGGCAATATTATAGAGCCGCTCCCGAAGCCGTTCCGATAAATTGGTAGCATCCAGGACGAGCGAAATTCCCCGCTTAAGCAACCGCTCAACGAGCAGGTGCAACGCCCGGAAAAGGCGCGCGCTCTCCTGGGGGCTATAGTTCGGCTGCGAAAAAAGCTCCTTGCGCAGGGCATCACTCTCCAGAATAACCAGGGGTAGTCTCTCAACCAGCTTACGGCAGAAGTAAGACTTCCCCGTCCCCGGCAAGCCGCTGACGGCGATAAAAGCGGGCTTGACTGCCGGCTCGGGGAACTCTCCCAGACTCTCCGTCAGCCGCCGCACATCAGAAAGAAGCCTGCTGTCCTCCACATCCCCCATTATAGAAGGTTTGCCGCCGTTTGACTAGACAGTTTACTACCTTTTGTCTTTTTGCCCGCGGTCAAAGATAAAGCCCTTTACACTCCGCGTCTTGGCCACGGCCGCCAGGGCGGTGGGGATAAATTTGGCCAGTATTATCAAGCCGAGGGCAACACTAAAGATGATAAACGGCGTCGATTTCATACCCAGCCAGGCGATAAAGGGCATAGATAACAGCCCCGCCCCCATCGAAAGGGCAACATTGCGGGTGATGATAAAGAGTATAAAGACTACGGCGAAGAAGAAAGCTAATCCCAGCGGGTAGCCGTAGAGGGGCAGCAAGACAAACAGGCCACCTATAGCCGGGCCCATCCCCTTGCCCCCGCTGAATTTGAGGAAAAGCATCCAGTTATGCCCGACCACCGCCGCCAGCGCCGCCGCCAGAACGAAGGGCGCCGACACATCCAAAAGCCAGTAGGCTATGGCTACAGCAGCGGCTCCCTTGCCCAGGTCAACGATAGCCACCACCACCGCCGGCAAAAAGCCCACCTCCCGGTAAACATTCAGGCCGCCCACATTACCCCCACCCAGCTGGCGGACATCCTCACCCTTAGCCAGGCGGGTAACGATATAAGCCGTGGGAATAGAACCGAGCAGATAACCCAGAACCACAGCGATAATGCCGTAAACCATTTAATCCTCCTTGTAAAAAGCCAGCCCCAGAGTCCCGGTGCCGGTGGCGTAGCCCATCACCGGGCTGAACTCGGTAACCCAGAGCTCGGCGCAATTAAACTCGGCGGCGACCCGCTCCTTCAGCTTCTCGGCTTCTTCCGGAGCGAAGGCATGCATCACCATCACATGAGCCGGACTTCTTCCCACCCTATCCCTCATTATCCCAAGCATCTTATCTATACCACGCTCCCGGCTTCTCACCGCGCCGACAAAATGAACCACCCCCGAGGTCTTAGGAGATACAGCAAGTATCGGCTTAATATTAAGCATAGACCCGGCCACGGCGGCTATCTTGGGTATGCGCCCGGTGCGGTAAACATGACGGATGGTGTCAACCAGGGCCAGGAAGGTAACCCGCTCTCTCATCTCCTCGGCGACCTTAACCACCTCAGCCAGGCTTTTGCCCGCCTCAGCCGCCCGGGCTGCGGCCAGGGCAACCAGGCCCTCAGAAGCGGTAACCGTCTTTGAATCCACTACCTCTACCGATAGCTGAGGCAACTCTTTCTTGACCTCCTCTATTGCCTGCCTGGCCGCCTCATATGCCCCGCTAAGCTTGGTCGATAGGGTAACGCAAAGGATATTTTTGGCTCGTTTACCCGCCTGACGGTAGGCGTCAAGGAAAATGCCGGGAGAGGCACCGGCCGTCTTAAACGACCCCGGGTCTTTCAGAAAGAGCTGGTAAGCCTGGGAGGGGCTTATATCCACCCAGTCCCGGTATATCTTGCCCTGGAAGGAAATGGGGATGGGGGCAATGGTAATGCCGTATTGCTCCACCATTTCCCTGGTGAGGCAGGCAACGCTATCGGCAACGATGGCTACCTTCGGCAATTATGGCCCCCCTGTTTGGATAGCAGGCTAATCCCTTGACTACTACCTGGAATGTCTCAAGGTTCGCTCCACCAAAGCCGGGCTGAGCAGGACCAGCAGCATTACCACCATTAGAATCAAAAAGGCGGGTATACTGAGCTTACCCTCAGCATAATAGGCGACCATGGTTAAAGTTATCAGCCCCGATACCACCAGGACCGACATTCTTAACCAGCGCTTTCTCAGCCGAATAAATGTAGCTACAGTTACCCCCAGGGCGAGGAAGGTCAATCCAATCCAGGGGGCAAAATCCTGCATACGCTGAAGCCAGTGCTCGGGGAGTTGATTCACCGGCTCAATCGCCACGAACCAACCGAAGATGGTGGGCAGTGGTAACAGCATCAGCGAGGTGTATAACCAGTCCCTCTTTATGGTTTGAACAGTGATGGTGTATAACAGCCATAACGCCAGGGGAAGGTAAACAAGGATGGCCACCCAGGACCAGCTTTTAGGCAGATAGAGCAGCAGCAGAGCCGCCACCACCACCGGCAGTAGAGAGTAACCCAGCCAGGGGAAGAGCCAGGCCGGCTTACCCCGCCACCAGCCGTAGACAGCCATAATGAGGACCAGCACCAGCATACCCAAAAGCCAGCC
>Ga0307437_1002128_pt1 | contig 12510 bp, 9 predicted proteins | sample SalMarWE160390MG_FD_202146 | JGI IMG/M metagenome (GOLD analysis project Ga0307437, IMG submission 202146) | Salt marsh sediment microbial communities from the Plum Island Ecosystem LTER, Massachusetts, United States - WE1603-90 | ecosystem: Environmental > Aquatic > Marine > Intertidal zone >...
TTATAGCAAAAGGTCCCGGCAGAGGAGCCTTAGCCGGATTCTTAAGCGGAACTATAGTAGGAGTACTAGCAACTTTGCTTTTTACAGCAATCGGCGGTGTATGGGGTGGAATATTAGGAGGACCTCCCGGCGCAGTCCTTGGTATAGTTGTTGGAGCTACCTCAGGCGCTACTATTATTATAGCTTCGCTCTATTTTGGAATACTCGGCCTTATAGGCGGGCTTATCGGCGGAGCTCTAAAAAACAAATAAAATCCTAATTAAGCTTCAGTCTCCAAGAAGTAAATCTACTTTGTCCGCAATCCTGTTGGCCAACTCAGGTATATCGGCAACTTTCGACGCTGAAGTAAGAATATCGACCTTATAATCTTCCGGTTTCCATTCTCCGCTTCCAGAAGTAATAAGAAGTAAAACCTCATCCGGGTTTTCAACTTTTCCAAGATATTCTTTGACCACTTCCGGCAATCTATAACCTTCGGTAGTGTGAATGATAATTTCCGCATCCCAATCTTTCTGATTGATTTCGCTTAATCCGGAAATATCTATCACACTTATATATACATCTTCTCCTTCCAGCCTTGAAGTAAGGGTATCCACCATAAGGTTCTTATAATCGCTACCCTGAGAAGCAATCAAAACCTTTTTACCGGAATCCGGAGAACCGACCTCAAAGGCTTCCGCGACATCCTGAATATTAACAAAAAGATAAACTCCGAATGCGATTACAAATAAAGCGATAAGCGAACCGAGCACAATTAAAACTCTCTTTAATATTTTCATTTCCCCTCCTTTTTCCTTTATTTTTGAATTTTACAAAAATCAATTCCTCAACTTCAGCGACATAATGATTTTATTGTATTAGAATTTCATGTCAACCCCTTTACCTCCCAACACACAATACAACCCAGTTAGTCCGTTGGTCGGTTGGTGCGTAAAAAAACAGAATAACCATCAATAAAAAACTCTTGACTAAACGATAAAAAAACCTTACAATGGTAATATCTTTATAAACTAAGTTAAAAAACAAAAAGGAGGTTTTGATGAATAAAAAATTGATTACTATTGCTATTATATTATTTACTTTTATTGCAACGTCAAACACTTGGGCACAATCAGGAAATCTTCGAGTAGGTGAATTTCTGATCGATACAAACGTTGTATATGTCCCGGCTGCGGGCGACCAGGCTGCACCACGTATTGCAACCGACGATACAACCGCGTTTGTCGTCTGGTCTGACAGACGCAGCGGTACTACGTACGATATTTATGGGAGTCGAATCGATGAAGATGGCAACCTACTAGATCCTGCGGGCATTTTAATCGCGCATGGCAGTAGTCATGATCCTTCTCTGGATGTTGCTTTCGACGGGACGAATTATCTTGTCGTATGTGCTCTCGCGCCGACAAGCGGACAATATGATATCTACGGAATTAGAGTTTCCAAACAAGGAGAACTTCTCGATGCCGAACCATTTGTAATCAGCGACGCAACTGGAAGCCAGTTGAATCCCCGCGCAGCCTTCGATGGAACGAATTACCTTGTGGTATGGTATGACAGCAGGAGCGGTTCCTCGTATGATATCTACGGTACCAGAGTAGCCCAAAATGGTACTGTACTCAATTCCGCGGGAATTCCCATATCGACAGCTACCGATTACCAATATTTCCCCGACGTTTCTTTTGACGGAACCAATTATATGGTGGTATGGCAGGATCAACGAAGCGGCGAATACGATATCTACGGGTCACGGGTCGATCAAGACGGTATTGTCCTCAATTCACCCGGAATCCCGATTTCAACCGCTTCCGATGAACAAAATCGTCCTTCCATCGACTTTGATGGTACAAATTATCTTGTTGTCTGGGACGATTATCGATCGGGGTCTGAGTACGATATTTATGGTACTTTCCTTGATACAGCCGGAAATGTTTCTAGCCCGTCAGGAATAATTATATCAAATGCGGCGGACAATCAACAAATGCCTTCTGTAAGCTTTGACGGTACAAACTACCTCGTAACATGGTATGACAGGCGTGATGGGGCTAATTACGACATATTCGGTACCAGGGTAAACACATCAGGAGTAGTGCAAGAAGCATCGGGCATTCCTATTGCCAATATGGATGTACAACAACTAACACCTGCAGTAATATCTTACAGCGGTCAATGGCTGGCCGTATGGAGAGACAATCAAAATGGTGGATATACTGACATTTACGGTTCCAGGATAAGCTCATCAGGTACGGTAACCGACACGGATGGAATTCTAATCTCGTCTTCCGCTCAAGATCAGAGGAACCCCGCGGTCGCGTCCGACGGAACTAATTATCTTGTAGTCTGGGAGGAAGCTCGAAGCGGCGGATTCTCTCCAGACATATACGGAACGCTTATCGACGCCTCCGGAAGACAACTTAATGAGGACGCAATCGCGATTTCTACAAGTACAGGAAATCAGGCTTATCCTGCTGTTGCTTTCGACAACGACTCGATATATCTGGTCGTATGGCAGGACGACCGAAGCGGTTCTACAGATGATATTTACGGCACCCGCGTCAGCACATCGGGAAATGTGTTGGACCCGCCCGGAATCGCCATTTCAACTCAGACAGGCAACCAGCAATTCCCTTCCGTTGCCTTCGACGGTACTCGTTTTCTGGTTGTGTGGGACGATGAACGAAACGGCTATTCGACAGACGATATCTACGGAACACTCGTAGAATCAGATGGCAACGTTGTAAATCCTTCCGGAAATGTCATAGCCGATGATGCAAACTGGCAAAGGAATCCATCGGTTGCTTTCGACGGAACAAATTATTTGGTAGTATGGGGAAATTACGCCACCGGCTCTTTTAATGCAGACATATACGGAGTGAGAGTTAATCAATCCGGATACCCCGTTGATGCCAGCAGTTTTGCAATTATGGTTGATGATTACGGACAGTGGTTTCCCGTCGTTGATTTCGACGGCACAAATTATCTTGTGGTATGGGATGATAGAAGAAATGGAAACGGTACACCTGATATATACGGCACGATAGTTACTCCGCATGCAAATGTTCTCAATGCTTCCGGACTTCCCATTATCCCATATTCAGGCTCACAGGATTTTCCCTTTATTGTTTTCGACGGTACAAACTATCTTGTAGGCTGTCAAAATAGTCAAAGCGAAACAGCTCAAAATGTACTGGGAGCAGCGGTAAACACTGGCGGATCTGTGTCGGAAATATACACAATTGCATCTTTTAATATAGAACCATATCAAACAAATCCTGCTGCTGCCAGTGGTGGAGGTTCTCAAATACTGGTTGTGTTCCCGAACTTTGCAGAAGACATAGATGGTAATCCCTCAAATGCCATACGCATCTGGGGCAAATTACGCGCATCTGCGGGAATCGATGAAGATGATAATATAACCGCTAAAAACGGTAAATTTGACCTTAATGTTTCACCAAATATAACTCAAGGAATCTGCAATATAACATTCGTACATTCGGCTTCTACACCAGTTACGCTTAAGATTTTCAATACAGCGGGAATATTATTGAATGAAAGAATTGTCGGAAACAGTGCGGGTGCTTATGATTTAAATATTGATATGAATAATCTTCCCAACGGCACATACTTCTTCAATGTGTCATCAAATGACCTTCAAGAAACCGAAAAAGCAGTATTGGTAAAATAAACACTTACATAATACAAATAAAAAAGGCGGGGAAACCCGCCTTTTTTATCCTTCCAAATCTCTTCTTCCTTTAATTTAAGTTACTTGCTATCTCGTACTCTGCCCTATAATGTCCGAATCTTTTATTTGTTAATTTCATTTTTAACCTCCGTTTATTTATAAAGTTAGATGTAAAAGATAGTTATTTGTTTCAGATTATGTTAACCACGAAACAAACGAAAAACACCAAATTTTTTATTGCAATTTTTTAAAACCCTACCCATCCAAAAATAGAAACAACAAATAACACAAATAGCACGAATTTTTTCACACGAAACTCGTAACCCGAAACACGAAACTATCCGCTATTCTCTGGGCTCAATATTCTAAGTTTAACAACAACGATTGACAACAAATCTACAACACTTATATTTTATATATGAATGAAATAAAATGTTTTGAAAATTATCCCTATTGGATTATAATTGTTTCTAATCTACTGCAACTTTCTATCTACACAATTGGCGTAATTATAATCAAACCACTCGGTATAATATGGTTACTTATATATCTTGCGTATATTGTTTTCCTGGAAATACGCCTCCTTCGAAAAAGCTGTATTAACTGCTATTACTACGGCAAAAGATGCGCTTTCGGTAAAGGTAAATTATGTTCCCTGTTTTTCAAAAAGGGGGACATAAAAAATTTCGCAGCCACTGACAAAATCACATGGAAAGACCTTTTACCCGATATGCTTGTCGCTATAATACCTGTAATAATAGGTATAGTAAGATTAGTTATGGATTTCAACTGGATATTACTATTACTCGTAATTTTATTGTTTATACTCGTTTCTAAAGGCAACGAATTCGTCCGGGGTACTCTGGCGTGTAAATTCTGTAAGCAAAGAGAAATCAACTGCCCCGCGGATAAATTGTTTAATAAAGAAAAATAAATTTAACCACAGAGGACACAGAGCAAAAAAGAACACACAGAGAACAAAAAATATTTTGTTGTTTAAAACCCAACACCACCCCACCAAAAAATTAGCCACGGATTTACACGGATAAAACACTAATCCACCCAACCAAACCCACTTTTCTGTTTTTTTAAGCTAACAGCCAAAAGCGAAAGGCTAAAAGCTTAAGTTTATCAACACCAATTGACAATGAATTTATAATATTTATAATCCAATATGCCACTATCTTATGGGAAAATTTTTGCATACGTTTACAATAAGAAATGGTCCGAATTTATCGAAAGAGTAGGGCCTTTTATCTTAGATTTTTATTCGAATAAAACAATTAGTAAAAAAAACAATAAAATACTTGACTTATGCTGCGGAACGGGTCAATTAGCTTCTCTTTTCTTACAAAATGGTTATAGAGTAACAGGCATCGACCTATCCGAAGATATGCTTTACTATGCTAAAGAAAACAATAAAAAATATCTAAAACAATCGAAAGCTGAATTCATTCAGGCTAATGCAGTTAATTTTTCTTTGAGGAAAAAATACGGTCTCGTTGTCTCAACTTATAATTCAATTAACCATCTTGATGATGAAATAAGTTTAAAAAGCTGCTTCGATTCAGTTTATAAAGCACTAGACAAGGATGGGTATTTTATATTTGATTTAAATACTTATTTAGGACTTCAGAACTGGAGACAAGCTTCCTTTATTAAAGATAATGAATTGATGATAAAAATCAAAGGTTCTTTTAACAAAGTAGAAAACAAAGGATATACTCACATATCAGGTTTTGTGCGAAAAAGAGATGGATCAAATGAAAGATTCACAGAAGTTGTTTTTAATAAATGTTTCGAAATGGAAAAAGTTAAAAAGCTTTTGAGTAAAGTAAAATTCAAAGAAATATATTTTGCTACAGCGGATGATTTGTTAAAACCAATTGTAAATCCGGAAAAAGAAAAAAGGGTCTTCATAATTGCGAAAAAATAAATCAAAATCATCCGATAAAAATAAAAGAATAATAGAGGTCGCTCCTTACAATCCAAACTGGGAACAAAAGTTTAAAGATGAAGCAAAAAAAATAAAAAAGATATTTAAAGAAATATTTGTAGATATACATCACATAGGAAGCACTGCTATTCCAACAATTAAAGCTAAACCAATAATAGATATTATGGTAGAAGTTAAAGATATAAATAGAGTGGATAGCTATAATAAACAAATGGAAAAATTAGGATATCAAGCTCTGGGTGAATACGGCATCCCGGAAAGACGATTTTTCCAAAAAGGAGGTAATAATCGGACTCATCATGTACATATATTTGAGATAGGAAGTCCGCAAATTAAAAGACATATCGATTTCAGAAATTATTTAATCTCAAATCCATCAGTTGCTGAAGAATATTCATCGTTGAAAGAAAAATTGGCTAAAAAATATCGTCACGATATCGATAAATACTGGGAAGGTAAAGATAGTTTTATAAAGAAGATTGATAAATTAACAGGCAACTAAACCACCCAACCCCCAAATTCTAACCACAAGATTACACAGATTAACACAAGATTTTTTTATTGTTTTTTTAACTCGAAACCCGAAACACAAAACTCTAAACTTTAGCTCGCACAAAGCTCACAAAGAGCACAAAGTCCAACAAAAGAGTCATGTGCCATGAGTCTTGTGTCGAGAGTCAAAAGAACAACCCACCAAACCCCAAAGGAAGATCAAATTATATGAATATCAAAAATATTTTTATTGTTTTTTATTTTGACTCAGGACTCACGACGCACGACTCAAGACTAGTTTAACTGCTTCCTGCTCTCTATTAACCCTTGCCTTTATTCTCCCCAACCATATAATATAAGCCTTATGCGAACATATAGCGCTAATATCCGGAAAATATACATATTCGAATTCCTATTCGGGTTGTATTTTATCGGTGGAGTACTTGTTCCTTTCTACCTCGACTGGGGGAAGGTGAGCTTTACTCAGATAATGATACTGCAATCGTTTTTTGTTATTTTCGTATTTTTGCTGGAAATACCTACGGGAGCAGTAGCAGACCACCTGGGAAGAAAAACTTCTCTCGCTTTTGCGGCAATATCCGGAACAATAGCTCCGCTCATCTACGCGTCCACACCAAATTTCTACGCCTTCATAATAGGTGAATTCTTCTTCGCTCTCAGCGTAGCTCTACTATCCGGATGTGATGTAGCATTAACATATGACTCGCTGAAGGAAATGGACTTAGAAAAAAAATCAAAGACTATAATAGGTAGATTTAAAAGTTTCCAGATTGCTGGTCTGGTTATCGCGGCACCTATAGGAAGTTTAATCGCGTCAAAAATAGGTTTGAGATACTCGATGATGTTTTTGTGCTTTCCTCATTTCATTTCTTTTTTTATCGCTCTGACTTTTAAAGAACCAAAAATCAAAAGCGAAACAGAAATAAAAACAAAATACATAGAAACCCTTAAAAGCGGAATCAAATATTTTAAAGAACATAAGATTTTAAAAATACTGGCTTTCGATTTAGTTTCAATAAGCGCTTTCGTCTTCTTTATAATATGGATGTATCAGCCACTCCTGGATAAGCTCGGTGTTCCTATAATATATTTTGGGCTTGTCCATGCTCTTTTGTCGGGCATTCAGGTTCCTGTAATGAACAGCTTTGATAAATTGGAAAAAATATTCGGTTCAAAAAGGCGCTTTTTATTATTCAGTGCTTTACTGCCGGGTATATGTTTCATACTACTTGGCATAAGCACCAATATACCACTTGTAATAATATTTATTTCACTAACTGCGGGATTCGGCATTTCCAGAGGCGTACTATTCAGAAGTTATATGAACAAATACATAGAATCTTATAATAGAGCTACGGTCAATTCCACCGTATCTATGATCTATGGATTTGTCAGCGCTATATTTTATCCTCTTGTCGGATTAATGGTAGAGTGGTCTCTTAATTATTCATTTATTATAATCGGAACACTCACAATAATCTGTGCCTTACTTTCAAAAGTCGAAGAAGAACATCTAATCGATTAACCCCCACCCCAGCAATTTCTTAACACAAAGCCCACAGAGATTTTTTTGTTTATCCACCACAACACACAACTCCCAAAAGAAAACACAGAGAACACAGAGCCCACACAACTCCACCCCTTAAAGTTTTCCTTTTTTTGACTATCGACCAGTGACCAACGACCATAGACTAACCATTTTTAAAGACCTTGACTATAAACTGAACTTCAATAATATATAAAACTACCTTTGTTTAAAAAATAAGGGAGGGATTTATGCTTGTTGTGCATGTGCACGTTCATGTAAAAGAAGATAAAATTGAAGAATTCAAAAAAATATCTTTAGAAAACGCCCAAAATAGCTTAGGCGAACCCGGTATAGAACGCTTCGACGTAATCCAGCAAAATGACGATAAGAGCAAATTCGTTCTCACCGAAGTATATAAAACCCCAAACGACCCTGCCAGGCATAAAGAAACCGACCATTACAAAAAATGGAGAGCCGCGGTAGCCGACATGATGGTAGAACCCAGATACAGTGTTAAATTTTCAAACTTATTTCCGGATGATTCAGACTGGTGAATACAACACGCTTTGAATTCGCGACCGCGAAATGGATAATCTTCGAAACGGGTTCCGCAAAAAAAATTGCTGATAATGCTTTAAATCTTGGTTCTAAACCTCTTATAGTTACAGGGAAAAACCAAAATAGGTGTAAATTTCTACTCGACGATTTCACAAAGAAAAAAATAAAGTTCGAAATATTTTCCGTAAATGGTGAACCCACAACCCAGGTAGTTACCGAATGTCTAAACCTGGCAAACCATAGTAAAACGGATGTAATAATAGGTATAGGAGGAGGAAGTGCAATAGACGCGGGTAAAGCGGTATCCGCACTTATAACAAACGGCGGTGACCTCTTTGATTATTTGGAAGTAATAGGCAGAGGTAAACCTATAAAGAACCCCACCATTCCATTTATAGCAGTACCAACAACCGCGGGAACCGGAACCGAAGTAACAAAAAACGCGGTAATAAAGTCAAATGAACATTCCGTTAAGGTCAGCCTCAGAAGTCCTTTCATGCTTCCGGATATCGCGATTCTTGACCCTGTACTTACCTATTCAATGCCCAAAAAAGTTACAGCGAGTACGGGTCTCGATGCATTCACGCAGGTAATAGAACCTTACGTTTCAATAAAAGCAAACATGCTGACAGACGCGATCTGTAAAGAGGGAATAAAAAGAATCAGCCGTTCTCTTCTAAAAGCCTTTAATAATCCCCTTGATAAAAAAGCAAGAGAAGACATGTGTATAGGAAGTCTCTTTGGAGGAATCGCGCTCGCAAACGCCAAACTCGGAGCAGTCCACGGATTCGCGGGACCAATGGGAGGTATGCTTAACGCACCTCATGGCGTAGTATGCGGTATACTTCTGCCCTATGTTATAAAAGCAAATATTAAGGCCCTTCAGGAACGTAAACCGTCATCTGTAGTATTTAAAAAATATGAGAAAGTCGCAAAAATAGTAACAAAAAACGAAAAAGCAAAACCGAAGCACCTCATCCAATGGACAGATGAACTCTACGAAAAACTAAATATGCCTCATCTTTCAGAAGTCGATTTAAAAGAAGAACAGATTGAAGAATTAGTCAGCAAAGCAAAAATATCAAATAGCATGAAGGGCAACCCGATAGTTTTAACCGACGAAGAATTAAGAGGAATAATAAAAGATGCATTTTAAAAGTAAATTTGCCTAAATAAAAATTAAATCAAGGAGGTATTATAAAAGTAAAAAATCTTATATCTAAACAAGTATCATTATTCGTGCTTATATTAATTACATCTTTTATAAACAGCAATCTTTACGGCACCCCAATTTACAAAGACCAGAGCCAACCAATAGAGAAAAGAACCGAAGACCTTTTAAACAAGATGACGCTGGAAGAAAAGGTTGAAATGTTAGAGGGAGAGGGCTTTAATTCTCCCGCGAATGAGAGACTCGGAATTCCTCCTCTAAATATGACCGACGGTCCCGTTGGAGTTCGCTGGGAAAAAGCAACGGCATTCCCAGCAAGTGTTTCAATGGCATCTACCTGGAATACAGATTTAATTTATCAAGTCGGAAAGGCTATAGGCAAAGAAACAAAAGCGAGGAATAGGAACGTACTTCTGGGTCCCTGTATTGGTATTCATCGCGTCCCGCACGGCGGCAGAAATTTTGAAAGTTACGGCGAAGACTCTTATCTTACCTCCAGAATGACAGTTTCATTTGTAAAAGGAATCCAGAGCGAAAATGTGGTAGCAACTGCAAAACATTACGCCTGCAACAATCAGGAGTACAATAGATTCAGGGTTGATGTAAAAGTAGACGAAAGAACCCTTCATGAAATATATTTGCCTGCCTTTAAAGCCGCAGTAGTGGAGGGAGGCTGTTTGTCAGTAATGGCTGCATACAACAGAGTAAACGGGCACTACTGCTGCGCAAATACATATTTATTGAAGGATATTTTAAAGAAAAAATGGAACTTCAAAGGTTTTATAATGTCGGATTGGGGCGCCGTTCACAGCGTAATTCCAACTCTTTATGCCGGACTTGATATTGAAATGCCCACCGCAGGACACCTGAAGAAAAGCGCGGTACTTACAGCAGTACAGGGAGAATTGATAAGAAAAGAAGAAATCGATGACAAAGTAAGAAGAATGTTAAGAACAATGTTTGTAACCGGTATTTTCGATAATGAACTTGACAAAGGAGCGATAAATACACCGGAACATCAAAAGTTAGCTTTAAAAGTAGCAGAGGAAGGAACGGTGCTTCTAAAAAACGAAAAAAACCTACTGCCTTTAAGCAAAGAAAAAATAAGTAAGATAGCCGTAATAGGTCCCAATGCTAAAGAAGCAATAATCGGAGGCGGAGGCAGCTCGAATGTCGATCCTTTTTATTCTGTAAGTATTTTGGACGGGCTAAAAAATAAAGTTGGGGAAGAGATTGAGGTAATATATGAAAGAGGTCTATTTAAAGAGAAATTGATAAAACCTATCGAATCTTCTTACCTTAGACCCCCGAAAGGAAAAGCTGGAGAAGTGGGCTTATTGGGTGAGTATTTTAATAATACAGCATTCGAAGGAAAGCCGGTCATAAGTAGAATTGATAAACAGATTAACTTCGATTTCGATTCGGATTCAACCGACAAGAGACTGAATAAAGATGAATTCTCGATAATATGGACGGGAAAATTACTCCCCTCTTCAAGCGGTAAATACATAATCGGTACCAGCAGCGACGATGGAAGTTATTTATATCTAAATGGAAAACGAATAGTAAATAATTGGGGACCACATGGTGTCGTTACAAAAATAGATACTGTCGAACTTAAAAAAGGCGAAGCTTACGATATAAAAGTTGAATACTTTGAAAACATCGGCGGCGCATCCGCCGTACTCGGATGGTCAAAGTTAGAAGAAAAAACACTAGACAAAGAAGAGGCTGCGATGAATGCCGCAATAACTGCGGCTAAAAGTGCTGACGCCGTGATAGTCTGTGTAGGTGTCAGAGAACATGAAGGAAGAGACAGAGAAGAATTAACCTTACCCACCGAACAGGTAAAACTCATTAAGAATATTGCTTCAGTTAATAAAAATGTTATAGTGGTCTTAAACGGCGGCGCTGCAGTTCTTATGAATGAGTGGTTAGATAAAGTTCCTGTATTGATAGCCGCATGGTATCCGGGGCAAGAAGGCGGAAATGCTCTTGCCGATATCATACTCGGTGAAGTAAATCCATCGGGAAAACTACCAACAACCTTTATAAAAAGATGGGAAGACTCCCCAGCTTACGGCAATTACCCGGAAAAAGAAGGAGAAGTCCATTACGAGGAAGGTATCTTTGTAGGCTATCGTCACTTCGATAAAGCGAAAATTGAACCTTTATTTCCGTTCGGCTATGGGCTTTCATATACGACTTTTAAATACAGCGATTTAAAAATAGACAAAAAGAACATCAAGGAAGATGAAAAGGTTAATATAAGCCTCATGATCGAAAACACCGGTGAATGTTCAGGAGCAGAAGTGGTTCAGCTATACGTCCAGGATGCCCAAGCGAGTGTAGAACGCCCGGTCAAAGAACTAAAAGGGTTCAAGAAGGTCTCTTTAAAACCCGGAGAAAAGAAGGAAATCAGTCTTGAGCTGGATAAAAACGCTCTTTCTTTTTACGATATTTTAAGCAAAGATTGGCTTGCCGAGAAAGGTAAATTCAAAGTACTGATAGGAAGCTCATCTAAAGATATAAGACTCACAGGGGAATTTACTTTAAAGTAAATATTAATATACAAGTTTCGGAGCTGAAAGCAAATAACTATTGAAACGGAGATTTGTATTATATAAAAAGCTTTTAAATAATTTATACGATTTCTTATTATAAAAAACCATAAAGGAGGTAAAATGAAAAAATTAGCGTTACCATTATTAGTATTTGTCATTATTTTTGCTGGAATTACCGAATCTCTCTACGGTCAAAAAACGGAACTGTATGTTGGAATAAAAGGAGGAATATTCTTATTAGATGGAGGCACGGAAATGTATGAATCACCGGAAAACATTTATCCAATCGGAGGTCTTTTAGGTTACACTTTCCCACTCGAATTAGAAAACATTGAAATAAGCATCGAAGGGGAATTCAATTATGGCATTGCCGGCGGAAATTGGGAACCGTTTACCGCGGGCGATACTATTATGCAGATAGATGCCGAATATGATTTGTGGACAGGAGCCGGATACGGTGTATTGCGTTTTAACATGGCTCAAAAAGCTTACCTTAAAGCCAAAATTGGAATAGTATACACAAATATAAACGCTAAA
>Ga0307437_1002132_pt1 | contig 12497 bp, 14 predicted proteins | sample SalMarWE160390MG_FD_202146 | JGI IMG/M metagenome (GOLD analysis project Ga0307437, IMG submission 202146) | Salt marsh sediment microbial communities from the Plum Island Ecosystem LTER, Massachusetts, United States - WE1603-90 | ecosystem: Environmental > Aquatic > Marine > Intertidal zone >...
GGGAGAACGAGGAGAGGCAGGTGAGGAGGCAGTGAGGCAATGGGAGGAGTTTCTTGCCTTTGTGCGGGGTGAAAATCCCGTTCTCGCCTCTTTTCTCATCCAGGGGCATCTGGTGCGTATCGACGATTCGCGCCTGGAGATAGGGTTCGCCAAGGGTTCTTTCGCCCTCGACCGCGTTTCAGAGCGCGATACGCTGCAATCCGTGGAAGAGGTCGCCCGTCGACATTTCAAGCAGGCGTTGCAGGTGCGGATCACGGCCACTCATGTTTCGAAGGATGCGAAGACGCATTCAAAGGCATCCCCTCCTGATGAAGAGACGGATCTGGCGAGACATCTGAAGAAGGAGGCCGTGGGCAACCCTGTTGTGCAAGAGGCAGCCGAGATCTTTCAGGGTCGGGTCGTTAAGGTCAAGGTAAAAGAAAGATCGTGATCACGAGGAGGTAGTGAGATGAGCAAGGGTTTAGGAGATATGATGAAGCAGGCCCAAAAGCTGCAGTCCAAGATGGCGGAGCTTCAAGAAGAGCTGGCGGGCAAGACGGTGGAGGCTACAGCCGGTGGGGGGATGGTTTCCGTGGTGATCAATGGGAGACAGGAGATCCTATCCCTCACGATAGATCCGGAGGTAGTTGATCGCCAGGAGATAGAGATGCTTCAGGACTTGATCATTGCAGCGGTGAATGAGGGGATCAGGAGGGCGCAGCAGATATGGGCCGAGGAGATGAAAAAGCTGACGGGTGGCATGTCCATCCCCGGGTTGATCTGATATGTCCACGTATACCCCGACGGTAGAAGATTTGATCGATAGACTTGCCAAGCTCCCGGGTATCGGGAAGAAGACGGCGGCGAGGCTTGCCCTTCATATCCTCCGCTCGACCCAGGATGACGCCCAGGCCTTAGCGCGCAGCATCCTGCGGGTCAAGGAAAGGATAGGGTTCTGCCGGATCTGTTTTAACATCGCCGAAGGTGAGCAGTGCACCATCTGCAGAAATTCCCAGAGGAACCATTCCCTCGTGTGTGTCGTGGAAGGCCCGAGCGATCTCATGGCCATCGAGGCGACGGGGGTATTCAGAGGGCTCTACCATGTGCTGCACGGGGCCATAGCCCCCTTGGATGGGGTAGGGCCGCAGGAGTTGAAGATAGCAGAGCTCTTGGGGCGATTGAACGAGGGCGGTGTGACAGAGGTCATCATCGCCACGAACCCGACGGTAGAGGGCGATGCTACCGCACTCTACCTCGCCAAGATCATCAAGCCTTTGGGAATAACGGTGACGCGCATCGCTCAGGGGATTCCGGCGGGGGGGGACATCGAATATGTGGACATCAAGACGATGACCAGGTCGCTTGAGGGCAGGAGAGAGGTATAATGAAAAAAGTTGACATGGGCCATACATAGCCTATATAAAGATATTGAAAGTTCGGCTAATGCTATAATTTTTTTTGCCTGAATTGTGAAAAGAAGTGCGAGACAGGGGATGATTGAGATCAGACTTCACGGCAGGGGGGGGCAAGGGGCGGTCACCTCGGCGGAGTTGTTGGCCTTGGCTTCTATCAACGAGGGAAAATATGCCCAGGCCTTCCCGAGCTTTGGCCCGGAGCGTAGGGGTGCACCGGTGGTGGCCTTCTGCCGAATCAGCGATGAGAAAATCCGGGTCAGGGCAGTTATTGCACGACCAGATATCGTCCTGGTACTGGACCCTAGCATTTTGCGCCTCGTTGATGTGAGTGACGGCCTTAAAACAGCAGGGGTCTTGGTGACCAATACGCGCTTTTCCCCTGACGAGATCAAAAAAGAACTAGGCGTGAAGACCCGATTGGCCGTGGTAGATGCCACCAAGATCGCCCGAGAGGAACTTGGTTTGCCCATCACCAATACCACCATGCTGGGGGCCTTGCTCAAGGCGTCGGAGGTGGTGGACAAGGGGGCGATGATCGAACCCTTACGGAAGCGATTTGGCAGGATAGCCGAACGAAACATCAAGGCCTTTGAGCGGGCCTATAAAGAGACCCGGATCTTGTAACGGAGGAGTGTGCGGTGGCCAAGGCAGAGCACGAAATCACCTGGAAAGAGTTAAACGTCGGTTGCGTCATAGACGAACCCGGCAATGCCGCTGTCTATCGCACCGGCGATTGGCGGTCGCAGCGCCCCGTGTATAATAAAGACCGATGCATTCGGTGCGGTACCTGCTATGTCTTCTGTCCGGACATGGCCGTCAAGATACTCGCGGATGGGTATATCGAGCACGATCTCTATTATTGCAAGGGGTGTGGGATATGCGCCGAGGAGTGTCCCACGGAGGCCATAGCCATGGTGGATGAGGAGGAATAGATGGCGACCAAGGTGGGAATCGAGGTCTCTATTGCGGCGGCAGAAGCGATCAAGCAGGTCAACGTCGATGTCGTCGCTGCCTATCCGATAACCCCGCAGACCCATATCGTTGAGCACCTCTCAGAGGTGGTGAATAACGGTGAGTTGGATGCGGAGTTCATTCCGGTGGAATCCGAACACTCCGCCATGAGCGTCTGTACGGGCAGTTCGGCAGCCGGGGCCAGGAGCTTTACCTGCACCAGCTCCCAGGGATTGGCCTTGATGAGCGAGATCGTCTATATTACGGCCTCTCTCAGACTCCCCATCGTGATGCTGCTGGCCAACCGATCCCTCTCCGGCCCCCTGAGCATCTGGAACGATCACTCCGATGTGATGTCTGTCAGGGATTGCGGGTGGATTCAGGTCTTTGTGGAGAATGGGCAAGAGGTCTATGACCATGTCTTTATCAGCTATCGGATAGCCGAAGACCGCAATTGCCTGCTTCCCTTTATGGTTAACTTGGATGGTTTTGTCCTCACCCACATGATCGAGCCCATCGAGTTTTTAGACCAAGAGATAGTAGACCGCTACCTTCCTCCCTATCAGCCCCTCTACACCCTCCATCCGGATCACCCCGTGACCATAGGGGCCTTTGCCACCCCTGCGCTCTACACAGAGACGAAAAAGGCTCAAGATGAGGCCCTCACGGCGGCCATGCCGCACATCTTGAAAGGATGGCAGGAGTTCGGGGATCTGACCGGGAGGTACTATCACCCCGTGGAGGAGTACAAGACAGAGGGGGCCAAAATCGTATTTGTCATCCAAGGGAGTTTAGGGGAGACGGCATCCATCGCCATCGACAGCCTGAGAGAGAAGGGCGAGCCGGTGGGGTTGGTAAAGATCAGGCTCTGGCGTCCCTTTCCTTTTGAAGCGTTCAGGGAGGCCGTCAAGGGGGCTGAGCTCGTGGTGGTAATGGACCGGGCCATATCCTACGGAGGGCCGGGAGGCCCGCTGGCCTCTGAGATCCGGTCGGCCCTCTATGCCCAGGAGGATCACCCTCGGGTGGTGAACTTTATCGCCGGGATAGCAGGCAGGGATGTCGCCCCTGAGGACTTCATGCAGATGGTCCAACAGGCCAAGGAGCGGCCTGGAGAGTGGTATGAGATATACGGCGTGAGGGAATAATGGACAAGAATTTAGACCGATTAACAGTCTACGCATCGAGGTTGATGCCCAAAAAGGAGTATTTTGTCCCCGGACATCGGGCGTGTCAGGGGTGCGCCGAGGCCCTGGCCTTGCGCCTCGTGGCCAAGGTCCTCGGGAGAAACAACGTCATTGCCAGCGCCACCGGGTGTATGGAGATCGTCTCATCACCCCTTCCCCTGACCTCATGGGGCGTTCCGTGGATGCATGTGGCCTTCGAGAACGCTGCGGCCGTGGCATCGGGGATCGAGGCGGGGCTCAAGGTCATGATGAGGAAGGGGAGGATACCCCGCAGGCGGATCAACGTCATGGCGATGGCCGGTGACGGGGGGACGAGCGATATCGGACTGCAGGCCCTCTCGGGCGCCATGGAAAGGGGGCATGACTTCGTCTATGTCTGCTTTGATAATGAGGCCTATATGAATACGGGGATTCAGCGCTCATCCGCTACCCCTTACGGCGCCTCCACCACCACCTCTCCTGCGGGCAAGGTGGTCCCCGGGCAGACCACGTGGAAGAAGAACATGCCCGAGATCGCCGTGGCCCACAATATACCCTATGTGGCCACGGCCTGCCCCAGCTATCCCTTTGATCTCATGGAAAAGGTGAAAAAGGCGGCCGCAATCGAGGGGCCTGCGTACGTTCACATCCTGTCGGTCTGCCCCACGGGGTGGCGCCTGCCTCCACAGCTAGCCATCCATGCAGGACGTCTGGCAGTGGAGACGGGTATGTTCCCCCTGTATGAGGTAGAGCATGGACGCTATAAGTTAACCGTAGACCTCCCTGAGTTGCGCCCCATCGAGGAATATCTCAAGATCCAGGGGAGGTTCAGGCACCTGACCCCGGAGATGATCGCGGAGATACAGCAGCGTGTTCAAGAGGAATATGAAAAATTGAACAAGAAAGTGCGGATGACGAACGAGGATCAGGGATGACGAGCGCTCAGCTAGAGAAGATCTTGACGCGGCATGACCATCAGAGTGCAAACGTCCTGGCCATCTTGCAGGATATCCAGGCCTCGGAAAACTACCTTCCCCGCAAGACGCTGGAGGAGGTGTCCAAGCGATTGCAGGTTCCCCTCACGCAGATCTATCATCTTGCAACCTTTTATCGGACCTTCAGCCTTACCCCCCGGGGGCGTCATCTGGTGACGGTGTGCACGGGTACGGCGTGTCATGTGAAGGGGGCGGCGTCGATCCTCAATACCCTGGAACGAGAATTCGAGGTCGCACCGGGCGAGACGACCGATGATAAGGAATATACCCTGGAAACGGTGAATTGTCTTGGCTCCTGCGCCTTGGCCCCCCTCGTGGTGATCGATAATCACTATCACGGCAGAATGCTCGGGTCCAGAGTCCTATCGCTGCTCAGAGGAGAAAAGGATGCATCTGAAAAGTCCTGACGATCTGGAGCGGCTTCGCACACGGATCCTCGAAGATCGAAAGGCGCAGGAAGGGAAAAAGGGTATTGTCCTGTGTACGGGCACAGGGTGCAGGGGCGCCGGGGCGCTGGAGGTCTATGAGGCCTTCCAGAAGGAGTTGGGCGGTAAGTCAGCAATCGAGTTCACGTCCACTTGCTGTCACGGTTTCTGCGAGCGGGGTCCTATAACGATCATAGAGCCTCAGGGGATATTTTACCAACGGGTGACCCCTGAAACAGTACCCCAGATCATTGCCGAGACCGTGAAAAAGGGTCAGGTGATCGATGACCTCCTCTACCAGGATCCCGCCACGGAACAGGCGATCCCCGCCGAACAGGACATCCCCTTTTACAAAAAGCAAAACAGGCTGGTCTTTGGCAACAACCGCCTGATAGACCCCACGCGGATAGAGGATTATCTCGCCGTTGGAGGGTATCAGGCCTTGGCCAAGGCCCTCTTCGACCTGTCGCCTGAGGAGATTATCGCGGAGGTGAAACGCGCCGGTCTGCGAGGGCGCGGCGGCGGGGGGTTCCCCACAGGGCGGAAATGGGAGAGCTGCCGCCGGGCCCCTGGTGATGTCCGGTACGTCATCTGCAACTGTGACGAGGGTGACCCCGGCGCCTATATGGATCGCAGCCTCATGGAGGGAAACCCCCACAGTGTGCTCGAAGGGATGATCATCGGCGCCTACGCTATAGGGTCTCATGAGGGGTATGTCTATGTCAGGCATGAGTACCCCCTGGCCGTGGAGAATGTGGGGATTGCCATCGAGCAGGCGCACAAGATGGGGCTCCTGGGTAAAAACATCCTCGGATCCGGGTTTGATTTCACCATCAAGATCAGTAAGGGCGGCGGGGCCTTTGTAGCAGGGGAATCCACGGCCCTCATGGCGTCCATTGAGGGGTATGTGGCGGAGCCGAGGGCCAAACACATCCATACGGTGGAGAGCGGCCTCTGGGACAAACCGACGAACCTCAACAACGTGGAGACCTGGGCCAATGTCCCCCTGATCATAGAGCGCGGGGCTGAGTGGTACGGGGCCATCGGCACCGAGGGGAGCAAGGGGACCAAGATCTTCTCGCTGGTCGGCAAGATCAACAACACCGGTCTTATTGAAGTCCCCATGGGAATGACGCTGCGGGAGATCGTCTACGATATCGGGGGTGGCATCCCCGACGGAAAACGGTTCAAGGCGGTGCAGACCGGAGGACCGTCAGGGGGGTGTATTCCCGAAGACATGCTTGATCTCCCGGTGGACTTCGATGCATTGACCGGGGCCGGTTCGATGATGGGCTCCGGCGGGATGATCGTGATGGATGAATCCACCTGCATGGTGGATGTGGCCAAATACTTCATGCACTTTCTCAAAGATGAATCGTGCGGCAAGTGCACCTCCTGCCGCGACGGGACCCTGAGGATGTACGAGGTATTGGACGCCATAACGAAGGGCGAAGGAAAAGAGGGGGATATCGAGCTTCTGGAGGAGATCGGCTGGGCGACAACGGAGGCCTCCCTGTGTGCCTTGGGGGGGACGGCCGCCAACCCGGTGCTCTCCACCATCCGCTATTTCAGAGATGAGTACGAGGCCCATATCAAGGACAAGCGGTGTCCTGCCGGAGTCTGCCCGGCACTGATTACCTACACCATTGATCCCGAGGCCTGCATCGCCTGTGGAAAGTGCAGAAAAGAGTGCCCGACAGAGGCCATCACCGGTAAGAAAAAGGTACCCCATGAGATCGACCAGGCGAAGTGCATCAAGTGCGGTACCTGCCGTGAGGTGTGCCCGGTGGATGCGGTGAAGGTGGAATGATGTCTGAGAAGGAAATCGTCAGATTTCAGATCGATGGTCTTAAGGTGGAGGCCGAGAAGGGGCAGATGCTGCTCCCGGTGGCCCTCGAGTACGGCTTTGAGATCCCCCACCTCTGCTATCACGAGGCCGTCTCGCCGTATGGGGCGTGCCGCCTCTGTCTGGTGGAGGTGACCTCGGGGGGGCGCACGCGGATGACCACCTCCTGCAACTATCCGGTGGATGACGGCATAGAGGTCGCCACCTCGACTGAGAACGTTCTGCGCGCCCGCCGCATGATCCTGGAATTGCTCCTGGCCCGAGCCCCCCATTCTGAGAGGGTGCGCGCGATGGCCCACAGTGTTGGGGTCGAGGAGACGAGGTTTCGTATCATAGAGGAAGCCGACGGTTGTATCCTCTGCGGCCTCTGTGAACGGGTCTGTCGAGAGGTCGTCGGGGCCAACGCCATCACCTTCGTCAACCGAGGGGACAGGCGTGAGATGGCCCCTCCCTTTTGGGATCCCCTGGCCTGCATCGCCTGTGGTGCGTGCGTATACGTCTGCCCGACAGACTGCATTAAGATGGAAGAGCAGGGGGACGAGCGGACCATCGTCAGGTGGAAGCGGACCTTGAAGATGCAGCCGTGCAAATCCTGCGGCAAGCCCTTTGCCCCGCAGTTTCAATTGAACTGGATCATCGACCAGGCCCAACTGCCCAAGGACTTCTACGAGCTCTGTCCGGTTTGTCGTAAGCAGAAAAAGTAATAGCGACCTGCTGAATACTCTCCTTAAATAGGGTCCATACTACGTGTTTCGTACACAATCCAGCATCAGTGATAGGGGGGCTGTTTTGTTCCCTTGAAAGACGGAAGCGGATGATTAAGATTTCCGTATCAGATAAGCGAAGGAGATGTTTATATGGTCGTGACCCGATGGGAGCCCTTAAAAGACCTCATGGCCCTGCAGGAGAGGATGAACAAACTCTTTGATGAGACCTTTTCCAGGGGGGCTCAGGATGTCGATGTTGGCGCGTGGTCGCCCCCGGTGGATATCATGGAACAAGGGGATGCAATCATCATCAAAATGGAGATCGCAGAGGTAGATCAGAAGACAATCGACCTCAAGGTGGAGGGGAATGCCCTGACCATCAAGGGTGAGAGACAGTTGGAAGAGGGGACCAAGCGGGAGGATTATCTCAGGCTCGAGCGTCCGTATGGCCAGTTCAGCCGCTCTTTCAGCCTTCCCACTACCGTTGATCAAGAAAAGGTGAAGGCGAGCCACAACGACGGGATTCTGCGCGTGCTCCTCCCAAAGAAAGAGGAGACCAAGCCGAAGCAGATCAAGGTGGAAGTTGGGGAATAAGGGGTTGGGTGAAGCACCCAACCCCTTATGTCTTTTATCTGTTCACGCATGTACGGCGTACATGCGTGTGTTAAATGCCCCTGCAGTCATAAAGTGACTGTCACCTGGTTTTCAAAATGATCTTAAACGATTTTTTTCTACAACGTTGGAAGCCAGAGGCAGCCAGGGCTTTCTTTGACCTGGTTAAAAATGGTTAATGTTCAGTTCCCCCCGGTTTTTCAAAACGCGCCCCCCTGGCTGTCCTTACTGAGCTGACTGGTTATAAGGCGTTTCTATGCCAAACGAGAAATACTGCACTCTCTGCCGAGCTCATTGATTGGATCAATTTTTCATTGTTAAATCCTTTTAATCCTTGAATCAGCCTCAAGACAGAGCCATCTTGGTCAGCACTGGAAGGGAAATAGAAATCACCGTCTTCGTGCTCGAACTTCCAAAAGACGTCTTCACGAAATGGACCTCTGTCATTTGTAATGACCTTAATTGCCGTTATCTTCTTCGGATCACGCTCAAAAGTTTTTCAAATCGCGTTTTGCATTTGCAGATTTCGCCAACTTTGATAAGCCAAGGGCCTTTGGGATAAAAATTTTCTATCGGAGTATTTCCCTCCGAATTTAAAGCGGTTTTCAGAAAATTGATAACTCGTCGAATCATTTATTCGCCTTATAACGCTGGACTTCAGGAGCGCCAAGGGGCGCTCCAGCACTGGATTCATATACGGACCACCAATCCGATCGAATCGACCTTGACGACGGTTCGACATAGAACAAAACGGACCAAGGGCTGTGGATCACGGACGGCAACACTGACAATGGTTGTTAAACTGGCCCAGGAAGCTCAGAAGACGTGGAAGGAGCTGAAGGGCTACAACCTGATTCCACTGGTATTGGAAAAACGAATTTTTATAGACGGAGAACTACAGGAAGCAGCATAAAAAATTGCCGGAGGGTACGGTACCCAATCCACAACATTTGACAATATCTCCTCGCGTGCTAGCGACCCTTGAAGAGCGGTTTGCGTTTTTCGTGGAATGCAGCCACACCTTCCTTGACATCATCGCAATAGTTGGTCACGAGAGTACCCAAAGCGGCATCCTCCAGCGCATTGTCGAGATCCATGTGTGTCTGTTTGTACATCATATTTTTAGTTATCCTCATGGCAATCGGAGGACCTGCCGCCAGTTTTTCGGCCCATTGTCGTGCCGTCGGCATAAGATTGTCATCCGCTACAATCTTATGCACCAACCCGAGTTCTTTTGCTTCCCGGGCCGTGTACACTTCAGAAAACAGGGACATCTTCAAAGCATTCTGCAAGCCCATAACACGCGGAAAAATCCACGCGCCCCCCTCGTCCGGCATAAGGGCGAATTTCAGGCTTGTATCGCCCAGCTTTGCACTCTCAGCGGCAATACGAAAATCACAGCACAAAGCCAACGTCAACCCACCGGCAACGGCCGCTCCGTTAACCGCAGCCACGACAGGTTTATCAAACCGCCAGAGAAATCTCACCACCTGATGAAAATTGTTACGCATTTCAAGCATTGATTCCAAGCGATGACCGCGATAGCGCTCCGGATATTGATAGTCGGCGGAGATCTCACCACCCGAGCAAAAGCCACGACCAGCGCCGGTAATGATGACCGCTCGTACTTCATCGTCATCGCGGGCACTTGCAAGAGATGTCAGCATTTCGTGCACCATCTCTTCAGAATAAGCATTCATCTTTTCAGGACGATTCAACGTAATTGTCGCAACTTTGTTTTCTTTCACGTATAGTATTTGAGTCAATTCCATTGTGTTGCCTCCTGTAAAACATGTTAATTTCCTTAAACAGTCACCAATGATCCTCACTCAGAAAACCATTGCTGCCACCCGTTTTAAGGGGAGCAACAGGTATGTTTCAATACGAAATATGCTACACGGAACTAAATTTCTTCATCACAACCGTGAGAAAAATCATACCTAAGTCGCGTACTGTTGTCACGCCGCAGGGATTTGTTTTCATAGTCAGTTACTCCTCAACATTTATTTTCATAAAATTAGGTGGGCGTTTTTCCACAAAAGAGGCAATACCCTCCTTGAAATCACCGCGAATCATACTCTCATCCATCAAGCGAGTCGTTTCCTGCATGGCTTCTCCCAATTGCATATTGAGATGCCTATAGACCTGTTGTTTCATGATCATAAGCGACATGGGTGCCACGGTTTTGGCTAACATCTCGATATAATCGACTGATTCTTCTATCAATCTGTCGGGGGGGAACAACCTGTCGACCAATCCTATTCGAAATGCCTCTTCGGCGCTCACCTTTCGTGAACTGAATAACAGATCAAGCGCCTTTGAAGGATTCAATATGCGTGGAAGAATCCAACTCTGGCCATGCTCCGCCACCAATCCTCTCGGAGAAAATGACGTCATAAATTTTGCATTGTCGGATGCAAATCTCATATCGCAAAACAGGGCCAGAGACATGCCTAAGCCGACGCACGCGCCATTGACCGCCGCTATAATCGGCTTTCTAATAGAGAGAAGATACGTGACACCCGGCCCGAAATTATCACCCATGCTCTTGTCTCCGGGACTTACCTTAAGCTCATCCGACTGACTTCCTTGCCCCTCTTCCTGAAGTGAGTCCAGTGTGTTCATATCCACACCGGCGCAAAATCCCTTCCCTTCACCCGTAACGACTATGCCCGTTACAGCTGGATTTTTTTCCGCCTCTTCAATGGCACATCCGAACTCATCTATCATGGGGTAGGTAAACGCATTAAGACTCGCCGGTCGGTTGAGTGTAACAACAGCCGTGTATCCGGAAATTTCCAATTTGATCGCTTCGTACATACTATGCCTCCTTTTCAATTTAATCATTAACGGCTAAAAGCCGTAAGATAAAGCGGCCACCCCAATTTAATGTGATTTTCATGTGTCGCTTGATAGAAAAAATGAATAGCCAAACTTCGGAACTTCAATGAAGATGTCCTCACCCCAAAGCCGGGAATGCTACGTTACCTTGAGGAAACGCCTCAATGCTGTGATATGTTTCTCGGAGATCATATAAGCCAGCCATTTATAATGGTAGTCTTCATTCAGAAGCGGCAGCAGATCGACGTTGCCACTAGAAAACGCAGTATTTCTAAGCACTTACAAATAGAAGCGGCACATGCATAACGATGTTTCAACGACCTTTCACCGCCCGGTGAATTTCGGTGGGCGTTTTTCAAGAAAAGCCTGCACTCCTTCCTTGAAATCTTCGGTCATCCCACAACGAAGATGTGTCTCAGCCTCCCGGTCGAGAACTGTGCGAAAATCAGCCGTTGCTGAAAGGTTAACGTTAGCCTTCATGTAGCGATAACTGGTCTGCGCACCGTGAGCGACCTGCGAAGCGACTTCTTGTGCACTGGCGTAAAAAGCATCATGTGGAACCACTCGATTTATTAAACCAATGCGGTACGCTTCATTTGCATCGATAATATCACAGAGGAAAAGCAGCTCTTTTGCCTTTGGGGCTCCTACGGATTGTGTCAGCAGCCAGCTGATCCCAAAATCGCCGCCAAGCCCTACCTTCGCGTATGCCGTCCCGAATTTTGCCTTGTCGGAAGCTATCCGTAAATCACAGGCCAAACATATGCTGAGACCAGCCCCCATCGCATGTCCATTAACCGCAGCAACCGTTACCTTCGGAATATTATAGAGTAACCACGAAAGTTCCTGCTCTTTCCGTAACCCATCAACATTCTGCTCCAGAGTGTCGCCCACAAGCAGCTCACTGTCCTCCTCATCATCCATCTTTGATATGTCTCCCCCTACGCAGAAAGCGCGACCGGCACCCGTTACAACTATCACACCAATTTCTGGATCGACGCTCCATTTTTTTAATGTCTTAATGGCTTTGAACTCAAGTTCCGGACTGAGTGCATTCATTTTTTGGGGTTGATTCAACGTCAATGTCGCAACTCCGTCAGAAACCTCCGCCAAAATTAAATCACTGGATTGAACCGATTGCTTATTCATTTTGTGCTCCTATACGGTCTTAAAGACCATTAAACATGTTGAACAATAACCTCGCTGCCCAAAACCTCAAAAATTCGAACAGATTATACCTATTTACGGCTTATGAAGGCTTTTTTATCATTCCTCCTTTTCTCATGCTTAAAAGAAACAACTTTCTTTTCCAAACCCTCTTCCCCCGGCTGAACGCTAGAAGAAGGGGATTTCTTCACATCTGAAAATTGACGACAGGGTTATGCCCGGTGGTTTTCTGTGGGAACCTCATGCCGGGTTTCCAAAGGGGCGCTAAGCAACCCTTTGGCCGAGGGCAGGGTTTAACGCCCTGCCCTCGAAGCCGGGCACCGCGTGGTGCAAGTTTAATTTCTTTAAGATCCCTACATTTCCAGAAACCGGTTCCTCCCTCTCCCTCCGCTTTCC